>JAAUYD010097481.1_pt1 | contig 11183 bp, 9 predicted proteins | sample 7278101 | NCBI WGS metagenome assembly JAAUYD01 (sample SAMN14350128, study PRJNA611818) | marine sediment metagenome | isolation source: surface marine sediment (0.6m) | place: French Polynesia: Moorea | collected 2018-08
ACCTTCTTTGGCTGGCGTACAAGGCATTCAGGTCCTCGCTCTCGAAACACGATATCGAAGCGACGGAACTGGCCGGCGGGATGCGCACACCGCTTGGGTACTTGACGCGTGGCTACATCATTCAAATGACCAACCCGAAGGCTGCATTGGCTTGGATCGCAATCATCTCACTCGGCCTGCAAGAGGGGGCACCGCTTTGGGTCGGCGCAGTGATTGTCGTTGGCACTTTTGTGCTGTCGATCATTATTCATATGCTCTATGCCGTCGCCTTCTCGACACCGCTTATGGTGCGTCTCTACGGCAAGGCCAGGCGCGGGATTCAAGCGATCCTTGGGACGTTTCTCGCCTTTGCCGGGATCAGGCTGCTGACCAGCCGCACCTGATATGCGGTTCGTCTTTTGGAACTGCAACATGGCGTTGCATCGCAAGATGGACGCCCTTTTGCGGCTTCGACCGGACATCGCCGTTGTGTCTGAATGCGCCCACCCCGAGATGTTGCAGAAGCGGGGACTGGCCCCCTTGGCGGACAACACGTGCCTCTGGATGGGGGACAACCACAACAAGGGGTTGGGTGTCTTTGCCTTCAACGGATACCGTCTGGTTCCGCACGTGCCCGTCCACCAGACGCTTCACCATATCCTGCCGGTTACGATCGCCGGCCCCACCAAGGTCAGCCTCCTGGCCGTCTGGGCACAAAACGCCAGTGCCGGTATCACCCGGAAGCGCCAGCAAGGCCCGCTGCGGAGGGCACTGACCAAGTACCGGGACTTCCTGACGGAGGCACCATGTGTGGTTGGCGGTGACTGGAACAGCAATGCGATTTGGGACAAGCCCGGCTGGCAGATCAATCATATGACCAAAGTTCGCTTGCTCGACAAACTGGATCTGGTCAGCGTCTATCACGCGCTATTCGATGAAGCGCACGGGCAGGAGACGATACCCACCCACTATTGGCGCGACCGTACGCGAGACGGTCCAACTTACCACATCGATTATGCCTTTGTGCCGCGCACCTGGATCGCGGCTTTGGCCGATTTTCAGATTGGAAGTTTCGATGACTGGATTGGAAACGGATTGAGCGACCATGTCCCGCTGGCGTTCGATGTTGCGCTGCCGCACGAGGACTGGCGTGACACTAGAAGCTGAAGCCGAATCTGCCGCGATGAAGCGCGCCTTGTCTGCGCGCCCGTGAGTTCACGTCGGTTCCTCAGCGAAAGAAGCGACCGTCCCGAGGCCCCGGGCGGCTACCGTTACAGGTCCAGTTCGGCGGCGCGGGTTACGGGAAAGAAGGTGCCGGACGAACGGAGGCCAAACCAGTCTTCGCCGTCGTGGAAGGCGGTCTCGCCCATATCGACCAGACGGTAGAATGTCTTGCGGTCGATGAGCGCCTCGAGGTTGCGGCGGACAAGGATGTAGGGGCGGGGCTCGGCCGTCTCCGGGTGATGTTCGACCCGGATGGGGTGTTCGGGGCCGGCGGTGACGGTGTCTCCCACATGAGTGGTGAAGATCAGCTCACGTGCCTCGCCGTCTCCCGCGATCTCGACATCCGTTGCCAAAAAGGGCGCGTCATCGACTGTGATACCGACTTTTTCGACCGGCGTGACGAGGAAATAGTCATCCCCCTCCCGCTTGATGATGGAGGAGAAAAGCCGCACCAGCGCGGGGCGTCCGATGGGCGTACCAAGATAAAACCACGTCCCGTCAGCCGCGATGCGCATGTCCAGATCGCCGCAAAACGGCGGGTTCCAGAGATGCACGGGCGGCGGGCCTTTTGCCGCAGCGGCCCGGGCAGCAGCGGCAATCCCTTCGGCATTCGGTGTGTTCGGCGGGCTGGTCACGGTTTTCTGAGTGGACATGGGGCTTGCCCTTCCCCTTGATCGAAGTACGATCAGGCTACATTTCTACGTTTACGGAACTATAGCGGCCGGTCGCCCGAGGACCAGAGGCTGCCGACGCACAGGAGCCTCAGGATGTCCGACGCCACACTTGCCGATCAGATGGAAGCGACCGCCGATGCGCTGACCAAGGCGCGGACGATGGTGGGCCGCAGGGTCATCGGGCAGGAGACCGTCGTCGATCTGACACTGAACGCGCTTCTCTGCGGCGGGCATGCGCTGCTTGTCGGGGCGCCCGGTCTTGCCAAGACGCGCCTGGTCGAGGCGCTGGGCACGGTGATGGGCTTGAGCGCCAACCGTATTCAGTTCACGCCCGATCTGATGCCCTCCGACATTCTGGGCGCCGAAGTTCTGGAAACCGGTGCCGATGGGTCGCGCACGTTCAAATTCATCGAGGGCCCCGTTTTCTGCCAGCTCCTGATGGCCGACGAGATCAACCGCGCCTCGCCCCGGACGCAGTCTGCCCTGCTGCAGGCGATGCAGGAGAAGCGGGTGACGATTGCCGGGGCAGAGCGCAAGCTGGAGTTGCCGTTTCACGTTCTGGCCACCCAGAACCCGATCGAGCAGGAGGGCACCTATCCACTGCCCGAGGCGCAGCTCGACCGTTTCCTGTTCCAGATCGATGTCGATTATCCCGAACGCGAGGCGGAACGGGATATCCTTTTGGCCACGACAGGGACGGAGGACGCCGAAGCCGAGGCTGTCTTCGATGCCGCCTCGCTGATCGAGGCGCAGAAGATCATCCGGCGGATGCCGGTGGGGGAGAGCGTGGTCGAGCAGATCCTCGATGTCGTGCGCGCAGCCCGGCCGGGCACGGCGGATGGCGCCAAGGAAATCACCGACGATATCGCCTGGGGACCGGGGCCGCGCGCCGCGCAGTCGCTGATGCTGGCCGTGCGGGCGAGGGCACTGATGGACGGGCGTCTGGCGCCGTCTGTTGATGATGTGGTCGCTCTGGCGCACCCGATTCTGGTCCATCGCATGTCGCTCGGCTTTGCGGCGCGGGCCGAGGGCAAGACATTGGCCGGCGTGATAGCGCGCCTGGTTGAGATCACACTGGATCGGGATGTGGCTGCGTGAGCCTTTCGGCCCACGATAAGGCCGTAACCGCGGTCCTTCTGCGCCGCGATTCCGAGAAGATTGCGGGCAGTCTGCCGCCGCTTCTGGCTGAGGCCGAGCGTTTAGCCATGACAGTCGCGATGGGTGTCCACGGCCGCAAGCGTGCCGGCATGGGCGAAAACTTCTGGCAGTACCGCCAGGCGATGCCGGGCGATGTTGCCACATCCGTCGATTGGCGCCGCTCGGGCCGGTCGGACAACCTCTATATCCGCGAGATGGAGTGGGAGGCGGCACAGACCGTCTCGATCTGGGCCGACGATGCCCGGTCGATGGACTACAAAGGCCCGAAGGCGGAGCGGACCAAGCGGGACCGCGCCGTGCTGTTGTCGCTGGCGCTGGGCGTGCTGCTGGTCAAGGCCGGAGAGCGTGTGGCGCTTCTCGGGACCGAGGCGGCGCAGCCCCGCTCGGGCGAGAAACAGCTTCGCCGGATGGCGCTGTCGCTGGCCGACCCGCGCGATGACAGGCCTGATTTCGGCGCCCCGCCCAAGGCGAAGTTCGAGGCGAGCGGGCGGGCCGTGTTCCTGTCCGACTTCATGGGCGCGCGCGACGATGTCTTTCCGGCGCTGATCCATGCTGCCGACCGCAACGTGGCCGGGTGTTTCGTGCAGATCGTGGACGAAACCGAAGAGGTCTTTCCCTTCGATGGGCGGACCATCTTTCAGTCGATGGGCGGCAGTGTTGAGTTCGAGACCCAGCGCGCCAAGGCCCTGCGGGAGGCGTATCGGGACCGGCTGGCCGAGCGGCGCGATGCGCTGGAGACGATGGCGCGGCGGACGGGGTGGCGTTGCCTTATCCATCGGACTTCTGAGAGCCCGCGGACAGCCCTTTTGTGGCTTTACATGGCGATTGGGGGACACCTCTAGATGCTGACGCTGGGCCCCATCGCATTCCTGTCGCCACTGCTTCTGGCAGCGCTGATCGCACTGCCGATCCTGTGGTGGCTGCTGAGGGCCGTGCCGCCCTCGCCGGCGAAGCGGGCTTTCCCGGGCGTGCGCCTGTTGCTCGGCCTGCAAGACCCTGAGCGGATGCCGGAGAAGACGCCGTGGTGGCTGCTCCTCCTCCGGATGCTGGCGCTGGCGGCAGTGATTCTCGGTTTTGCCAATCCGATCCTGAACCCGGAAACTCAGGCGCGGGGCTCGGGGCCTGTTCTGATCGCGCTTGACGGCGGCTGGGCGAGTGCACCCTCCTGGGCGGCCCGGCAGGCGCGGGTCGCGGACCTCCTGGATCAGGCCAGCCGTGCCGGGCGGCCGGCACGGGTGGTGCTGTTGAGCGAAGGGGCACCACCGGATGAGGCGTTGACATTCCGCGATGCGGGCGATTGGGCGGCGCGGGTCACGGCCCTGCAGCCGGCGCCCTGGGCACCGGATCGCGCCGGGTTTGCGGCGTGGCTTGACGCGCAGGACGACGCACGGTTCGAGACCGTGTGGCTGACCGATGGGCTGGAGACCGCGGGCGATGCGGCCTTCCTTGATGCGCTGACCGCGCGCGGTTCGGTGACGGTGATTGAAGATGGCCTGGAGCCCGTGGCGATCACGGCCCCCCGGTTCGAGGAAGGCGCAGTTCGCGCCGACATTCTGCGCACGGTCGAGACACCCCGCCCCAGTCTTCGTATCACGGCACATGGCCCGGACCCTCTGGGCATTGAACGCGTCCTTGGCGAGGAACGCGTGCTGTTCGAAGGGGAGGGGACCGAGACCGAGGCCGTGCTGGACTTGCCCATTGAGCTTCGCAACCGGGTCACCCGCCTGGTGCTGCCCGAGGTACGTTCGGCCGGCGGCGTGGTGCTGACCGATGACGGATTGAAGCGGCGGAAGGTCGCGATCCTCGCCGGTGGCGGGCAGGAGGGTGAGGCGGCGCGGCTGGTCTCGCCTCTGTTCTACCTGCGCAAGGCCCTGGAGACGAGTGCCGATCTGATCGAGGCGCCCCTCACGGACAGCCTTCTGGCCGCGCCCGATGTGATCATCCTGGCCGATGTCGGCACGCTGGCGGGCCCCGAGCGGGACGCGCTGCTGGAATGGGTCGAGGGTGGTGGCATGCTGGTGCGCTTCGCCGGGCCGCGGCTGGCGCAAAGCGGCGAGGGGCAACTGGACGAGGACCCCTTGCTGCCGGTCCGCCTCCGTGCCGGCGGCCGGACCGTCGGCGGGACGATGTCATGGGGCGCGCCGAAACGCCTGCGGCCCTTCCCCGAGATCAGCCCGTTTTTCGGGCTTGAGTTGCCGGACGACGTGTCGATCCAGTCGCAGGTCATGGCACAGCCCGACCCAAATCTGCCCGAAAGGGTGATGGCCGCGTTGGAAGATGGCACGCCCCTTGTCACGGGCCGCAATCAGGGTGAGGGCCGCGTTGTCCTCTTTCATGTCACGGCGAATGCGGAATGGTCGAACCTTCCCCTGTCCGGTCTTTTCGTGCAAATGCTGGAGCGGCTGGCCGTCAGCGCCCGCGGCGCCGCGCCGGAAGCCACGGAGCTGGAAGGCCAGACCTGGGTGCCGGTTCAGGTGCTGGACGGGTTTGGCACACTCAGCGAACCCGGCCTTCTGACCGGTGTCGATGGCGCGCGTCTGGTCTCGGAACAGCCGGGGCCGGAGATGCCGCCGGGCGTTTATGAGGCAGGAGATCGCAGCATTGCCGTTAATCTGTTCCGCACAGGCGATACGATCGCGCCCCTTGGCAGCCTGCCAGCAGGCGTCAGGCTCGACACAATGAACGTGGTTGAGGAGACGCTGATCAAACCCTGGCTGCTCGCGGCCGCACTGATCGCGCTGATGGTCGATATCCTGGCGACCCTCTGGCTGGGCGGGCGGTTGAGCGGGCCACGGGTCACACAGGTCTCTGTCCTGGCGCTGGCCGTGTCACTGGCCGCGATCGCCGCCCCGGTTCATGCGCAGGACAGCGGGGCTGACAGTGACGATGCAGCGGCGCTCTACGCGACTTCCGAGACTGTTCTCGCCTATGTCGAGACCGGCGATCCCCGCGTCGACGGGATCAGCGCGGCGGGCCTTTCTGGCCTGAGCGAGGTTTTGACCCGGCGGACGGCCATTGAACCGGCCGAGCCCGTCGCAGTCGATCTGGAGACAGACGAGATTGCCTTCTATCCGTTCCTGTACTGGCCGATCAGCGAGGCGCAGCCGATCCCGTCGGATGCGGCCTATGTCCGGCTGAATGCCTATCTTCGGTCGGGGGGCATGATCCTTTTTGATACGCAGGATGCCAATCTGGGTGGCCGGCTTGGCGCCGGTACGCCGAACGGCCGGATGCTGCAGCGGCTTGCAGCGAAGCTTGACATTCCACCTCTGGAGCCCGCCCCGGACGATCATGTGCTGACCCGGACATTTTATCTGCTGCAGGATTTCCCGGGCCGCTATGCCAACACCGATGTCTGGGTCGAGGCCGCACCCAATGCCGAAGAGGTTGAGGGGATGCCTTTCCGCAACCTCAATGACGGGGTGACGCCGGTGGTGATCGGGGCCAATGACTGGGCCGGCGCCTGGGCCGTCGATCAGGCGGGCAACTACCTGCGCCCGGTGGGCCGCGGCACCGGTGGCGGTCGCCAGCGTGAGCTCGCCTACAGGTTCGGCGTCAACCTGATCATGCATGTGATGACCGGCAACTACAAATCTGACCAGGTCCATGTTCCGGCCCTCTTGGAACGGCTGGGGAACTGATATGGTCTCGACACTCAGCTATACGCCCCTGCTGCCCTGGCCGCTGATTGCGGCGCTTGGTGCCGCATCTCTGGTCCTCGTGCTGTTCGGCCTTTGGCGCGGCCTTTCGGGCTGGTGGTTGCGGGGCCTTGCCGCGCTGGTCCTGGTGGTGGCACTGGCCGAGCCTTCGCTGAAACAGGAAGAACGCGACCTTCTGCCTGACATCGCCTTCCTCGTCATCGACGAGACCGACAGCCAGGGGATCGACATCCGGCCGGACCAGTTGGCTGAGGCGGAAGCCCTGTTGCAGGAGCGCTTCGCAGCCTCGGCGGACGCCTTGCCGCTCGATCTGCGCATTGTCCGTGTGACCAACCAGTCAGGCGCGGCGGCGGAGCGGGGCTCTCTGGTGCTGAGTGCGCTTGCGGAGGCCGCGGCCGAGGTCAGTCAGGAACGGATCGCGGGCGCCGTGCTGTTGACCGATGGCCAGATCCACGATCCGGTCGCCATGGCAGGGTTCCCGGGACCTGTTCACACGGTCCTCAGCGGCCGGGAGGATGAGTGGGACCGACGGATCGTTCTGAAGACCGCGCCGTCCTTTGCCATTGTCGGCGAAAGCATCGAGTTGCAGCTTGAGGTCCAGACGCTTGGCCCCGCACCGGCGGCGGGAACCGTGCCGCTGTTGGTCTCGCTCGACGGTGAGGACCCTGTTGTCTTTCAGGTCGAGACGAACACGCTGGTCACCGTGCCGCTGGAGCTGGAGAAGGGCGGGCTGAACGTTCTGCAGCTGACCGTGCCGAGTGCAGAGGGCGAACTGACGGAGCGGAACAACTCCGCCATCGTCTCGATCAACGGGATCCGCGATCGGCTGCGCGTCCTTCTGGTCTCGGGTGAGCCCTATGCGGGCGAGCGGACCTGGCGGAACATCCTGAAATCCGACCCGGCCGTCGATCTCGTCCATTTCACCATTTTGCGTCCGCCTGAAAAACAGGACGGCGTGCCGGTCTTCGAGCTGTCGCTGATCGCCTTCCCGACACGGGAACTGTTTATGGACAAGGTCGACGAGTTCGACCTGATCATCTTTGACCGCTACCGGCGGCGGGGCGTGCTGCCGTCGCTTTATATCGACAACATCAAGCGCTATGTGGAGGAGGGCGGTGCGGTGCTGATCGCCTCCGGTCCCGCCTTTGCCGGGGCGGAGAGCCTCTTCCGCACGCCCTTGCGCGACATCCTGCCCGCTGCGCCGACGGCGCGGGTGATCGAGCGCGGGTTTGCGCCGCGGATTTCGGAGCTCGGCCAACGCCACCCCGTGACCCGTGGGCTGGAGGACTATGCCCCGCGCGAGACGGCCGAGGACGGAACGCCCGGCTGGGGTCGCTGGTTCCGCCAGATCGAGATGGAGGAGATGTCGGGCCACACCGTCATGGAGGGGTTCGAGGGCCGGCCTCTTCTGGTCCTTGATCGTCCAGGCGAGGGCCGGATTGCGATGCTGGCCTCGGATCAGGCCTGGCTTTGGTCGCGCGGCTTCGAGGGCGGTGGCCCGAACAGCGAGCTTCTGCGGCGGCTCGCTCACTGGCTGATGCAGGAGCCCGAGCTGGAGGAAGAGGTGCTGGTGGCCGAACCCGATGGGGCTGAGGTTACGGTCACCCGCCGTTCGCTGGGTGAGACGGTCGGTCCGTTGGTCGTGCGCACCCCGTCAGGCGAAGAAGAAACCCTGACGTTGGAAGAGGTGGCGCCGGGGGTCTGGCAAAGCCGCTTCCCCGCGCCCGAGAACGGGATCTACCAGTTGTCCGAAGGGGGCATTCAGTCAGTCACCGCTGTCGGCCCGGCTGCCCCGCGTGAGTTCGAGATGCCAATCTCCTCCGGTGATCTGCTGGCGCCCCTGTCCGAGGCGACCGGCGGCGGTGTTCTGCGCCTCGCTGATGGCGTCCCGACGCTTCGCCGCGTGCAGGAGGGCCGTGTCGCACATGGCCGTGGCTGGATCGGCCTTGCCCGCCGCGACGCCTATGATGTGCGCGACATCCGCCTGACCCCGCTGGCCCCCGGTTGGCTGATGCTGCTTCTGGCTGGCACGCTCGCCTTTGTCGCCTGGCGGGTCGAGGGACGCTAAGCCAGCACGCTTGACGATCCGGCACGTGCTTTGCCCTTGGCGGGGATCAAGGATAAGGCATCACGAGAGGTTTGCTCTGCCCTCGGGCTTGTGCCTAGAGATCGGGTCGTTGCATTCGCGCTGAGCCCGAGACGTCAAAGTGGCTCTCAGCCCGGGGTCCTTATGCCAGGCGCCTTGGCTGCCCGACGATCCCTGCTAAGCAATCCGGCGGAGCTCGATATCGAGTTGCGATCCAATGAGTTCGCGGGCCTGTTGCCGCGTGATGATCGACCCTCTGATCAGCATCGCACTCGCAAGACCATCCATCATCGCGATCAGGCGCCAAGCGGCCAGCTGCACATCCGGATCTGCTACATCAGGAAAGTTGCGGAGCAGTGACGCAATCAGTGTGTGCCAGTCCGACAGGGCCTTGTTCATGACCTCGGCCAACAGGTCGTCACGGTGAGCCTCATCCTGAGCGTTCAGCCAGAGGCGCCAATGCGCCATGTCATCGTCTTCGACCATCCAATCGGCGATGCGGTCCAAAGCATCGGCCGGGGCAAGGGGCGCGATCAGGGCGCCCAGTTCCTCCATTTCGCGCTCGGTCGCCCGCCGGACGGCTGCTGCCCTAAGCTCGGACCACGACGAAAAGTAGTGGTGCAACAGGCCCGACCCCACGCCGATCGCGCGGGTTACATCCCGTGTGGACGCCTGTGCCAGGCCGCGCTGGAGAATGACTTGAATGGCCGTATCGACGATTTGCCGGCGACGATCTTCGGCTGACATGCGGGCCATATCCTCACTCCCCTTGAAATCTCCAGGCTTGTTGAGCATATGCTCAATTGAACACTTGCTCAACAAGGGAGAGTTACCATGACATCGGAGGCGCATGTCAACCTGATCGTCGTCGGCGGCGGGGCCGCCGGACTGGCGGCGGCCCGGGCTGCGGAAGATGCAGGGCTGTCCTGTCAGTTGCTTGAGGCGCAAGACCGCCTCGGCGGGCGGGTGCAGACCGTCCCGCTGGCAGGGGGTGGTGTGTTCGATGCGGGCGCCCAGATGATCAACGGCGACATGCGCTCGGTTCTGGATCTGGCCGCTGAGGCCGGTCTGCATGTGTCGCCCACGCCAGCGACAGGGATCGGGCTGTGTGTCGGATCGGACGAGACCCTGCGTCGCGAGGAACTAATCTCGGACGAGGAATTAACCACCCTTTTGGAGCGGCAGGTCGTCCGCTGGGACAGCCCAGGCGAAGCCCTCCGTGCGCTCAGGGTTCGGCTGGCCTCGTGGGCCACGCCCTAGAGCAGTATGGGCGAGGCGGCGCGCGGGGTGCGCCATCTGGTCAGCAAGCGGACGGCACCGCGGGACAGTCTGGCGGCGGCCCTTCACGGCCTGCTCCTCAGCCCGGAGGAGGAGGCGATGGCCTATTCCATGTTCACCGAAATGCTGGGTGGCCCATTGGAAGAGATCGATGCGCATGGCGTGCGCGACCTGTTCTCACGTTACGGCTCCGAACGGGGTGATCTGGAGTTCCATCTGTCCGGTGGGATGGGCCAGATCATCGAACAGTTGGCCGCCGGCTTGCGAAGGCCCCCGCGCTTAAACACGCCAGTCCGGCGGATCCGTAGCAGGCCCGATCAGGTCGAAGTGGTGACTGATGGGCGGGTCTGGACGGCCGACAATGTCATCGTCGCAGTGCCGCCGCCGATTGCCCGGGGGATCTCCTTCGAGATGGAGGGGCACGCGCGGTTGGATGCGCTGCTGGCCTCGTTCACGGCGGGCGATATGATCAAGACCGTCCTGGTTTTCGATGAGGCGTTCTGGCGGCTGCGGGGCTTGAGCGGGCTGGTGCATTTCTCCGACCCGGCAGGGCTGACGGTTGCCGATGCAAGCTTTGATGGCGGGCAGCCGCCACGTCTGGTGGCCTTTCAGGGCGGGCCTCTGGCGCGGACTTGGGCGGCACTGCCACAGGCCGTGCGGCAGGAGCAGCTTGTGGGTCACCTCCGCCGGGCGTTCGGGGCCGGGATGCCGGAGCCGCGCGAGATGGCGGAGGGTGTCTGGGTCGACGACCCCTGGTCCGGGGGTGGGTACAATGCCACTGTGCGCCTTGGCGGCGATCCCGACGCGGTCGCAAAGCTGGCTGCTTGGGAGGGCCGTGTCCGGTTTGCCGGCGCCGAAGTCGATAATCGCTTCTGGGGCTTTGTCGAGGGGGCGATCCACAGCGGGCGCGAGGCGGTTGCGCGCATCGTCGACAAGGCGCCGGCGCCTGTGTCCTGACGGCTGCGCAAAGGAAAGTCCCCGCCGCGGGGCGGGGACCTCCTGGTGGTGCAGTCTAGATCAGCGGATCCAGATTTCGACCCGGCGGTTGCGCTTGCGGCCGAGGAAGTCCTCGTTACAGCCGACGGGTGAGAGCTCTCCATACCCTGTCGAGCGGATGCGCAGGCC
>JAAUYD010019224.1_pt1 | contig 11182 bp, 9 predicted proteins | sample 7278101 | NCBI WGS metagenome assembly JAAUYD01 (sample SAMN14350128, study PRJNA611818) | marine sediment metagenome | isolation source: surface marine sediment (0.6m) | place: French Polynesia: Moorea | collected 2018-08
ACCCAGATCGGTGACCTTGTATTGGATGGCAGTGTAAAAACACAATTACTCAATATGAGAGAATCTTTGAAGAGGGGTGAGAGCGTCTAATGGAATTAAGAGCTGAAGAGATAAGCCAAATTATCAAAGAGCAGATCACGGATTACGACAAGAAGGTTGAACTCAGCGAGACTGGCGTCGTGTTGAGCGTTGGTGACGGCATCGCCCGCGTCTATGGTCTCGAGCAGGCCATGGCCCTGGAGCTGGTGGAGTTTCCCGGCGGCGTTCTCGGCCTGGTGCTCAACCTCGAAGAGGACAACGTGGGTGTGGCCATCATGGGCGACGACCTGGGCATCAAAGAGGGTGACCTGGTCAAACGCACCAAGCGCATCGCCGAAGTGCCCGTGGGCGAGGCTACCCTGGGCCGCGTGCTGGACGGCACCGGCGCCCCCATCGACGGCAAGGGCCCTGTGGACACCCAGGAGACTCGCCGCGTGGAGATGGTGGCCCCCGGCGTCATCGCCCGTAAGAGCGTGCACGAGCCCTGCTATACCGGCCTCAAGGCGGTCGACGCCATGACGCCCGTGGGCAAGGGGCAGCGCGAACTTATCATCGGCGACCGCCAGATCGGCAAAACCGCCTGCGCCATCGACGCCATCCTGGCCCAGAAGGAAACCGACGTCTTCTGCATTTACGTCGCCTGCGGTCAGAAAAAGTCAACCGTCGCCCAGGTGCATGCCGTTCTGGAAAAACACGGGGCCATGGAGTACACCACCATTATTTCGGCCTGCGCCAGCGACCCGGCCACCCTGCAGTATATCGCGCCGTACGCCGGCTGCGCCATGGGCGAGTATTTCCGCGACAAGGGCCAGCACGCCCTGATCATTTACGACGACCTTTCCAAACAGGCCGCCGCCTACCGCCAGGTCTCCCTGCTCCTGCGCCGTCCACCGGGACGCGAGGCCTACCCGGGTGACATTTTCTACAACCACAGCCGCCTGCTGGAAAGATCGGCCAAGCTCAACGACGAGCTGGGCGCCGGCTCTCTCACCGCCCTGCCCATCATCGAGACCCAGGCCGGTGACGTGTCGGCCTTTATCCCCACCAACGTGATCTCCATCACCGACGGCCAGATCTACCTCGAGCCTTCTCTGTTCTTCGCCGGTGTGCGTCCGGCCATCAACGTCGGTCTGTCGGTCTCCCGCGTCGGTGGCGCCGCCCAGGTCAAGGCGATGAAACAGGTCGCCGGTACCCTGCGGCTGGACATGGCCCAGTTCCGCGAGCTGGAGGCCTTCGCCGCCTTCGGCTCCGATCTCGATGCCGCCACCCAGAAGCAGCTGACCCGTGGCCAGCGTCTGGTGGAGATCCTCAAGCAACCCCAGTACCAGCCCCTGCCCATGGAGAAGCAGGTGACCATCCTGTACGCCGGCACCAAGGGGTACCTCGATGATTTCCCCGCCGAGACCGCGGGCAAATACGAAGCCGGCCTCTTTCCCTTTATTGAAGAGCGCTATCCCCAGATCCTCAGCGGCCTGAAAGAGAAGCAGGCCATCGACGACGATTTGGATAAGGCCCTCGCGGAAGCCTTGACCGCCTACAACGAAGAGTTCAAGGATACCATTCAATAAAACCGCAGCCGCCAGTCGGTTGCCCGCAGGCGTTTGATATTGGGCCAACTTGGGCAACCGCTGCGACGGCTTACGACAGATAGGGGCACGGGTATATGCCAACACTGAAAGAGGTCCAGCTAAAAATAGAGGGCGTTAAGAAGACGAAGCAGATCACCAAGGCGATGAACATGGTGGCTACTTCCCGTCTGCGGGGCGCACAGCAGAACAGCGACGCGTTCCGGCCATACGCCGCCAAGTTTAGCGAGGTGCTGGGCAGCCTGGCCGAAAAGGCCGGTGAGGAGGCCAGCAGCCCGCTCTTGGTCCCCAAGGAGGCGGTTGAGCAGGTGCATATCGTTCTATGCACCTCCGATCGCGGCTTGTGCGGTGGTTTCAACCTCAACCTGATTTCGGAAGCGGAAAAGCTTCTCAAAGCCTGCCAGGCGGAGGGGAAAACGGTATCCATCTCCTGTTTTGGCAAAAAGGGCCGCGACTGGGCCAAAAAGGCCGATGCGACCCTCGAAAACGAATACCTGGGCGTCGTCGGTTCGCGGTTCGGCTTCAATGTGGCCGCCACATCGGGTCGCGAGATCGTGGACAAATTCCTCGAAGACGAATACGACGAGGCTTACCTGATCTATTCCGACTTCCAGGGGATGGCCAAGCAGATTCCCACGGTGCGCCAGCTGCTGCCCATTCCGCCCATCGAAAGCGATTCGGCCGAGGTGGCAGAGGAAGCCGCCGATGCGGCCTATCAGGCGGAGCACATCTGCGAGCCGTCGGTGGGTCAGCTACTGGCCGAATTGCTGCCCAAGAATGTGTACGTGCAGATCTTCAGCGGTCTGCTGGAGACCTCCACCAGCGAGCATGCCGCTCGCATGATGGCCATGGATAACGCCACCAAGGCGTGTAATGATATGATCGACAGCTTGACCCTGACTTACAACAAGGCCCGCCAGGCGGCGGTGACATCGGAACTGATGGACATCGTCGGCGGTGCCGAGGCCCTTAAAGGGTAGGCCCGAGTAAGGGTAGCCCCTTGAAAGGGTAGGCGCTCAAAGGGTAATCGTTCGAAGAGTCGACTTACTCGCACTTAAATTCCGTCACAGGAGGAAAAGATAGATGGCTGAGAACATTGGAAAAGTAACCCAGGTAATGGGTCCCGTTGTCGACGTCGAGTTTGAACAGGGCCAACTGCCGAACATTCTCACCGCGTTGACGCTGTCCAACCCGGCGATCAACGACGAAGCCGACAACCTGGTGATCGAGGTCGCCCAGCACCTTGGCGACAACGTGGTCCGCACCATCGCCATGGATGTTACCGACGGTCTCGTGCGCGGGATGCCGGTCAAAGACACCGGTTTGCCCATCCAGATGCCCGTGGGCGAGGCCAGCCTCGGCCGCGTGCTCAACGTGGTGGGCCGCCCTGTGGACGGCCTGGGCGAGGTCAGCCAGGAGAAGCTGATGCCCATCCACCGTCCGGCCCCGGCCTTCACCGAACAGGACACCGAGGTGCGCGTCCTCGAGACCGGTGTCAAGGTGATCGACCTGCTGGTGCCCTTTCCCCGCGGTGGTAAAATGGGGATGTTCGGCGGCGCCGGCGTGGGCAAGACCGTCATCATGATGGAGATGGTCAACAACATCGCCATGCAACACGGTGGTATCTCCGTGTTCGCCGGCGTGGGGGAACGCACCCGCGAGGGCAACGACCTCTACCACGAAATGAAGGATTCCGGCGTTCTGCCCAAGGCGGCCCTGATCTACGGTCAGATGACCGAACCACCGGGGGCGCGTGCCCGCGTCGCCCTGTCCGGGCTGACCTGCGCCGAGTATTTTCGCGATGTGGAAGGTCAGGACGTGCTGATCTTCATCGATAACATCTTCCGCTTCACCCAGGCCGGTTCCGAGGTGTCCGCCCTGCTCGGCCGCATGCCCTCCGCTGTGGGGTATCAGCCCACGCTGGCCGTCGACCTCGGTGGTCTGCAGGAACGCATCACCTCCACCGACAAGGGCTCCATCACCGCTGTGCAGTGCGTGTACGTGCCGGCCGACGACTTGACCGACCCGGCCCCGGCCACCACCTTCGCCCACCTCGACGGCACCGTGGTGCTTTCCCGACAGATCGCCGAGCTCGGCATCTACCCGGCGGTGGATCCCCTGGACTCCACCAGCCGCATCCTCGACCCGGCCGTCATCGGTGAGGAACACTACGCCGTGGCCCGCCAGGTTCAGCAGATGCTTCAGAAATACAAGGAGCTCCAGGACATCATCGCCATCCTCGGTATGGAGGAGCTCAGTGAGGAGGACAAGCTCACTGTCCAGCGCGCCCGCAAGATTCAGCGCTTCCTCAGCCAGCCCTTCCACGTAGCGGAGACCTTTACCGGTAAGCCTGGCAAATACGTCAAGGTCGAAGACACGGTACGGGCCTTCAAGGAGATCGTCGACGGCGAGCACGACGCTATTCCCGAGCAGGCGTTTTACATGAAGGGCGGCATCGAAGAGGTGTTGGAGGCGGCCAAGGAAGAAGCCTAAAGATGACAGTCAGAAAAGGTGCCCTCCATCGGAGGCCTTACCCGAGTTCAAGGCGGGCAAGCGTTGCCATTTCTGACTGCCATTTAAGATGAAAAAGGACTGACAGATATGGCAGACAACATACTTGTTGAAGTTGTTACTCCAGAGAGATCGGTCGTCAGCGAGCAGGCCCAGATCGTTATGGCCCCCGGCTCCCTCGGTGAGTTTGGTGTCTTGAGCGGACACACGCCCTTTCTCACCAGTCTGAAGGTGGGCACCCTCAAATACACCGACGCAGGCGGCCAGGAACGCGCCGTGTTCGTCTCGGGCGGTTTCGCCGAAGCCTTGCCGGACCGCGTCACCGTGCTGGCGGAGTCTGCCGAGCGGCGCCGGGACATCGACGTCGCTCGTGCCGAAGCGGCCAAGCAGCGTGCCGAGGAGCGGCTCGACAAAGAGTCCGAGGAGATCGACTACATCCGGGCCAAAGCCGCTTTGGAGCGCTCGCTCCACCGGCTGCGGCTGGCCGGCGGCACTGGACTGCATGCCTGATCGCACTTCGTGAGGGGTCACGGCCACATGGCCAGCGGCCCATCACGCGCAGCAAAACCAGAAAGGGGTAAACCGGGGAGATCGGTTTACCCCTTTTTAGGTATCCTTGAAGCGTCGCCGGTGCACGGGTGCGTCGGCGCTGAATCCTAAGGAGATGCCCATGACATCCAAGACGCCTGCCGTCGTCATCCTGGCCGCCGGTTTGGGCACCCGGATGAAATCCAACATGGCCAAGGTACTCCATGAGATTCACGGCCGACCCATGATCCACTATGTGGTCGCCACCGCCCGAAAGATCGCTCCCGAGGGCGTTATCGTGGTGGTGGGTCACCAGGCCGACCGGGTGGAGGCCGCCGTGCGAACCGACCACACGGCGCGCTTCGCGCTGCAAGCCGAACAACTGGGAACTGGTCACGCGGTCCGCTGTGCCATGAGCGCGCTGCCCCATGACGCCACCGATGTCATTATTCTGTGCGGGGATGTGCCGCTGATCCGACCGGAAACCCTGCAGCGCTTATGGGAGGACCACACTGGCAGCGCCCGCACCCTCACCGTGCTCGGTGTGGAGATGGGCGATCCCAAAGGCTACGGTCGCCTGCTCTTGGACAAGCAAGGCGCTTTTACGGGCATCGTCGAGGAGGCGGATGCCAGCGAGGCGCAAAAATCAGTCCGCCTGGTGAACAGCGGGATCTACTGCGTGGAGCGGTCCTTTCTTGGCCAGGCCCTCGGCGAGGTGAGTGCCGACAACGCTCAGGGCGAATATTACCTCACCGACATTGTGGGAATCGGGCATGACCGTGGTCTCGCAATGGGGGTCCTGAAAGGGTCCGATCCCAGCGAGGTGATCGGCGTTAACAGTCCGGAAGAGTTGAAAATCGTTACAGATATTATGCCGTGCCAAGACGCTTAAATGGCTTGACTTTTTTCGGTATAGACGTTTATATGAAGTAGCGATAAGTGAGGTGTCGTGTTGGAAAAACAAATCGTCATTGAAAAATTTGATGCCATCGAGAGGAAAATTGAGGGGCTGATCGACACGAATCAGCAATTGACCCATGAAAACATTCGACTGCGGGAGGAGATCGATGGGTTGCGTCATCAGATCACGGTCCTGCAAGAGAATGAACAACGACAGGAAGAGGTAAAAACCATAATACGGTCTAAAATCGACACGATTATGGCCAAACTCGACGATTTTGCAGGTAATGAAACTGTGGTTGATGCAGGCTAGATGATCCAAAGGGAAAGCGGTGCGACTTGGACCAGTTGGTAACCATCGAGATATTTGGATACCCGTTCACCTTTAAAGCGGATAGTGATGTTGACAAGGCCCGCGAGGTGGCGGCCTATCTCCAGGATACCGTCGGAAAGCTGGAAGCTCAGCATACCCACAAGGGTACCAAGATCGACAAACGTGCCATTTTAATATTGACGGCGCTGAATATCACCAGTGAATATTTTTCCTATCGCGAGGAAAACGAGGCGCTTCTGGACGCCATCCGGAAGCGTTGCGACCATCTGTTCGAGAAGGTGGCCGCCGCTTGCTGAACTCTCATCGAAAGCTTCCCGCGATAGATCGGTGCGTGATCTGCCCAGCAACCCCTTCAGCCGATCTTAACCTGTGCTCTACCACTGTGCCGCCCGGTTTTTCCAACCGCAATTGGATGGGTTTTACGGATATTGGCCTTCAGGGATTGGACCCCTGCCGTGTTCGTGATTGGAAGGAGTTCTTTGACCCAACACTTTCAATTCGGGAGCCTTCGCTGGCTTTGGTGAGCAAGTTCTGCGCGTACAGAAAAGCCTAAAGAAGCTACAAGGCACCCACCTGAACCAACCGGTTCAAAGGCCTGACAACACGGCACCCTGGTGGGGGCCAATCCCGCCGGCCGATCGGCCGATCGAACAGCCTTAGGGTTCGATCCGTCGGAGTCGAGCCGCGGGGTGCCGCTGCAGAGTGGCCAGAACAACGGACACGGCATCCAGAGACGGACACACGTCCGTACTTACCCCATCCCACCACTGAGGCCGGTTACCCTCATCGCGACAACGTACCCTCCTGTCGTCCGCCCCTCCCTCGGGTATTCTTCTCTCAACCCTGCATCGCATGGCCGTTCATCGTAAACGACGCTGCGGTATAGGTGTGCGAGCGTATCAACAGCCGGCGGAACGGTTGAATGACGCGACCGATCCGCTCGGCCGGCTGAATTCATATACATAGGGAGTAGACAATGACGACTAGCATGATTGTAACGGCGGTTGTGGCCTTCGCTCTCGGATGCGGGATCTCCTTTTGGATCAAGGGACGCATTCAGTCCCAGAAAGTAAAAGCCGCCGATGATGAGGCGGCCCGCATCGTCGATGAAGCTCGCCGGAATGCGGAAAGCCTGCTTAAAGAGGCCAACGTCGAAGCCAAGGACCGCCTCTTCGTCATGAAGAGTGAGTTCGACACCGAGACCAAAGAGACACGCAACGAACTGAAAAAACGCGAGCGAAGACTGATCCAGAAAGAGGAGCACATCGATCAAAAGAGCGCCGAACAGGAAAAAAAAGAGAAAGAGTTCGGCCAACGTGAGCGCAGCATCACCAAGAAGGAGGACCGCCTCAAGAAAAGCCAGGATCAATACGACCAACTGATCGAGGAGCAGAAACAGCAGTTGGAGCGCATATCCACCCTCACTGCCGAACAGGCCAAAGATCTGCTCCTGCGGGCCATGGAAAACGAGGCGCGCTACGAGGGTGCCAAGATGATCAAGCGCATCGAAAACGAAGCCCGTGAAGAGGCCGATAAAAAAGCCAAGATGATCATGTCAACCGCCATCCAGCGCTACGCCGGCGATTATGTCGCGGAGCGGACCGTTTCGGTGGTGCAACTGCCCAGCGAGGAGATGAAGGGCCGCATCATTGGGCGAGAGGGCCGCAACATTCGTGCATTGGAGGCCGCCACTGGCATCGACCTGATCATCGATGACACCCCTGAGGCAGTGATTCTCTCCGGTTTCAACCCGGTGCGGCGAGAGGTGGCACGGCAATCCCTGAGCCGTCTCATCTCCGATGGGCGCATCCATCCGGCCCGGATCGAGGATGTGGTGAAGAAGGTGAGCAAGGAGCTGGACGGGGTGATTAAAGAGGCCGGCGAACAGGCCGCCTTCGATCTGGGCGTCCACGGTATCAATGGGGAATTGGTGAAATACCTGGGTCGGTTGAAGTTTCGCACCAGCTACGCCCAGAATGTCCTGCAGCACAGCATCGAGGTGGGCTTCTTGTGCGGCATCATGGCCAACGAACTCGGACTCAAGTCCAAAGTCGCACGGCGTATGGGCCTTCTGCACGACATCGGCAAAGCGATCGATCACGAGGTCGAAGGGCCCCATGCCGTCATTGGCTCAAAGCTGATCAAGAAGTATGGTGAATCGGAACAGGTCGTCCACGCCGTGGGGGCCCATCACGAAGATATCCCACCCACCTCCGTATACGATCTCCTCGTCCAGGCGGCCGACAGCCTGTCCGGCGCACGGCCCGGTGCCCGTAAGGAGTTGCTTGAGAATTACATCAAGCGTCTGGAAGATCTGGAAGGAATTGCCAACGCAATGGGCGGCGTCGACAACGCTTACGCCATTCAGGCGGGTCGTGAGCTGCGGGTCATCGTGGAGAGTGCCAAGGTCTCCGATGAGGATGCCGTTCTGATGAGCCGTGATATCGTTAAGAAGATCGAAGAGTCGATGACCTTCCCCGGTCAGATCAAGGTCACTGTTATCCGCGAGATGCGGGCCGTGGAGTATGCCAACAAATAGCGGGTGCCGCTGACCCGGCAGGGCGGTTCGCCAACCGGCCACTGCGTCGGTGGCGGACCGTGCTGGCTTCGATTCGGCAAACGCCCTGGCGAAACAGGGCCGATGGTGTAAACGCGTCAACGATTGGCCCACATCGTTGTGGGCCGACCGGCAAACCGGTGCACCCGGCACTGCGTCCCATTATCGGTACTTCTGCAGCGACAATCATCCGCAAGGACAATCTCTATCTCTCAAGGAAATCGACCCATGGGCAATGTACTCGATGTGCTGTCGGCGCGTGGCTTCATTGAACAGATGACCCACGATCAGGAGTTGCACGATTATCTCGATGACGGACCGGTGACCTGTTACATCGGCTTCGATCCCACCGCTTCGAGCTTACATGTCGGCAGTCTGGTGCCCATCATGTCATTGGCCCACATGCAGCGCGCTGGACATCGTCCCATCGCCCTGGTCGGCGGTGGCACTGGGCTGGTGGGTGATCCCTCGGGGAAAACCGAGATGCGTCAACTGCTCACGACTGAAACCGTGGCCGAGAATGTGCTCGGCCTGAAGAAGCAATTATCGCGCTTTATCGATTTCAGCGCCGACAAGGCCCTCATGGTCAACAATGCCGATTGGTTGACCCAGCTCGAATACATCCCCTTCCTGAGGGACATCGGGCGTCACTTCTCCGTCAACCGCATGATCCGAGCCGAAAGTTACAAAATGCGTCTCGATTCGGAGGAGGGCCTGAGCTTCATCGAATTCAACTATATGGTACTGCAGGCTTACGACTTTTTAGAGCTTCACCGGCGTCACGATTGTCGACTTCAGATGGGTGGCAGTGATCAATGGGGCAATATCGTGGCCGGCATCGATCTCATTCGACGCGTGGATGCGGCCAGCGCCTTCGGTCTGACCTTTCCCCTGATCACCACCAGCAGCGGCGCCAAAATGGGCAAGACGGCCGCCGGCGCAGTGTGGCTGGATCCGGAGCGCACCTCTCCCTACGATTACTTCCAGTTTTGGGTGAATACAGACGACCCAGATGTCGTCCGGTTCCTGTCCCTGTTCACGTTTTTGTCGTTGGACGAGATCCAGGCGGTGGAGGAGCTGGCAGGCGCCGATCTCAACACCGCCAAAACCATTTTGGCATATGAGGCCACTCGCTTGGCCCACGGTGAGGCGATGGCCATGCAGGCGCTCGAGGCCGCCGGCGCCATGTTCGGCAAGCGGGAACTACCGGCGGACATTTTGTCGTCCAGCGATATCCCCCGTCAGCTCAGCTCACTTCAGGAGCAGGCGGTCCCACAATCAACCTTGCGCACGGCTGAGCTGTCCGAGGGGATTCCGGCCTTCAAGCTCTTTCACCAGGTGGGCCTTGCGGATTCCAGCGGTGCTGCCCGGCGTCTGCTAAAAGGCGGCGGGGGCTATATCAACGGTGAGCGTATCGCCGCCTTCGACCAACTCGTCACCGTCGAGGGGGCCGAAAACAATGCCTTCGTTCTCCGGGCGGGCAAAAAACGGTTCCACAAGGTGCTGTTGGTCGATTGAGGAGCTGCCGGGCCATCCGGGCTTTCTGGATTGGCCGACGACTGACAACCGGCAGCTTCCCGGAGAATTTTCAGTGAGGAAATAGGCGGCTATGTCAATGATTCAGATAAATATCGATTGCTTGAGCCTGTGGAACGAAATTAGGTGCCACTGACGTGAAAAAGCCGTTGACAGCGGCATGGGCTTCACGTAGAACACGCCTCGTTCCGCCGTCACCCGGGCGGGTCACGCGCGGCATTGGGACACCAAAGCGGACGCAACCAGCGGTGGACCCCGGTCATCGCTTTCTTTGGATACGCCGCTCACTTCCCGTCAGTCCTTTTGTACTGACTTCGGGTTCTAAAAAAATCAGATGGTCCTCAGAAAGTAATTGACTCTGACATGCGCATAGGTTACAAAGCGCGGGTTATGAGTCACCGGGCAGCGGTAAGCCAGTTGGGTGACGCCGCGCTCTCGAAATTTCAGGACAAAAAGTGGTTGACAGCCGTTTATCTACCGGGTATTAACCACTGCGTTCGTCGGGGCGAATGGCCGCCCCGATTTTTTTTGCGATCTTTAAAAAATGAAAATGAACGGCATTTTTTCTTGACGGAAACATCCTGACGGTGGTATTTATAAGGTCTTCTCGGAAGACTGCTCTCAAGAAAATATGTGACCGTAATCCAACTAAAGTGTTGACAGTAAGCTCGCACTTAGTATACTTAGGGTTTCGTTCTTTTCAGCAGTTTGGGGCTTGTTTTACAAGCCGCTCGATCTTTGAAAACTAAATAGTGGTAGTAACAATGTTCGGCTCTTGTCAGAATGTCGTCCATACGGACGGCAACCAATATTAATTGGAGAGTTTGATTCTGGCTCAGAATGAACGCTGGCGGCGTGCTTAACACATGCAAGTCGTACGAGAACGTCTTAGCTTGCTAGGACAAGTAAAGTGGCGCACGGGTGAGTAACGCGTGGGTAATCTACCTTCGAATCGGGGATAACATTGCGAAAGCGATGCTAATACCGGATAACATCCTGGACTCTTTGGAATTCAGGATCAAAGATGGCCTCTACTTGTAAGCTATTGTTTGAAGATGAGCCCGCGTCCCATTAGCTTGTTGGTGGGGTAACGGCCTACCAAGGCAACGATGGGTAGCTGGTCTGAGAGGATGATCAGCCACACTGGAACTGACACACGGTCCAGACTCCTACGGGAGGCAGCAGTGAGGA
>JAAUYD010085929.1_pt1 | contig 11181 bp, 11 predicted proteins | sample 7278101 | NCBI WGS metagenome assembly JAAUYD01 (sample SAMN14350128, study PRJNA611818) | marine sediment metagenome | isolation source: surface marine sediment (0.6m) | place: French Polynesia: Moorea | collected 2018-08
ACCTTTTTTTTTTGGCATGGTTTTTGCAATACAGTTCTTCAGCCCATTTCCACTATACCTCCTTTTATGCCGGGTGCACATTTTGACAAGCACAGGGACCACGACCGACAGAGGCTAAAAGCATGACGCCGACTCAATAACGGCAGAGGTAGCAACCTTTAATTCTTGGGGATGTAAAATATGTATGCGCATCGTGTGTTTATGGCCGGAAGAAGATCCTTCAAACGTTGGAAATGTATGATTCCTGTAGATTATGTCGTCAATCGGAGAGCGTATCGAGAATTTATTCATGACATCAACGTTAAAGGCGTATTTATTGGCTGTAAAGAACAGCCTTCACCCGGGGATACGGTTGTCATGGCCTTTTCATGGAAAAAACCCATTAAATCGATCGGCAAAGTAGTGCGAACCAATGCAGATGGCTTTGCAGTCCAATTTTCGGAACCTCTCGCCAATTAGATATCTTTTTATATAAATTTAGTACGTTAAAGGTTCTTCTAAGCAAATCCGAGACCACCCGCAATAGGACAAATCCGGTTAAAATTTTGTTTTTATTATAAATATTATGATAGTCAAATCCACTTCCGTAAAAATAAATAAAACCCATTTCATATGGTTGACATTTACCCTCATTACTTATATTATGCTGATTTAATTGATATTCAGGAGGGGTAAAATGAACAAAGCGGATCTCGTCAATGCTCTGAAAAATCAAAATGGTTTCACACGTCAGCAGTCCGAAAAAATCGTAGATATTTTTTTCGATACGATGACCGATGCATTGTCCAAAGGCGAGAGGGTTGAAATTCGCGGTTTTGGGAGTATATTCGTCAAGGACTATAAATCTTATACCGGCCGCAACCCGAAAACGGGTGAACCGGTAGTTGTCAAGCCCAAGAAACTTCCCTTCTTTCGCTGTGGTAAAGAGTTGAAGGAACGGGTAGATCAATTTTAATGGGCCTAATTCGAGCATCGATATTTAAGGGATAGAGCATCGCGGTTCCCACTGGATCCCTTTGTTCATAATGGCTCAAAAAAAGCTAAAGAAGGCCGTGTATGAGCATGTTCACTTTTGTGACGGCCTATGCCTTGAAATCCGACAAAGAACGGTCGTCGAAGAAAAAGCCGGATGCTCAGGGCCGTTCAGATCCGCAAACATCGGATGAGGAGCGTTGGATTGTATGCCGGCAATGCATGCAGCGGTTGACGCGGCCCAGTGAACGCACATCAATAAACGGCTCTCATCAGCACACCTTTGCCAATCCCAGTGGAATCGTATTTGAAATCGGATGCTTCGCAATGGTTCGGGGGTGCTCATTCATCGGTCCGCCATCCTACGAATTTCCTTGGTTCGCAGGCCACTCGTGGCAGATTGCCATATGCAGCACCTGCCAAACCCACCTCGGTTGGCTGTTCAAGGGGCAGGCCGGAACTCAATTTTGCGGTCTCATCCTTGATCACCTGAAAGAGATCGACGCCCCTACCTAACCCCCCATGCGTGAATAAATAGAACAAGTTGTACTGTAAACCCCCCCATTAATACCACAAAATGTGTTTTCACGTGAAACGGCACATTTTTCGGCCAATGTCAATATTGCTTTTGATTTTTTTTCAAATTGACACAACGCTCAGCATTTACTATCCTTTTTGCGATAAACAGGCAGAGCTGGCATCTTTTCAGCCACGCCATGAGTAATGAATGGCAAAGAAACAGGAAGGCGATGCAATGCAACTTCGAGAGATCATCGATTGCTGTAGTGAGTTTAAGATCACTGAAAAACGCTGCATTTCCGAAGATTTTATAGAGCTTGTATTTCACAATGAAGAGATTGTCGAATGGCATCGTGTATTGACCGCCTTTCTCGGAGATCCTTCAAAGCCAGAAGGGCAGGAGCCCAGCGCCAAAGATCTTGAAACAACGGCGAATACAGGTGGAATCCGATTGGAGCAGACCTTGTTTGAAAAAGAGTTTGAAAACGGCTCCATTATCGCCAAATTTTGGCCTTGGAGGGACGATGTACACACCACTTTGAGGATGGCATTGTTGGTAAAATAGGCGCACCCACATAGACGTTAACAGAATAATATTGATACTGGCAGACAAAAGTGTTGGCTGCCTTTTTTTATTGTGGTTGTCGTCCTTGGCAAACTCAAAAGACCGAACGGATTGAACGTTGTTTATTAAGATATTACAATTTGTAGCGGTGTTGATAGCTGCAGGTATTCTTGGAAATTGGTATCTGGCAGAACATAAGAAAGCAAAAATGACAGGGCAACCCTGGTATCGCGCCTATTTCTCGCTTCCCGGCATCATCATAGTAGTTCTAATACTGTTGCTTCCCATCGTTGCCCGCTATCTATAGCGAAGTCAATCTCTTCATCTTGGAATTCGTTTTATGCCCATCACGCGTTTGTACATCGATCCGCAGGTCGCGGAGCTCCCCGCCACCAGAAGTTTCATTGAACGATCGGAATTGAAGCCCGAACTCTTATCCGACTCCAAAGTTCTCTTTGAGGAGATCAAATCCGCATCAGACCCATGGAAAACGGCCAAGCAAGTGTTGCTGCTGACACAGAACAAAGGCGCCTTCCTGAAGGAGTGCCCCGGCACGAAAACATATACATGCTGCGGCTACCAAATACTGCATATCGGTTCCTATTGCACCATGGATTGCTCTTATTGCATATTACAAAGCTATTTCCATCCCCCGGTATTGCAATATTTTGTCAATCACGAAGATCTCATGGATGAATTGGATCCGACAAAACTCGGACCGAAAATCAGAAGAATAGGAACAGGGGAGTTCACCGACAGTCTGATATGGGAAAAATGGTCGGATCTAACATCGCAACTTATCCAAAAATTCGCAGGTCAGAGCACCTCGATACTGGAGTTGAAAACCAAGACGACGGCCATTGAACAGCTCAAAGGAATTGATCATAAAAGAAAAACCATCATCTCCTGGTCATTGAACACCCCCCGGGTTATTGCCTCCCAAGAGAGGGGTACGGCATCGCTAAAGGCCCGTTTGGCAGCTGCGGCAAAATGCCAATCATGGGGATATCCGCTGGCGTTTCACTTTGATCCCATGGTGATTTATCCTGGTTGCGAAAATGAGTATCGTCAGGTCTTGGATTTGTTATTCCAAAGCATATCTGCTGATGCAGTGGTCTGGATTAGTTTAGGCACCTTCCGGTTCATGCCGGCGTTGAAATCGGTCATCGAACAACGCTTTGCCGATTCGGACATTGTGTATGGTGAGTTCATTCCGGGCTTGGATGGTAAAATGCGCTATTTCAAGCCACTTCGAACCCGTCTGTATCAGCATATGGTGCAATCGATCCAAGCACTGGCACCGGATACCGCATCCTATCTCTGTATGGAGGATGACCAGGTTTGGGAGCAAAGCTATGGCTTTGTCCCTGAGTCCAAAGGCGGGCTGTCTGCCATACTGGATCGTTTAGCGCTAGCGCATTGTGAATTGTCTCCCGCCTCATCAGACGAATGACATCGTGTTGATACAAAAAAGAGCTGATTCAACTATACTCTGTTGAACCAGCTCTTTACATTTACAAGCGCAACTATTTTTTATTATTACTCTTCTTCTTCGCTCTTTATCGCCTCGATGACCTTTTCGGATATTTGAGTGGGCACTTCATCGTATCGCAGAAACTCCATACTGAAGATGCCGCGGCCACCGGTCATGGATCGTAAATCAGGAGCATAGGTCAGCACTTCAGCCATGGGAACTTCGGCATTGATCACCTGATATTTCCCTTCGGCGTCCATCCCGAGCACGCGCCCTCTGCGGCCATTCAGATCGCCCATAATATCTCCCATGAATTCATCCGGAGTGGTGATCTGCATCTTCATAATGGGCTCAAGCAGGGTGGGTTTGGCGTCTTTGGCTGCATTTCGATATGCCAGGGAGCCGGCAATTTTGAACGCCATTTCCGAGCTGTCAACGGCATGAAAAGAGCCGTCGTCCAGTTTGGCTTTGAAGTCCACACAAGGGAAACCGGCCAGCACGCCCTTGGCACTGGCCTCTATAATTCCTTTTTCCACGGCCGGAATATAAGTTTTTGGAATTGCGCCACCCACAATGGCGTCTACAAATTCAAATCCCGATCCCCGGGGGGCGGGCTCGAATTGAACCCAGCAATCGCCGAACTGCCCATGGCCGCCGGTCTGTTTCTTGTGTTTTCCTTGAACGCGGACCTTCTTTTTAATGGTCTCGCGGTAGGGAACCTTCGGCGTTTTTAAAACGACTTCGACATTGAACTTGCGCTTCATTTTTTCAATGGCGCTCTCTATATGCACCTGACCGGAGCCGGACAGCAGGATCTCCTTGGTTTCGGAATTTCGTTCGACCTTGAGTCCCTGATCCTCTTCCAGCAGGCGGGTGAGGGAGGAGTAAATTTTATCTTCATCACCTTTGGATTTGGCTTCCAATGCAAAAGTGATCAGTGTCGGGAGTGGTTCGGGTAATTTAAATTCGACTTTATCACTGTCGTCACACAGCGTATCACCGGTGGTCGTATCCTTTAGTTTGGCCACAGAAACAATGGAGCCGGGGCCGGCGCCAGCGGCCGGTTTCTGCTCTTTACCCATGATGGTCAAGAGTTGGTTGAACCGCTCCTTGGATTGTTTGGTGCTGTTGTAGAATGTACCGTCACTGCCTATTTTACCGCTGACCACGCGGAAAATAGAGAGCCGGCCGGCATAGGGATCGGCCACGGTTTTAAAGACAAACGCGCTGAAGGGTGCGTCGGGATCTGAACTTTTTTCCACATCACTGTCATCGGAGGAATTTTTCCCCACGTAAGCCGGGCGTTCAAGGGGTGAGGGCATGCAACCGACCACAAAATCCATCAGCAGATCCACGCCGATGAGCTTGGTGGCAGATCCGCACAGCACCGGTACGAAGGTGCGCTCGAGGATGCCCTTTCGCAAAGCGGTTTTGATTTCCTCATCGGAGAGGGTTTCCCCTTCGAGGTATTTTTCAATCAGGGCATCATCTGCCTCGGCGACATTTTCTATGAAAGCTTCTCTTTCGCTCTGGACCTCATCCTGCATATCGGCGGGAATGTCAGTGGCTGTGGCTTTGCCCTTTTCATCATACGTGTAGGCTTTCATGGCGATTAAATCGACCACGCCTTTGAAATCGGCTTCCGATCCAATGGGAAGTTGAATAATGATGGGTTTGGGAGAGCTGAACGATTCCTGGCAATCTTGCAATGTGCGCTGGAAGTCGGCCCTGTCACGATCCAATTTGTTGATCATGATCATCAACGGTAGGTTGTAGTTGGTCGCAAACTCCCACGCTTGTTCAGTTTGCACTTTGATACCGTCTACAGCATCAACGACCACGACAGCGGAATCGGCGGCATACATGGACAACTTCGTGTCCGTGAAAAAATTCTGGTCACCCGGCGTGTCCATGATGCTGATGGTGTGTTTATTCCAATCGACTTGCGCAAAGCTGGTGCTGATACTGGTCTGGCGTTTGAGCTCTTCTGGTTCATAATCCATAAACGTATTGCCGTCCTCAGTGCGTCCCTGCCGTGTGGTGACGCCTGTTTTGAACAGCATTGCCTCTGCCAATGATGTTTTGCCCGCACCGCCGTGAGCGATCAGGGCAATATTTCTCAATTTATCAGCCATATTATATCACTCTTTCTCCTCTCTAATAGTTCAGTTGAGCGGATGGTTCCCAGCCTGCTAAATCCGGTATTGATATACATTCATCAGGAAAAAATCAACCCCAAAAACCCTGATTATAAAACAGAAACGCCTTTGGTAAGGGGGATGATATACTCATGGTTCCCTTTGGGGCCAAGGATAGGAGAGGGGACCACCGAACCGCACTCAAGATTGAGGGTTTTAAAAAAAAGTGTTAACTCTGCGATGATCTTTTTTCTCATTTTTGCATCGCGAACCACACCACCTTTGCCCACATTTCCTTTTCCTACTTCAAATTGCGGTTTGATCAGGGCCAGAATCGTTGCAGAAGGGGCTAAATATTTCAATACTGCCGGTACGACGATCCTCAAAGAGATAAAGGAGGTGTCGATGGTAACCATCTCTATGGGGTCGGGAATGTGATCTTCAGACATTTGACGAATGTTGGTGCGCTCAATGGACACCACGCGTTTATCGTTTCTCAGCTTCCAGGCCAGCTGACCATAGCCGACATCCACCGCGTATACTTTGGCAGCGCCATGTTGCAGCAGACAGTCTGTGAAGCCACCCGTTGAAGCACCAACATCCATGCATATGAGGCCCTGGGGCGAAAGGCCTGTCACTTCAAGGGCTGCCGCAAGTTTAAGCCCCCCTCGACTTACATAGGGAATCACTTCACCCTTTAAGGTAAGCTCAGAATCAGAGGAGATTTGGGTACCCGGCTTGTCGATTTTCAGGGTGCCCACCAGCACTTTCCCGGCCATGATCAATGCCTGGGCTCTTTGCCGGCTTTGGGCAAGGCCCTTTTCAACCAGGAGCACATCAAGGCGTTTTTTTTCAGGCATAAGTCGAACCCTAAACCGCCAAAAGCCGGTGAGGGAGATTATTTTGCGGCAATTTGAACTGTCGGGGCGTAGGATGAGGTGGATGATGAACCATCAGCGAGCAGTTGTTGTGCAGCCGCAACAATACCGTCGACATCCAATCCATATTTTTTGCGCAAAGCAGCGACGTTACCGTGCTCAATGAATTTATCATCAATGCCGATACGTCTGACCTTCACCGGGCCGATGGATTCATCCGCAAGCATCTCCAGGACAGCGCTGCCGAAACCGCCTTGCAGCACGTTCTCTTCGACCGTTATGATATTGGGAATCGTTTTGGCCAACTCCCCGATCAATTCCGCATCCAAGGGTTTAACAAATCGGCAGTTCACCACGGTGGTGTGGATGCCTTGATCCTCAAGAACGCGCTGCGCCTCCAAACTCGGCGCCACCATTTGTCCTACCGACAATAGAAGCAGATCATTGCCTTTGGTGAGAACTTTGGCTTTACCAAGCTCAATGGGAGCCGGCTGTGCTTCGATCTCCACGCCCACCGCTGTTCCGCGGGGGTAGCGGATGGCCACAGGGCCATCGTGATTCAGAGCGGTCAGCATCATGCGGCGCAAGTCATTTTCATCATAGGGAACCATCACCACCATATTGGGAAGGGACCGCAAATAGCTCAAATCGAATTGACCGTGATGGGTGGGCCCGTCTTCGCCGACCAATCCGCCTCTGTCGAGGGCAAATATCACCGGCAGGCGTTCGATGCAGACGTCATGTATAATTTGGTCGTAGGCGCGCTGCAAAAAAGTAGAATAGATGGCAACCACCGGGCGAAATCCTTCGGTGGCCAGTCCGGCCGCGAAGGTGACGCCGTGTTGTTCGGCGATCCCTACGTCAAAAAACCGATCCGGAAACTGGTCGGCGAAACTGGACAATCCGGTACCCTCCGGCATAGCAGCCGTGACGGCCACGATTTTTTCGTTTTGACGCGCCAGTTCAATCATATAGTCGCCAAAAATATTCGTGTAGGACGGACCGGCACATGCCGGCGCCGTGCTGTTTCCGGTCTCGACGTCGAAACACCCAACTCCATGAAAGTAGACGGGGTTTTGTTCGGCAGCGGCATAGCCCTTGCCCTTTTTGGTGGTGACATGCAGCAGCACAGGATCTGACAGGCTTTTGATATTCGTTAATATTCGGATGAGATGGGTGAGGTTGTGGCCGTTGATGGGGCCGAAATAGTCAAAATTAAAAGCCTCAAACAGCATACCCGGCGTGATAAATGTTTTAAAAGACTCCTCCGACCGCTTGGCCCATTTGTAAATGTTATCGCCGATCTTGGGTACGGATTTTAAAAATTCACCAAATTCCTTGCGCCAGTTTTGAAGCCGCTGGCCGGAAAACGTGCGGCTCAGCAATGAGGACACCGCTCCCACATTGGGGGAAATGGACATATCGTTGTCATTGAGTATAACGATCAGATCCTTGTGCAGGTCTCCAGCCTGGTTTAGGGCTTCATATGCCAAACCGGCCGTCATCGATCCATCCCCAATCACGGCAATCACCTTGGCAGGGCTGTTGTTGAGACGGTTCGCGCATGCAATACCCAGGGATGCGGAAATAGAAGTGCTGCTGTGGCCGGTGGTCATAGGATCATAAGGACTCTCACTGCGCTTGGTAAATCCAGAGAGTCCGCCATGGGTGCGCAGGGAATCAAATCTATCCGCCCGCCCCGTTAGCAACTTGTGGGCGTATGCTTGATGACCGACATCCCATATGACTTTGTCCTGGGGCGTATCAAACACATAGTGAATGGCGATGGCCAGTTCAACAGCGCCCAGGCTAGAGGCCAAATGGCCTCCGGATCTGGAAACGACATCGACGATTTTCCTGCGCAGCTCTGATGCCAGACCGGGAAGTTCATTACGGTTCAGTTTTTTGAGATCTGCCGGAGATGTAATTTGATCTAGTTGCCCCACAATAAGGTCTGCCTTTTAGTATTGACGTTCCACGATATATTTAGCAATTGCTCTTAACGGATCCGCATTGTTACCAAATATGGATAGGGCCTGCAAGGCGCTATCGATAAGTGTATCGGCAAAATTTCGGGATTTTTCCAAGCCCATGAGGGCAGGGTAGGTATTCTTTTGGCGCTCGGCATCCGTGCCCACTGCCTTGCCCATCTTTTCGGGGTCTCCTGTGATATTTAAAATATCATCCACTACTTGAAAGGCCAAACCGATTTTTTGGGCGTAACGGTCCAAATGATTGACCTGTTCTTCCGTTCCGCCACCCAAAATAGCGCCACTGCCGACAGAAGCGCGAATTAATGCGCCGGTCTTCAATTCATGCATGGCCTGCAGATCCGATCGGTTGATTTTAATCCCTTCATTGGCGATATCTCGGGCCTGTCCCTCGATCATCCCCCTGCATCCTGATGCTCTGCCGATGGTATCAATGACACGAAGCCAGGCCCTGCATCGGTCCGCAGGTGCTTTTAGACCGGCATCACCGAGAACCTCGAATGCCAGGTTGAGCAGGGCATCTCCGCATAATATGGCTGAGGCTTCGTCGAATTTAATGTGGCATGTGGATTGGCCCCGGCGCATCTCATCGTTGTCGATGGCCGGCAGATCGTCGTGAATCAGCGAGTAGGTATGGATCATCTCAATGGCGCATGCCGCCGGCATGGATTCTTCCTGGAGTCCACCAACGGCCGAGGCGGCCGCCAGGCACAACACCGGCCGAATCCTTTTTCCGCCGGACAAGATGGCGTACCGAATCGGTTTGAGCAGATGAAGTGACGGGCATTTGTTCTCGATGTAGCGCTCCAAAGCAGTTTCGATGCCACATCTTTGTTCGCTTAGATAAGTCTTAAGATCCATTGGTCATTCGGGTTTCCAATCCGTTAAATATCATTTGGTTATCAGCGGTACAGGGGACCTATGACAATGGTTCCCCCCATGGCATTGCATCATCTAAATCATCAGATCATCAGACATCGGGATTTTCAAAGGACACTTCTTCGAAGTCTTCGTTGGTTCTTTCCAATATAAGGGATATCTTTTTTTCGGTTTCATCCAATTTATTAGAACAGAATTGACTTAGCTTCATTCCCTCTTCAAACTTAGCCAAAGCCTTTTCCAGGGAAAGCTCATTGGATTCCAATGTATCTACGATATCTTCTAATTGTTCCAATGCTTTTTCAAATGTGAGTTTAGCCATCAGTATGTTCCTTATGATTCATATGATTAACTTTTTGCCGAATTACGGAAACGTCAACCTTTCCTTTGGCCAGCTGTATCTCAAGCTGTTGTCCGGGTTTCATTTCCCCAGCGTCCATGGCAACCTTGAGGCCGGGTTGGGTGCGGGTTATGGAATATCCCCGATTCAATATGGCGGAAGGATTGACAGCATTGAGCACGGCCTGGGCGGTTTTGTATCTCTCCGACACATCGTACGTCTTATTCTTTATAATTTCCCGTAACTTAAAAATATTAATATCAAGCTTAGATCTATATATATTTATATAATTAATCGGATTTTTTGTATTTATTTTAGTTATTGATCTGCTCACGCGGTCTTTCTGTTCCTGAACCATAAGCCTAAATGCTCTCTCAATGCGGCCCCGGAGGTTATCCAGGTGCAGCTGCTTCTCCTGTACTTTTTTCCCTGGATGAACGATCAGGCGGTTCATCTGTAATATTTGGGTTCGCAACCTATCGCATTTGTTTAAAATTGATCTCTCACAACGTTGTTTTAATTCAATAATTCGATGTTTAACATCAGATTTAACCGGTACGATGAGCTCAGCGGCCACCGATGGTGTTGGGGCTCGCAAATCCGATACAAAGTCAGCGATGGTATAGTCTGTTTCGTGGCCCACAGCGGAAATTACCGGAATTTTAGAGGCAAAAATAGCCCGGGCCACATCTTCATGATTAAAAGCAGCCAAATCCTCAAGGGAACCACCACCTCTGGCGACAATCAGTGCATCATTGCGCTTCAGGCGATTGGCAAAATTTAAAGCTTTGACAATTTCCCCAATAGATTCAGAACCTTGAACCCTGACGGGGTAAATATCAATGGGCAGATTCGGATATCGGCGCCTTAGTACCTTTAATATATCCTGAATCACCGATCCGCTTGGCGATGTAATAACACCGATCCGCCTTGGCAATGGCGGCATAGGCGTCTTATGGCGCTCAGAAAATAAGCCTTCATTCTCAAGTTTTTGCTTTAACTGTTCAAATGCGACTTGTAGTGCGCCGATACCTTGGGGCTCTGCATATTCAAGGATGATTTGATAGTTTCCACGGGGCGCGTAAACCGAAATACGTCCCAAACCCACGAGGGTCATGCCATCATCCAAATCAAACTTTAACTGACGCAATTGACCTCGAAACATCACTGCGGATATCTGCGCTTTGGCATCTTTCAGGGTAAAGTAAGCATGGCCGGACGGCGGAACCCTCAGATTGGATGTTTCGCCCGTTATCCAAACCATAGAGAAATTATCTTCAAGGAGCTGCTTAATATTATCCGTCAGTTGCGAAACTGAAAAAATTTTTCGAGTGGATGTAGTGAGGGGGTCTTGCAATGGGATTCCTGCGCTTTAGTATATTATGAATGTCTGATAAGGTATATTATGTAAACTTTTATACAGAG
>JAAUYD010222420.1_pt1 | contig 11181 bp, 6 predicted proteins | sample 7278101 | NCBI WGS metagenome assembly JAAUYD01 (sample SAMN14350128, study PRJNA611818) | marine sediment metagenome | isolation source: surface marine sediment (0.6m) | place: French Polynesia: Moorea | collected 2018-08
ACCCTGTCACAATTGCTGGGATGCGATCAGGGATATGGAGGAAATCTATAAAATTGGAATCCGGTGGTCCTTCTTGAAACCGCTGTTGATCAATATGATCGAAGTTCCGGAGCATTTGAAGCCGCAGGAAGAATAACTTCAGGCCCAGGCTCAAGTCATATAAACAGCTAACCAACTGGACTTAGTGGTTGCATTTTACGAATTAAAATCACGGAAATTCCAAGCATCAAACATCAATTCCCAAACAAATACCAACGACCAAAAATCAAAATCCCAAACTAGCAGACCGGCCATCAAACATTAAAAAAGCCAGCAGAAAGTTTGGGTCATTGGACTCTGGAATTTGGATTTTATTTGAGATTTGGTGCTTGTAATTTGTTAACTCCGTTTTGTCCGGACCTCGGCATTTTCAAGTGTACCAAATTATCCTCCCATAATTAGACCCTTATCCTGAAATTTTCAAAATTCCTTGACACTCAAAAGCACGGTTGATAGTTTACTTGATTCTATAAAGGAATCAAAAAAGTTCAGCCACCAGACGCTAAGGCATAAAAAAAATTATATATGGTAACCCGCGTGGCTGGACCAGTGCAAAGAAATCTCATCAATCAAGAAGGCATTTATGACCAATTTCAGATATCAGGAAATGTTTCCCGCTGGGCAGGATGCCACCGAATATCGGTTATTGACCGAAGATCATATATCTACCGCAGTCTTTGACGGCCAGGAGATTCTGAAAATATCGGCCCAAGGGTTGACGCTTCTGGCTGAGCAGGCATTTCAAGATGTTTCCCACCTGCTGCGATCATCTCATCTGAAACAGCTTGCCGGTATCTTTAATGATCCAAACAGTTCTGCCAATGATCGCTATGTGGCCCTGGAATTGCTCAAAAACGCCGTGATATCGGCGGAGGGAGTTTTCCCGATGTGTCAGGACACCGGCACGGCCATTGTCATCGGGAAAAAAGGGCAACGGGTGTGGACTGATTTTTCGGATGAAGAAATGCTTTCCAAGGGTATCTACGATGCCTATACAAAGGGCAGTCTTCGATATTCACAGAATGCGCCGCTGAGCATGTATGAGGAAAAAAATACCGGCAGCAATCTGCCGGCTCAGATTGAACTATATGCCGTTGGGGGCGACGAATACCGCTTTTTATTTATTGCCAAAGGCGGCGGTTCGGCCAATAAAACCTATTTGTACCAGGAAACCAAAGCCGTTCTTACGCCGGAAAAATTGACGGCATTCATGAAAGAAAAAATGAAAACATTGGGTACTGCCGCCTGCCCACCCTATCATCTGGCGTTTGTTATCGGCGGGACTTCCGCCGAATTCAACCTAAAAACGGTAAAATTGGCGACGGCCAAGTATCTGGATGACCTACCGACCGCCGGAAGTGAATCCGGCCATGCCTTCCGGGATGTGCAACTTGAAGACGAAATTCTTAAAATATCTCGTGAACTTGGCATTGGCGCCCAATTCGGAGGCAAATATTTTTGTCTGGACACCCGCGTCATTCGGTTACCGCGCCACGGCGCCTCTTGCCCCATTGGCGTGGGTGTCAGCTGCAGCGCCGACCGCAACATTAAGGCCAAAATTAGCCGCAAAGGCCTTTTTTTAGAAAAGTTGGAGACCGATCCGGCTAAATATTTGCCGGAAGTCGAAATGGCTGCTCAGGATGCGGTGCGGGTGGATTTGAACCGGCCGATGGCAGAAATTCGAGAACAGCTTGGTCAATATCCTGTGGCCACCCCGCTGTTGTTGACGGGCAAAATCGTGGTCGCCAGAGACATTGCCCATGCACACTTAATGAAACGTCTTGAAAGCGGCGACACACTTCCCGATTATTTCAAAAATCATATCATTTATTATGCCGGCCCGGCAAAAACACCGACAGGTTACCCGTCAGGCGCATTCGGCCCGACAACCGCCGGTCGAATGGATCCCTACGTGCCTGTTTTCCAAGCCCAAGGGGGATCGTTGATTATGCTGGCCAAAGGCAATCGATCTAAACTGGTGACGGATTCCTGTCAGAGTTACGGGGGCTTTTATCTGGGGTCCATTGGCGGACCGGCTGCACGACTGGGCAGAGACTGCATTACCAGCGTTGAATTGATCGAGTTTCCTGAGCTGGGAATGGAAGCCATCTACATGATCACCGTCAAGGATTTTCCGGCATTTATTATCGTGGATGACAAGGGAAACGACTTTTTTGAAAAATTGCTGCATTAGTTGCAACGATATTAGCAACTGGTTAAGATAATTAGCCACAGACGCACACAGACACACACGGACAATTTGTTTGAGGAGAAAAAAGACATCTGCGTATTTCTGTGTGGATCTGTGGCCAATTTAAGCAAACGATTAAGAATAATGAGCCACAGTTGCTCACAGACACACGCGGTCAATTTGAATGAGGGAAAAAAGCGTCTGTGTATTTCTGTGTGGGTCTGTGGCCAATTTAAACAAACGATCTGGCTCGAATAAACGATAAGGAGTATTTTATGGCTGAAAAATTTAAAACCATGGATGGAAACACAGCAGCGGCGCATGTGGCCTATGCCATGAGCGATATATGTACCCTCTACCCGATCACGCCCTCCTCACCCATGGGCGAAATCGCGGATGAATGGGCTGCTGACGGACGCAAAAACATTTTCGGACAAACCTTGACGGTGCGCCAGCTTCAATCGGAGGCCGGCGCAGCTGCTTCGGTGCACGGCTCTCTGGCAGCCGGTGCCTTTACCTCGACCTTTACAGCCTCCCAGGGACTGCTGCTAATGATCCCCAACATGTACAAAATGGCGGGGGAGCTTTTACCCGGTGTGTTGCATGTCTCGGCCCGGGCGCTGGCGGCCCATGCACTTTCCATATTCGGTGATCACCAGGATGTCATGGCGGTTCGACAGACTGGCTTTTCCTTGCTGGCGGCATCTTCCGTGCAGGAAGTCATGGACTTGGGTTTGGTTGCACATTTGTCTTCTATCAAGTCATCTCTTCCATTTCTTCATTTTTTTGACGGATTTCGTACATCCCATGAAATTCAAAAAATTGCCGTGATCGATTATGAAGACATGGCCAAACTGGCGGACCGGGATGCCATCGCAAAATTCCGTGCTCGCGGTGCCAATCCGGAAAGGCCTGAGTTACGGGGAACCGCTCAGAACCCTGATATTTATTTCCAGAATCGGGAAGCGGCGAATCCGTATTATCTCAAGGTGCCGGGCATCGTCGACGACTACATGAAACAGGTCGGAGAACTGACCGGGCGAAGCTACCGGCTCTTTGACTACGTGGGGGACCCGCAAGCAGAGAACGTGGTCGTTGCCATGGGATCATCCTGCGAAACCATCGAAGAGGCTATCAACTATCTGAGAGGTCAGGGTGAGAAGGTCGGCCTGGTCAAGGTTCGGCTGTATCGGCCCTTTTCAACCGAGCATCTTTTCGCGGCAATTCCGCAATCTGCCAAAATACTCACGATTCTTGATCGTACCAAAGAACCGGGCGCGCTGGGTGAACCGCTTTATTTGGACGTTTGTACCGCTTATATGGAAAAAGCGCAAACACCTAAACTGTTAAACGGGCGCTATGGTTTGGGATCCAAGGAATTTAACCCGGCCATGGTGATGGCGGTTTTTGACAACATGAAAGCCCCAACGCCGAAAAACCATTTCACGGTGGGGATTGTCGATGACGTCACGCAAACATCCCTGGAGATCGGTCAGAGCCAGGATGTGACACCCAAAGGCACGGTGCAATGCAAGTTCTGGGGCCTGGGCGCCGATGGCACGGTGGGCGCCAACAAAAGCGCTATTAAAATTATTGGTGACCACACCGACATGTATGCCCAGGCTTATTTTTCTTACGATTCTAAAAAATCCGGTGGTATTACCATCTCTCACCTACGCTTCGGTCATGAACCGATTCAATCCACCTATCTCATTGACACCGCCGATTACATCGCCTGCCATAAAGCCAACTATGTAGACGTCTACGATTTGCTGGAAGGCATCAAGGACGAGGGGATTTTTGTCCTCAATTCACCCTGGACGCAGGAAGACATGGAAAAAAAGCTTCCGGCTTCCATGCGACGCACCATTGCCCAGAAGAAGCTTAAATTTTACAATATCGATGCGGTTAAAATTGCCGGTCAGGTAGGCCTGGGAGGTCGTATCAATATGATCATGCAGACGGCCTTCTTTAAACTGGCCAATGTGATACCGGTGGATGAAGCCCTTGCTTACCTCAAAGATCAAATCCAGCAGTTGTTCGGCAAAAAGAGCCAAAAAATTGTTGAAATGAACTATGCCGCTGTGGATAAAACCCTCGAAAATCTGGTTGAAATCGACTATCCGCAATCCTGGGCCGAGTCAACAGACGGCCCAAAGGCGAGTGACGATGAGCCGGATTTCGTACGAAATGTGATGCGACCGATGCTGGCGCAACAGGGCGATAAATTGCCGGTTTCCGCATTTACCCCGGACGGAATTTTTCCGGTGGGAACCACGCGGTATGAAAAGCGCGGTGTGGCTATCCAGGTCCCGGAGTGGATTATGGACAATTGCATCCAGTGTAACCAGTGCGCCATGGTCTGTCCCCACGCCACGATTCGACCGGCGCTTTTGACTGAAGAAGAATTGGGAAAAGCGCCTGAGGGCTTCGAGGCCAAAAAAGCTGTCGGCAAGGACCTGAAAGATTATTATTTTCGCATTCAGGTTGACGCCCTTGACTGCTATGGATGCGGTAATTGCGCCGATATCTGTCCGTCCAAAAAGAAGGCCCTGGTCATGAAGCCGCTCGAAACCCAGGTAGAAAAGCAGGTTCCCCTGTGGGACTACTTCGAAGACCTGCCGGTGCGCGACAATCTTGTCGGCCGCAATACGGTCAAAGGCAGCCAGTTCTGTCAGCCGCTACTGGAGTTCTCGGGCGCCTGTGCCGGTTGCGGGGAGACACCATATGCCAAATTGATTACCCAACTTTTTGGTGAGCGCATGCTTATTGGAAACGCCACCGGGTGTAGTTCCATCTGGGGCGGTTCAGCGCCGGCCATACCTTATTGTGTCGACAAGGATGGATTCGGTCCGACCTGGGGCAATTCACTGTTTGAGGATTCTGCAGAATTCACCTACGGCATGTTTTTGGGTGCCTTCCAGCAACGAAACAAACTGGCAGATTTGATGCGGGAAGCATTGGGAATGGACATACCACAGGAAATCAAAGATGCCATGTCCGGTTGGCTGGACAACATGAAAGATCCCGCAGGTTCCCGCAAATACGGCGATCGTCTAAAGGCGCTTTTACCAGACCAAAAGGACAATGCGCTTCTGACAAAAATTGCCGAAAAATCCAAATTGTTCACCAAAAAATCATTCTGGATATTCGCCGGTGACGGAGCTGCTTATGATATCGGCTATGGCGGGGTTGATCATGTCCTGGCCACCAACGAGGACATCAACATGTTCATCATGGATACCGAAGTTTATTCCAATACTGGCGGTCAGTCTTCCAAAGCCACGCCAATCGGTTCGATCGCCCGATTTGCCGCTTCCGGCAAAAAGACACCCAAAAAAGACATGGGACGTATATCGATGAGCTACGGCTATATTTACGTGGCCAGTGTATCCATGGGTGCCAACAAACAGCAGTTGATGAAAGCTCTGGTTGAAGCGGAAGCCTATGATGGTCCTTCCATGATCATTGCCTACTGCCCCTGCATCAACCAGGGTATTATGGCAGGCATGGGCAAGGCCCAGGAGGAAGAAAAACTGGCAGTGCAATCCGGTTACTGGCCGCTGTATCGGTACAATCCTGCCTTGAAGGCCGAAGGGAAGAATCCTTTTATCCTGGATTCCAAGAAACCCGATGGAAGCCTGGGTAAGTTCCTGGAGGGTGAGATCCGCTATGCCTCTTTGAAAAGAATGTTACCGGAAGAAGCCGAGAGACTGCACACCACCCTTGTCGATCAATTTAACAAACGATATGAAGAACTGGCCCTCATGGCCGATCCAACTCGGATCTGCAAGCAGGATGAACCCGCAGAATAACTTCTATCAAGGTTGAAACTGATCAGTTTAATCTTATACACAGAGGCCATTCGGGACAACCCGGTGGCCTTTTTATTTGTTCAAAGGTTCAGGGTTCATTGGTTGTAATATCCCGACAATCCTTATGATTCTGAAAGGCACCTGGATTGACCGGTTTCACCTATAGGGTGTACCAGCCTTGCAGGCTCTTTGGATGCGAAACCCTCATGATGCATCCGTTAGGACGTTTCAACCGGGAATCCTGAACGTTGAACCAACCCAAACCAGCAAATAATATATACCGATCTTGATAGACCCCCACATCAGTCTTATGTTCTTGACTTAAGTTCAATCTGGCTGCAAAAAAAGTTTGAAAAGCAAAAAAATCAGGATTTGTAATCTCAATGTGTTACAATATTCTTCTATCTACCCGATAAGAATATGATCGAACCATGCAAATATTTGTAGTTATCGCCATTATAATTTTATTTCCTGCACCTGTCCCGGCACTGGGGGAACAGCCTCTGGAAGCATTGCAGCGGGGTATCGATAAGGGAATCAACGTTCTGGTAGATCCGCAATATCAAGATCCTGCCCGAAGACAAGAACAGGAGCAGAAACTCTGGGAGATCACCCAGGAATTTTTTGATTTTAAGGAATTCTCCAGGCGGGTACTGGCGTCTCATTGGAAAAAATTTACGTCTTCGCAGAGGAAAGAATTTGTTAAACTTACCAGCGAATTGCTGGGTAAGTTAAATATGCGGAAATTACAAACAAAATATAATGGAGAAAAAGTATTTTTAATCGATCAGAAAATAATAAAAGATTCCAAGGCCTTGGTTGAAGTCAAAGTCCTGTGGAAAAACATAGAATTTCCTGTCACACTACGAATGAAAAAAAGCTAAGGCAAAAGGAAGATATATGATCTGGCCGCCTTCGGTGTCAGTACCGTGGGAAACTATCGGGCCCAAATTCACCAGATTATGCAGGAAAAATCACCCGAAGAAATGATTGAGCTTATGAAAGAAAAGATACGAGAGAAAGAGAAAAAAATTAAGACTGAGGAGAATGCTTAATCTACAGGAAACATGGTGTAAAAATGAAAAGCGTTTATGTAACGATCATAGTAATCATCTGTCTGGGTCCTCTGAATTCCTTTGGCGATGATTGTATCGAAGGCGATTGTGTCAACGGCAAAGGAACCATGGTTTATGCCACCGGTCATAAATTTGCTGGGGAGTTTAAAGATGGTGGCCGGCACGGTGATGGTGTATTGCACATGCCGGGAGGCAGAAAAATAGTCGGGACCTGGCAGGATAACGAAATTGTGGAAGGAACCTTCACTCGTCCTGACGGCACCCGATATGTTGGGCACTGGAAATTTCGTGAAAGAAACGGTCAGGGGACTTTAACCTTTCCAGACGGCCGAAAATATATCGGCGAGTTTAAAAGCGATCAGCGACACGGCAAAGGGACCATGCTATACCCCGATGGCCGCAAGTATGTTGGAGATTTCAATTTTGGTGAAAGATCCGGTTTCGGCACCATGACCTATCCCGATGGCCGTGTATACACCGGTGAATTTAAAGCCGGCGAACGAAACGGACGCGGTACCATGACGGATGCCGATGGTAAGAAACTGGAAGGTGAGTTTAAAAACGGGGAATTTGTAGGGAAGTGAGTTGAATCGGTAGAATACCTTAACTCATCATTCGTCGTTCGTCCTTCACAAACCTATTTCAATCTTTTCAACCAGTCCCCTTCGGCAAACCACTTTAATTTCAGTTCATCCAAAAGACCACTTCCTTCGATATTGTTAAGCGTGTTGTGGGTCCAGTTCATCAGTAAGGGGTCATTGGCCGGAATAGCAATGCCGATTGGCTCATAGGTTAACTGGGTGACAACTGATAGCAAGCCGGCTTCCGGATAACGGAAGACTGAAACAACGCAGATGGGATAATCGGCGATCATGGCCTGCACTTTATCTTGCAACACCATCTCTAAAGCTTCGTCATATGTTTCGGTTGTGAACAGCGTAGTTTTGTCAAGGAGATCTTCGGCAAATGCCTGGCTGGTAGAGCCTTTGAGAGCCACTATTTTTGTATTGGGGCTATTGGCGTCCTCTGGTTTTTCAGCATATGCAAGCGTTTTAATTTTGGTGAGAAATGCTTTGCCCGAAATAAAATAGGGTCCGATAAATGCTACTTTTCGATTCCGTACAGGGGTGATGGTCATGCCGGATAACACCATATCAACCTGCCCGCTTTGAAGCGCCGGCAGCAAATCATTGAAAGGCTTGGTAACAAGCCGTAGTTTGACATTCATGGCCTCGGCAAACAATCTGGCAAGGTCGGGTTCGAGGCCAAAAATTTCACCGTCTTTGGCCGTCATGTTCAGGGGCGGCATGTTGCCCATGGTGCCGACAACCAGCTCTCCTCTTCGCTGGATGCGATCGAGCACCGGAGATGCGGAACTGCTGCTGATTGATTGCTGCATCTGCGCGCAGCCGGCAATTAATGACAGGGTTAGAATTGATATCAGAAATACTCTTTTAAACTTCATTGCCTTTCTCCTCTTTTATCGGACGTTAAGTTACAACTCTGCAAATATATTCATCATAATTTAATTGTAAAGTCGCAGTCAGTCATCACTTTAGGTCTTCGATCTGTATATCTGACAATTGACTTCTGAACTTATTTGAGTTTTGAATATAGTAATTTGGAACTTATTTGTAATTTGGTGCTTGGAATTTGTTATTTCAGGTCTATTCGGGTTGTATGTTCACGAATTCAGAGTTCAAATATCAGGACTAGATATCTATTTTCTCATTTCCTTGAATGCGTTGATCAGTCCATTGGTCGAAGCATCATGGGAGGTTACCGGTATATCATCCTTTAATTCCGGTAAAATACGGTTGGCAAGCTGTTTGCCAAGTTCGACGCCCCACTGGTCGAACGAGTAAATATTCCAGACAACCCCCTGAACAAATATTTTGTGTTCATACATGGCAATTAAACTGCCCAGGACCCTCGGCGTCAGCTTGCTGAATAGAATTGAGTTGGTAGGTCGGTTGCCTTCAAAAATCTTATGAGGGGCTAGCTTTTCAATCTCGATGTCGGTTTTGCCTGAATTTTTTAGCTCTTCCAACACTTCTTCTTTGGTTTTACCATTCATGAGCGCTTCGGTTTGGGCAAAAAAATTGGACAATAGGATATTGTGATGCTCACCGATCGGATTGTGACTGACCGCCGGAGCCAGAAAATCTGCCGGGATAAATTTCGTTCCTTGATGAATCAGTTGATAGAATGCATGCTGGCCGTTTGTGCCGGGCTCGCCCCAGACGATTGGGCCCGTCTGGTAATCGATCCGCTCTCCATCCCGGCTAGTTGATTTGCCGTTACTTTCCATATTGCCCTGCTGAAAATAGGAAGGGAACCGATGCAAGTACTGATCGTAGGGCAAGATGACTTCCGTGGCAGCACCAAAAAAATTGTTGTACCAAATACCGATCAGGGCCAAAATTACGGGAATGTTTTTGTCAAATGGGGTCTCCTGGAAATGTCGATCCATATCGTGTGCGCCTTGCAGCAGATCGGAGAAATTGTCGAATCCGATGTAACAGGCAATGGATAATCCAATGGCCGACCATAGGGAATAGCGTCCGCCCACCCAGTCCCAAAATTCGAACATGTTGTCTGTATCAATGCCAAATTCTTCAACCTTGGTAACATTGGTTGACAAGGCCACAAAATGCCTGGCCACATGAACAGAATCACCGGCCTGTTTTAGAAACCAATCTCTGGCACTAAAGGCATTGGTCATGGTTTCCTGAGTGGTGAATGTTTTGGAGGCAATCATAAACAGGGTTGTCGCCGGATTTAGTTTTTTCAATACTTCCGTGAGATGGGTGCCGTCGATATTCGAAACAAAGTGAACGGTTAGCTTCCCGTCTGCAAAAGGGCGCAGTGCTTCGGTGACCATCACCGGCCCCAAATCCGAGCCCCCGATGCCGATGTTGACGATATCGGTAATCCTGTCACCCCGATAGCCTTTCCAATCGCCGGATCTTATTTTTTTGGAAAAACCTTCCATCTTCTGCAAAACGGCATTGACCTGGGGCATCACATTTTGACCATCGACATAAATCGGTGAATTTTTCCGGTTGCGCAGCGCCACGTGTAACACCGCCCGGTTTTCGGTTTCATTGATTTTATCTCCGCTGAACATGTTTTTAATGGCCGTTCGAACGCCCGCTTCTTCTGCAAGTTTTAAAAGGAGTGAGAGGGTTTCAGCGGTGATCCTGTTTTTGGAATAATCCACCAGGATCTCTTTGTATTGGATATGAAACCTGTTGAATCGCTCAGGATCTGACACGAAAAGATCCTTCATTTTAACATTTTGGATCTTGCGGTGATGTTCCTCAAGTATTGACCAGATGTGACTGCGGGTCGGATTGGTCTTAGGGAGCATATGGGCACCTTTCTCAGGATTTACATTTAAGATTTTGTACTTAACATGTACTGTAGAAATAAGTTACTTCCTGAGAGCCTTCAAGTCAAGAAAAGCGCCATCGATTAAAATAATGTCAAATTCAATTCTTACAGATCAAATCAAAACTGATGGTTTCCGCCTTAAAATTGTTAATGGCCTCGCGGATATATTTCATGCCGCGGCCGGCGAAATCAAGAATATTGCAGATCGACTGACGACGAGTGCGCATCCATTTACCATTGCGCTGTCGGGTGGGTCGACCCCGCGGGGTCTGCATGAATTGTTGGCGGGTGACCCTGCCATCCGTGACAGGCTACCCTGGCGGCATCTGCACTTCTTTTGGGGGGACGAACGCCATGTTCCGCCGGATAACCCCGAGAGCAATTACCGCATGGCTTATGAATCTCTTTTCACCCTGGCACCTGTTCCTAAAGAAAACATCCACCGGGTACCTGCCGAAGAACCGGACGTTGCCTTAGCTGCTGAAAAATATGAGCGGGAATTGCGAACCTTTTTCGGGCTGGGAATCGGGCAATTGCCACGATTTGACTGTATTTTGCTGGGAATGGGTTCGGACGGACACACCGCGTCGCTTTTTCCGCACACAGAGGCCTTGCATGAGTTAAATCGCCTCGTGATTGCAAATTGGGTAGATAAATTTAAAGC
>JAAUYD010082477.1_pt1 | contig 11180 bp, 9 predicted proteins | sample 7278101 | NCBI WGS metagenome assembly JAAUYD01 (sample SAMN14350128, study PRJNA611818) | marine sediment metagenome | isolation source: surface marine sediment (0.6m) | place: French Polynesia: Moorea | collected 2018-08
GACCGCCAAAATTGAGGCGAATCTACTCAAAGAATATGAGCATTTGCTCAAGTCAAAAAAAGGATTGGCCGTTTGCCCAGTGAGTTACGAAATGTGTCAGGGGTGCCGCGTGACCGTCAATAACGCCGTTATTCGAGCCATTGATCATGGGGAAATCGTCAATTGTCCCAACTGCCAACGCATTCTTTATTTGCCGCATCCATAGGCGAATCAAAGTGCAAAATTTCTAAACAAGATTTCGCGAATTTCACAAATTTTCCCACTCTAAAATGAAAATCCATTAAATTCGGGTCATCCTGATTTTAAACTTTTAAGTGGGACGCGCTTAAATGTTCACAAAGCCCTTTAAACCCCCTGCCATGGCCCCAACTGTTGCTTATTTATCACAGCTATAAGCAAACAGGGGTAGGGAACATTGGGAAAATTGACTATAATTTAGGTAATTAATTCTTAAAACCGGATGATTGTATGCAACGTACCCTTCGTTATTTAATTCCCTCCATTTTGATTTTGACCCTTTTCGGAGTCCGCTCGGCCGCAGCCGCCAATATCAAATGCCTTCCCCTGGCCGGGCAATATATCTGCTCTATCCTGCCGCAGCCCAAACCACGCTTTGCTCCCCCGGAAGCGATTCAAGATAACTTTATCATGGATACGAGCTATGTTCGGCTGGCCGATTATGCCGATATCTACACCGAACCAACGCGCAGCAGCTCAATCATTCGCAATGCCGGTGACGGATATCTCTTTTCGTCAGTAGCCGGCAAATTTCGCAACGATGCCGGTGAATTGTGGATTATGATCAATCCAGGAGAATGGGTGCACGTGGACGATACCACGGTAGAGACAAAAGCGACCGAATTTCGGGGAATCAGGGTATTAGAAAACCCGGTCCGGCCGTTTGGCTGGGTGGTTTCTCGTAACTTTGTACCCAGCAGTGAACCTGGCGGTGAAGAAGATCCGCAGTTTGCCGAAATGCTTCGCTATGATTTTGTCGAAATATATGATGCCGTGGAAGACAAAGAAGGTTGGCTATGGTACTCAATGGGAGACGGGCGCTGGGTTAAACAAACTCATCTGAGCATCGTTGAGCGCGATCCGCGTCCGGCCGAAGTCGGAGAAGATGAATTTTGGGTCGAAGTCGACCTATACGAACAAACCCTGGCCGCCTACGAAGGGGATAACATGGTTTTTGCCACGCTGATTTCCAGCGGCCTAAACCGTTGGCCAACGTATGAAGGCATTTTCCAGGTTGAACAGCGATTCAGGGCAGCCAAGATGTCTGGAGCCGAAGGCCGTGTCGATTACTATTACGTCGAGGATGTTCCCCACACCATGTATTTTGACATGGTCAATCAAATCGCCCTGCACGGTGCTTATTGGCACGATCGCTTTGGGTATAAACACAGCCACGGGTGCGTCAACATGCCCCCCCAGGATTCAGAATGGGTCTATCAGTGGTCGGCTGAAGCGGAAAACGATTTGTGGGTTTGGGTACACACCTCAGATCCCCAACATTACTTCACCCGCTACGATCAGGAAGAGAGTTTTGCCGGCCCATAAGCTAATGTTAGTGAAGCAATTTATGATTCCAGGTGATTGTAAATTGCTCTGACCCACCGGGCGTACGCCTGAAACAGCATGGCACTTTGCCCATTGTGCAACCCTTCAGCAAAATGACGGCCGATTCGCCGCAGTTGAAATGAAATTCGGCTGCTTGCCGGTATCTGAAAAGCGAGCTCATCCATCACCCAATAAAGACGCTCGCGAACGTCCCCAGGCAGCCGTGCCGGCAGCCGCTGCTGGAGTTCCCCCCAACTGTTGTATAAAATTTCTTTGGTCAGCGAAATTTCGTCCAAATAAGGCTCTTGATCCACATCGTGGGGAACCGGCAGTTTTTCGTTTCGCCACTCTTCAACCTGACGATACGACTTTTGAGTGAGTAAATAAACTTTTGCGTTCCCCATGCGGTTCAGACGATAATCGATACACCCCGCTCCGCACAGCGCATCAAGATCGCTGAGCCGCTCAATTCGCAAGCTGGATTCCCCATAAACGTATAAAACATAATCCATTGGACCGGCCGGAATAGGCACTAAAACAGGCCCGATTTTGCGCTGCAGACCAAAATTTACCAGCTGAACGAGCAAACCCTTTTGCTCGACAGTCAGCTGATCCAACGCCAAGGTCTTGCGAATTGTTTTCATCCCGCTTTAACCACCTATTTGAGATCGTAACCAGCCTCCTGGCGGGCCACAACCCCAGATACATCAGCAGGCTGCCAGTCGGCCGGTTTGAGCTGCTTGCCATCCGGCCGCCGAGGACCGCGCACCTTGCGCATGTTGGCTTGATGCACTTCGGCAAAAACGGCATCCGCATCAATGCCACACGCTAAAATGCCGCCGTAAGCAACATAAAGCAAATCAGCCAATTCATGCACCAGAGCCACCATCTCTTCTCGGCCGCCGTGCCGCAAGCGGTCCCACGCCTGCTTAACCTCTACATACTCTTCATCAATTAACGTTTCGCGTAAATCAATCAAATCTTGATTCGGCAAAGTCGGGTGCTCGGGGAAATGCACCCCAATCGCTTTGTGAAAAGCCGAGACCCGTTGGGCATTTGTTTCATTGTTCATCTCTTCCATGCCGGTAGTGTACTAGAATTATTTTGATTTCGCAGTGTTTAGACGGTTCATTTCCTAAATAATTAACCTAAGTTGCTAGCTTACCTTCCCGATGAATCATGGCAGTTTACAAAATAACTGGTTAATAGATTCATTGCGTGTTTTCATCGCCCATGGCCCCCATGTCATCCTGAGCCCTTCGACTTCGCTCAGGACAGGCTTCGCGAAGGATCCCGTCTAATTCCAGTGAAAGCTATCTAGAAGAGAAGTGTTTCCATTTTCAGCCATCCAGGCCTGAATGCCACTTGACGAGATTCCTCGCTTCGCTGCTCCTCCTGAGCAATGACAGGGGTTAGGGTAGCAACTTGGGTTAAATAATTAAGCTGGTCATCGTTAAAAATTTTTAAACAAGATTTCGCGAATTTCACGAATTTTCCCAATTTAAAGAAAAAATCCTTTAAATTCGCGTCATCCTGATTTTAAAAATTCACCTGTGATGCACTTTATTAACCGGAATTGTCTACCTGTTTCCCAGGATCGCGCGCAACAGATTTTGACCACTTTGCGTCAAATCTTGCCCGATGTCAAACACGGCCGATCGATAAACCACCCCCTGATTTTTTCCGCTCACGGCGCGATTGTGGGGCAAAAAAGGATAGATTAAGAATGCTCGCGGGCACCCCAGCTGATGAGCGTAGAAGGTGACTTGGTAAATATCGGCCATTTCGGGTTCCGCTTCACTTTTATATTTGGTATCCACCACGGCAAATATCTTTCCCGCATCATCAAAGATAAGAAGATCCGCTTTGAGTTGACGGGAGCGGTAATCATAAAGCTCTAAATCGATGGCGACCTGCTGCTCCAGACGCCATCCGTTTGGCAGATGATCCGCCAGCCAGCGGGCCACAAATCGCTCAAACAGGGCGGGCATAGACAGCAAAAACGGTGTGAGCGGCCGCTGTCCGGCATGATGGGTGGGGCCAATTTGATCGAGAAAAAAGCGGCACAGGCGATGCAGACCGCTGTAATCCTCATTTAGCCGATTGTAGGTTAGCCGGCTGATCTCAGATGAGGAAAACGGCCGCAGGGTAACCGGCAAACGGCGGGCCAGCAGCCGGGCGCGGTGGGGGATGTCGGGGATGGAAAAAGGGGCGTTCCCCATGCGATACAAAGTCCAGGCCAGCAGCTGATTGTGAACATTATCAGCCGTATGCTCCTGATATTCGCAAATCGGGTAGGCTTGTTCTGGGTGATGGCTCATGCGGGGGAAATCAATCCGGCCGCGGACAGCAGCCTGCCGGTCACGGCGCGGTTGATACGCCCGATAAATCCCCCGTCGCAGCCGCTGATGAATCCCATCCAGCAGCTTCTCGGCTAAGAAATCGTAAAATTCGGCAATTTCTCGTCCCGGAAACCGGCCGTCTAAAAATGTAACCGCCGCCAAATCATACACCAAAGCCAGCATGGCAAATACATTTTGAATGGGCACCTTGGGTTTGAGAACCAGCAATCGCCCATCAGGAAGAGGGATTTGCCCAATCCAGCCCCGTGACATCAACCGCCATCGGCCGTCGGTTTGAAAAGAAGGAGGTTGAATCGCCAGCAGGTGACCATATCGCTCACCCAACCAAACCTCAAGCTGAGGGGTGATCGCCTCTGAAGGGAAAAATGTAGGGACGTTTTCGATACATTCAAGCGCCGTGTTTTTTACGGTGTTCTCCATGCTCTTCTTCATCTTCCCCGGCCGCTTTACGCGCTCTTTCGATGGCTTCAATCAGGCCAAGCGCCTGATCTTCGCGATGCACCACAATCAAGGGGCGAAATCGGCCGCTTGCCTCATGGACGAGGACCGTGTACTGGAGCGGCCGGGTGGTCTCGCGCTGATCAACCCCCAAGCTGCTTTCAATCAATACTTCTTCGATTTCAGCAAGATGCCATGTTTGTGAGCGGCGCCACAGCGCGGGAACCATCTCAGATATTAAACAATCACCTTGCAAAACAACCCGCCGCGTAGAAAAAAATGTAATCGCCCCCCATAAAATGCTGCCGACTAAACCAGCCCACAATATTCCATCCGGCCGGATCTGGAGAAAGTATAGGCAAATCCCGGCCAACATGACCCAAAATAAAGTATACAGCCATCGAAAAGGATGTGCGTAAGAAATGAGCTCAACCGGGTTCATTCACTCTATGCTACCTGACCCCTATAAATGAACCAACCTCATTTTGCCACCGTTCATCCAAAACGATACAATGGCGCATAAGGAACTAAATTATTTGTTCTTATGATGCAAAAAATTGACACCAAGGTAATTGTTCCCACGTATAACGAAGCGGATAACATTGACGAACTTTTGCAGACGATTCTGGACCTGCCGGTTCCTGTCGGCGTAATTGTTGTAGATGATAATTCCCCAGACGGTACTGGCGAAAAAGCGGATTTATGGGCAAAAAAATACCCTGACCAGGTTGATGTCATTCACCGTGCCGGGAAATTAGGTCTGGGTACAGCATATATTGCCGGTTTTAAATTGGCCCTAACCATGCCGCACGTCAACCGGGTGATGACCATGGATGCTGATTTTTCTCATCATCCCCGTTTTATTCCGGATATGATCACCCTCAGTAAACGAATGCATGTCGTAATTGGATCGCGCTATGTCCCTGGGGGCGGGACGGAAAATTGCACCTGGGATCGAATTTTATTAAGTCGGGTTGCTAACCTCATTGCCAAAACCATATTGGGACTCAAAGCAATGGATACAACGGCCGGTTTTCGACTTTACCGGAGAGAGGTTCTGGAATCAATCCCCCTCGATAAAATATTTTCTAGCGGCTACTCATTTCTTGTTGAAATGTTGTTTATGTGCCAGAGGCGGGGGTGGCAAATCGGGGAGGTCCCGATCATATTTGAGGATCGCCGTGCCGGCACCACAAAAATTTCACGCGAAGAAATATTTAAAGCTCAATATACAATTTTGCGCTTGCTTGCCCGGCGCCTGTTGGGTCGCTCTCCTCGTCATCCCAGTAAACCAATTGTGACACTTTAAAATATTCCTTTCCATTCCTTCCAATCTTTTAAATGGATCACTATTAAAAAACCAGCCACAGATTGACTCTGATTTTTCTCCTGCAATCTGCGAAAATCTGCGTAATCTGCGGATAATTTGTTTTTGAATAGTTTTTGTAATTCACTTAGTAACTAGGGTCGCAGAGGATAAAATGTCCGGCGGCTAAACTTAACTTTGGAAATGTATCGCTAATGAAAGAAGTGCACTGTAATTTATGCGGACAAAATGATTATTCCGTGCGTTATCCGGCCACGCTGGGCAGGGAAGATCATCATGCCCCTGATGCTAGGGCGTTTCGCTGCACCAGCCTCGACTACGGCCGGCACGCTCAAATCGTTACCTGCAACAAGTGCGGCCACGTGTATGCCAATCCCGTCTGGGATGAAGATGAATTGCTGATGCTCTATGGGGATGTTGAAGACACAACTTACATCGAAGAGCGCATTGGCCGGGTGCTGACCTTTCAAAAGCACCTCAAAGCGTTTGAAAAAATTACCGGACCTGGAAACGGCCGAACGCTGCTCGATGTAGGTGCTTATATCGGCGTATTTGTTGATGTCGCTTGTCAAGCTGGGTGGAATGCTTCCGGCGTCGAACCATCAGCGTGGGCGGTTGAGATAGCTCGTCAGCAACATTTACCGATTTTGCACGGGACACTCGATCATCCCGATTTGGCAGCCAACAGCTTTGAGGCCATCACGATGTGGGACGTCATTGAGCATGTTGCTGATCCGGCTGGGGAATTGGCCAAGGCGTATAAGCTTTTAAAACCTGGCGGTTATATTGCTGTTCACACCATGGATATTGACAGCCTTCTTTCTCGCCTCTTAGGCCCCCGCTGGCCGTGGTTGATGACAATGCATATTCAATTTTTTAGCCAGCGGACTTTAGCCACTATGCTCGAAAAAGTAGGGTTCGAAATCGTTTGGTCTGCTGTGCAGGGCCGTTATTTGCGCCTGAATTACCTCTCTTCCCGCCTGACCGGTGTTGTCCCAGCTGCGGGCAGCCTGTTTGATCAAGCGATCCACGCTTTTAATATCGCTGACCGGCCGATCCCCATCAACTTTGGGGATTTATTTACGATATACGCCAAAAAAGTATCGTGAGTCAACACCCGGCCTAAATCTCCCATACCCAAGCTGAATAATCTTTAGTACCCTTACAAAGATCAGAGACCGAACGCTCTCTGTCGGAAACCTCAAAACCTACTTCTCTGGGGTTCTAATTATCTATGTCTGTTCGCCAGCTTTTTATCTTTATTCTTTTTGTCGGTTTTTTCGCTTTTTCCCTGCGCCCGCCTGTTGATCCAGACATGTGGTGGCACCTCAAAACCGGCGAATACATCCTTGAAAACGGCATTCCATACCAGGATCCGCCATTTTCATTTACGGCCGTTGATAATGAGTGGATTACCCATGAGTGGTTGACGGAGATTGGAATGATCGGCGTTTATCGACTCGGGGGATTGGCCGGACTGGCGATATTTTTTGCAGCTGTTGTTACCGGTTCCTTTTATTTGCTCTATCGGGTCAGTGACGGTCGCCCGTATACGGCCGGTTTTGTAACCATGTGGGGAGTAACCGCTGCCCTTCCTTTTCTTGGTACCCGGCCTCAAATGATAAACCTTCTCGGTGGAGCGGCAGTCATTTTTATCGTTGAACAAGTACGTGCTGGTCGAATAGCCGCTCGGTGGTTATGGAGCATTCCCCTCCTAATCGTTCTGTGGGTCAATATGCATGGTGGTTATCTGCTCGGATTGGCCATTATCGGTGTTTATCTCGTGGGGGATGGGCTCCAGCATTTTTTCTTCACCGATCAATATGATGGGTTCACGTGGTCTGAGTGGGGGGTACTTGCCGGGGTGGCTGTTGCCGGGACGTTTGCCGCCTTGATTAACCCGTTTGGCATTCAAATGTGGACTTATGCATATGAAACAACCCTTACCAGCGAGGCGATGCAAACTTATATTACCGAATGGCGTTCGCCTGATTTTCAGCTCACATATTTTTGGTTTTTTGGATTAATGATGATCGCCACCTGGGTGGCGATAGCTTACAGTCGCCGGCCGGTCACCATCACAGATTTGCTGTTCATCATCGGTACCAGTTATACAGCTCTCTCTTCAATGCGCAATATTCCCATTTTTGTGCTCGTCGCCATCCCCATTATGAGCCGTCACGTCGTAGGATCTTTGGAAACAACCGTTTGGTATCCCACGATCAGCGGCAAACGGCCTGAAACGCCACCTGCCCCTCGCATAAAAATAATTAACGGCGTCCTGGCGGCGATCCTTTGCCTGGCGGCGGCCGTTTACGCCATCAACGAGCTGCAATCCATTTCGGAAGCGGTCGAGGAAAATTTTCCCGTCGCCGCCGTCCAGTTCATTGAAGAAAACAATCTCGAGCGGATCTACAATGAGTATGCCTGGGGTGGCTATCTGATCTGGCGCGGCATCCCCACCTTTATTGACGGCCGGGCGGATCTTTTTGGTGATGAATTTATTCATCTTTATATGCAGGCTTTCCGGCAACAGCCTTCCTGGCAAGAGCCTCTCGATATCTATGACGTCAACTACGTTTTGATTCGCTTTGAATCCGGGCTCGATACGCTGTTAAATGCTTCACCGGATTGGCAGCCTATTTATCAAGACGAAATGGCCATCATCTATCAACGCCAATCCCCATGATTAGTCGCCTGCTGCCCTCACTCATTTGGACCTTTTCCCTAACCTTAACCCTGCTGCTCGGCCGCAGCGCGGTTCTCAACCCATCCGTCGCATTTATCTTCACGTTAATCCTGCTGGGGGCGGGGTTATTTTGGCTTTGGCAGCTAAGGCGATCCGGTGGGGATGCTGCAGGAACCCCTTTTGACCTGGGCTTCTTTCTCATTACCCTGGCTTTTGTCATTACCTCCCATTTTTCAATTGATCCGGTTCGCAGCTATCGATTGGCGTGGAGCTGGTTGGCCTGCCTTTGCGGTTTTTACATTCTGCTGACGATGTTTCGAGCTGGGGCCAATACTGACCATTTTTTGACTATTTTATCCATCATTCTTTTCCTGTTTGTTATTTTTGGCTATTTGGAACTCCTTCCCCAGCTGCAAAATGGTCAACCCATTGATCGCCTCGTCGGGTTGACCGGCAGCGCCAATATATTGGGAATTTTGCTGGCTTTGGGCAGCTTAATCCAGACCGAGAGGCTGCTCTCACGCCATGCGCTTTGGCCAATGGCTGTTTTTTGGCTGGTTTTGGCCCTGCCGATTTTCTTTTTTACCCGGTCGCGGGGAGCGATTTTGGCGTTAATGGCCGGGATTACGATCCTGATCCTGGTGCGCCTGGTTGATTTTACCCGCCGTGATTTTTCTACTCGGCAAATTCTCCTGACAGTTGGCAGCTTGGTTATCTTAGGGGCGGCTGCCCTGCTGCTCATTCAATTTCTTCGCCCAGGCGGATTGTTGGGTGCAACTGGGGAGGTGCGGTTAACCCTGTGGCAGACGGCCGTCGAAAATTGGCTCGAGCGGCCGCTCATTGGCACCGGTCTTGATACCGAAGGGACCGCAAACTTACTGCGCAACCAGCCGGTTTTTAACAGCCTTTTTCTGCGGGCCGCCCACAGCCTCTGGTTGACCATTCTGAGCGGCACCGGTCTTTTGGGCGCCTCGGCCGTGCTGTGGGCCATATGGCAGGGAATTCAAGCGGCATGGGAGAGGCGAACCGATTGGCGAACCCAAGCCTTACCGCTGGCCGCCCTGATTGGATTGCTGGTACACGCAACGCTGGATACCCCGGAACCATGGATATTGTTTTTAGCCGCCTGCTTCTTAGCTACCTTTCCCTGGCCCCGCTCAACAGGCAAATCCTGGTTAAAATATTTTCCGGTTGGTTTATGGCTGATTTTGGTGGCCGTGGGCGTATTCGCCTATCAAACGAGCCGACATTATCAAAACGGGCTGGCCGCAGCCGCTGACGGCGAATGGCCTACGGCGGCCGAATCATTTGACCGCGCCCTGCGGGTTGGTCCGTATCAGGATTCAGCGGCTTTGCTGGCCAGCGGATTGGCCCATAGCGTAAATGGCCAATCCACCACGGCCGTTGAACGCTTTGAGCAACTCATCGAGCAAGAGCCGGGATGGCCTGGTCATTATGTCAACTTAGGGATGCTCTATCAACAAACCGGCCGAGCTGAGAAAGCGCGTCAGATGCTCGAGCTGGCCCAATCGCTTGCACCAAACAATGAAATCATTCAGCTCAACCAGGCCCTGCTCGATGGCCTTCCCCCGGTCTTCCCCACGGCGACACAGCGGCACCCATTTTGGGAAGCGGCCGCGGCCGGTGATTGGCCCGCCGCCCAAAAACTGCGCGAGACCCTCCCCCCACAACAGCCGCTGGCGGATGGCCTGCTGGCCTTGATGAACAGCGACCGCGAAACGGCAGCCGCTTTTTTTGCCGAAGCGGTGGCATTTGAACGATCTCTGGACAGCCAGCTGTGGCAGATGTGGCTCATCAATGCAGACTTGCCACCGGCCGAATTTGAGGAACTCACACGCGAAAAAATCGGTCAGCGCACGCTTGTAGGGATATCGCCCGAACTGGCCGGGATCTACCCACAAACGATTCTCTCTCGAGCCGGTCTGGAGATTGATCTGGTCCCTCAGGTCACCTGCTTTGCCTCGTTTCCGACCATCGATTTACACCTGGCTATTTTAGACGATTGGACCGCTCAAAACGGCAACCCCGATCAAACAAGCTGGGTCAAAAAGTGGCAGCAGGGCTCTCACCCCACTTATCCCGGCCTGACCCCTTGTTCACCATCAGTAAATCGATGACCATTGACAATTTGTTATCGTTCATTTCCTCTTTTCTCTTTCTGGTATAATCCTCCCCTTATGAATATGTTTGAATTAGGCGAACGGCCGTACACCGAAAGCGATGCCGAATGGGATGCCTTTGTGGCCCAGCACCCGCATGGAAGCCTGCTGCAAACAGCGGTTTGGGCCCGGCTCAAAAATCGCTTTGGCTGGACCTCGCAGCGAGTTTGGGTCAAGCAAAATGGAAAAATTGTCGCCGGGGCCCAGATGCTCATCAAAGGGTACGCGATGGGAATTGTGCGCATCGGGTATGTGCCGCACGGCCCTCTGGTTGATTGGTCCGATCATGAAGTGGTAAATTTAACCCTCAATCAAATTGATCAGGCCGCCTTTCGCGATCGCGTGGCCTTTGTCAAGCTCGAGCCCCTCCTGTGGCAGGAGAATCTCAGCCCGGATCGCTGGCAGGCGCTTTGTAACAAACACAACCTGCTCCCCGATCGCGATACGATCCAACCCCCGCGCACCGTGCGCATCGATCTTACCGGCAGTGAAGAAGAAATATTGGCGGAGATGAAGCAAAAAACCCGCTACAACATTCGTCTAGCCGCCAGAAAAGAGGTTATGGTTCGTCGAGGGTCATTGGCTGATATTCCCCTCTTTAATCAGCTCATGCGCCAAAC
>JAAUYD010106008.1_pt1 | contig 11178 bp, 8 predicted proteins | sample 7278101 | NCBI WGS metagenome assembly JAAUYD01 (sample SAMN14350128, study PRJNA611818) | marine sediment metagenome | isolation source: surface marine sediment (0.6m) | place: French Polynesia: Moorea | collected 2018-08
TCGAACGCGCGCGCCGCCGGCGTGTCGACGGCGGCCGGCGCGACCGGCGCTGAAGGTGGCGGTGCCGGCGGCGTCGTCGACACGCCGGCGGCGCGCGCGTTCGACCGGCCCGCCGATATGCCGGACCTGACGGCGCCCGGCGATGCCGACGACGGCGCGGCGACGACCAGCGGTGCGGCGCCCGCGGCGGCGCCGTCAGCGGCCAGCGCAGCGCTGACCAGCGCGATCGACCAGGGCATCGACTGGCACAGCTGTCGCATCGCCGACTCGGCCGCGCGCGCGACGGCGACGACGCGGGCCCGTGCTGCCGGGCGGCGCGACATACCGATCGCGATCAGCGCCGACACCGCGGTCGCAGAACTCGACCCCGAGCGCGCGGTGTTTTCCGGCAACGTCGAGCTGGTGCAGGACGACGTCCGCCTGAGCGCGCAACGCGTCACGCTCGACCGCATCGCCGGCACCGCAGACGCCGAGGGCGGTCTGCTGCTTGTCCAGCCGGACATCCGCTTCGCCGGCGACCGCGCCAGCTACCGGCTGGCCAGCGGCGAGGCCGAGGTCGAACGGGCGAGCTACCGGATACCGGCGATCCGCGCGCGCGGCGACGCCGAGCGCGCGGCGTTTCTCGGCAACGGGATCAGTCGCTTCGACACCATCAGCTACACGACCTGCGCGCCCGGCGACAGCACCTGGCTGTTGACTGCCGACGCGTTGGAGCTCGACCAGAACGAGGGCTTCGGCACGGCCCATCACGCCAGCCTGCGGTTCTTCGGTGTGCCGCTGCTGTACGCACCGCGGCTGACGTTCCCGATCGATGACCGCCGCCGCTCCGGCGTCCTGGTGCCGACGGTCGGTTACAGCGGCAATACCGGCGCCGACATCAGCGTGCCGTACTACTTCAACCTGGCGCCGAACTACGACCTGACATTGACCCCGCGGCTGATGTCGAAGCGCGGCCTGCTGCTCGGCAGCGAATTCCGTTTCCTGACCGCGACCACGCGCGGCACCTTGGCCGCCGACGTCCTGCCCGACGACCGCGAGCGCGACAGCGGCAGCAGCACGCGCGGCTCGGCGTCGCTGTACACGCACTCGACGTTCAATCCCCGCACCGAGGCGGCGCTGCGCCTGAACTACGCGTCGGACTCGGACTATTTCCGCGATCTCGGCGGCGACCTCGCGGCGACCAGCGCGACCCACCTCGAACGGACCGGCGAGATTCTCTACCACGGCGACAGCTGGGACCTGCTCGGCCAGGTGCAGTACTACCAGACGATCGACGACACGATCGCCGCCAGCGACCGCCCGTACAGTCAGCTGCCGCTGCTGCGTTTCGCGCTGGAGCGGCCCGGCGGGGTGCTCGGCACGACCTACCACGTCGGTGCCGAGTACGCGTACTTCCACCGCGACGACTCGGTGCGCGGCCACCGCGTCGATCTGGCCCCGGCGCTGAGCCTGCCGGTCGGCGACGACTGGTGGTACGTCGAACCGAAGGCCGGCGTGCGCTATACCGCCTACCGCCTGACCGACCAGGTGGCCGGCCGCGACGATGCACCGTCGCACCTGACCGGCCTGCTGAGTCTCGACAGCGGTCTGCTGTTCGACCGGACCATCGGCTATCTCGGCAGTAGCGCGACGCAGACGCTGGAGCCGCGCCTGTACTACCTCTACGTGCCGGCCAGCGCGCAGAACGACCAACCGCTGTTCGACACCGCGGCGTTCGATTTCCGCTTCGACAACCTGTTCCGCGACAACCGCTTCAACGGCCCCGACCGGGTCGGCGACGCCAACCAGGTCACGCTGGCGCTGACCAGCCGGGTCAATGACGGCGGCAGCGGCGAGGAACTGCTGCGTACCAGTATCGGTCAGATCTATTACGTCGCCGATCGCGACGTCACGCTGCCCGGCGAGCCGGAAGACGACGACTCCAGCTCGGCCGTGATCGGTGAGCTGGCCGCCCGCCTCGGTCGCGGCTGGCGCACCCGCGCCGGGCTGCAGTGGGATCCGCACGACGGTGACGACGGCACGATCGACCAGGCACTGGCGCAGCTCAGCTATCGCAGCGAGGGCCGGCAGGTGTTCAACGCCGCCTACCGGCTGCGGGACGGCATCGCCCGGCAGACCGACGTGGCGTTTTTCTGGCCGGTCAACGAGCAGTTCACGCTGATCGGCAGGCACAATTACTCGCTGCGCGACAGCCGTTTGCTCGAGGCCCTGGCCGGGTTCGAGTACGGCAAGTGCTGCTGGCGGGTCCGTGCGGTGGCGCGCAAGTACGTGGATGGCGACGGCGACGACCACAACCTGGCGTTCCTGCTGCAACTCGAACTGCGCGGCCTCGGACGACTCGGTGACGACGTAGACAAAACACTGGAACGCGGCATCTACGGATACCGCCTCGACGACGATGACTAAACGCATAGCCCTTGCCACCGCCCTGCTGTTCGCGATCGGCGCGACGCTGCACGCCGACGACAACCCACAGGAGCCGACCCAGGACCTGCTGATCGACCGCATCCTGGCGGTCGTCGATGAAGACGTCGTCATGCTCAGCGAGCTGCGCAGCGAGGCGACCAAGCTCACCGCGCGTCTGCGTCAGGAGGGCGTGTCGCCGATGCCGAGCACGGCCGCGATCCAGAAGCAGGCGTTCGACAAGCTGGTCTTGAACAAGCTGCAGCTGGCCGAGGCGGAGCGCCTCGGTATCAAGGCCGACGAGGAGACGATCGACAGGGCGATCGCGTCGATCGCCGCAAACAACGACCTGAGCGTCGGCGAGCTGCGGGACGCGCTCGCGGCCGAAGGCATGAACTTCGAGACCTTCCGCGAGTCGGTGCGCGACGAGATCGTTGTGCGGCGATTGCGCAACCGCGAGGTGACCAACCGCATCCAGGTCACCAAGTCGGAGATCGACAGCTATCTCGAACGCAGCGGCAGCAGTGGCCGCAGCGGCGTGCGCCTCAACTACATCCTGATCGCCAGCGCCGAAGACGCCGCGCCGGCCGCGCGCGAGCAGGCGCGCGTGACCGCGACGCAGGTCGTCGAGCGCCTGCGCGCCGGCGAGGACTTCGCGGCGCTGGCACAGCAGTACTCCAGCGACGCGACCGGCCTGCAGGGCGGCGATCTCGGCTGGCTCGACGTCGACGCCGTGCCGCCGCTGCTCCGGTCGTACGTCGCCAGCATGCAGCGCGGCGACGTCGAGGGGCCGATCGAGACGCGCGGCGGCTTCCATATCATCCGCCTGGCGGACATCCGCGGCGACGGCGCCAACATCGTGCGGCAGACCCGCGCGCGCCACATCCTAATCCGTACCAACGAGGTGACGTCCGACGACGACGCGCGCACGCGGCTGGCACAGCTGCGCCAGCGGATCGTCAACGGTGACGACTTCGACACGCTGGCGCGCTCCAACTCCGACGACAAGGCGTCGGCGATCAAGGGCGGCGGGCTCGGCTGGTCCACCCCCGGCAACCTGGTGCCGGCGTTCGAGGAACAGATGAACCTGCTCGCCGCCAACGAGATCAGCGAGCCGTTCAAGACCCAGTTCGGCTGGCACATCGTCCAGGTCCTCGAACGACGCGATTACGACGCGACCGATGAGACCCGCCGCGACCAGGCGCGCAAGGCGGTACGCGACGAAAAGGCCAAGGAGGCGTTGCAGAGCTATCTGCGCCGCCTGCGCGACGAGGCCTACATCGAGCTGCGCCTCGACGACGCGGGCTGAGCGGCGCCCCGGCATGACCGCCCGCGCGATCGCGCTGACCGCCGGCGAACCGGCCGGTATCGGGCCGGAGCTGTGTGTGCAGGCGGCGCAGCGCGCCTGGCCTGTACCACTGGTCATCGTCGCCGATCCCGAGCTGCTGCATGCGCGTGCCCGGGAGCTCGGCCTGCCATTGGATCTGCAGCCGTTCGACCCGGACCATGCGGCGCCGCTTAGCGCCGGCACGCTATACCACGTACCGGTCACGCTCGCCGCCGCGGCACACCCGGGCCGGCTCGACCCCGCCAACGCCGGGTACGTGCTGCAGACGCTCGCGACGGCCGCTGACGGCTGCCAGGACGGGCGATTCGCGGCAATGGTGACGGCGCCGGTGCACAAGGGCGTGATCAACGATGCCGGGATCGCGTTCACCGGCCACACCGAGTTCCTCGCCGAGCGCAGCGGCGGACACCCGGTGATGATGCTGACCTGCCCCGGGCTGCGCGTGGCGCTGGCGACGACCCACCTGCCGCTGCGCGCGGTCGGCGATGCGATCACGGCCGAGCGCCTGAGCCGCGTGATCCGCATCCTCGATCGCGACCTGCGCACACGCTTCGGCATCCGCGCCCCGCGGATCCTGGTCTGCGGGCTGAATCCGCATGCCGGCGAGGGCGGCCACCTCGGGCGTGAGGAGATCGACGTGATCGCGCCGACGCTACAGCGCCTGCGCGACAGCGGCATCGCATTGCACGGGCCACTGCCGGCGGACACGGTGTTCACGGCGCCGTCGCTGCAACGCGCCGACGCGGTGCTCGCGATGTATCACGATCAGGGGCTGCCGGTGCTCAAATACCGCGGATTCGGCCATGCCGTGAATATTACGCTGGGCCTGCCACTGATCCGCACGTCGGTCGACCATGGCACGGCGCTCGACCTGGCCGGCAGCGGTCGCGCTGACGCCGGCAGCCTGATCGCCGCGATCGGGCAGGCGATCGCCATGGTGGCCGAGGGTGGTACCGGCTGACGCGCATCGCGGCCGCCGCGCGTCGACGCGTCAGCGCCGGCCTCACCGTTCAGGCGCTCTCGATTTTGTCCTTGACCTGCATCGCGACGTCGAGCGCACGCAATCCGACCTCGCCGCCGACCAGCGGCGGGGTACCGTCGGACACGCAGCCGATGAATGCATCGATCTCGGCGTCGAGCGGTTTGACCGGCTCGATCGCCATGCGCTCGGTGACGATCTCCGGCCACTCACTGCCGGGCTTGTCCTGTGGGTACGCGGTGTCAAGCCGTTGGTCGATGAAGTCCAGCGATTGATAGCGATGCGGTTCGAACACGCGGATCCGACGCATCTTCTCGCGTGACACCCGACTGGCGATCACGTTGGCCACAGCGCCGTTGCAAAACTCGATGCGTGCATTGGCGATATCGATGTGATCGGTCAGCACGGCGGTGCCGGCCGCCGAGATGTGTGCGATATCGGCGTCGATCAGCGACAGCACGATATCGATGTCGTGGATCATCAGGTCGGAGATGACGTCGACATCGGTGGCGCGCGCGACGAACGGACTCATGCGGTGCGCCTCGATGAAACGCGGATCTCGGATGCGCTCGGCCAGCGCCATGACGCCGGCATTGAAACGTTCGAGATGGCCGATCTGCAGGACCATCCCGGCGGCCTCGGCGGCGGCGGCGATCTCGCGTCCCTCGGCGACACTGGTCGCTATCGGTTTCTCGAGCAGCACGTGCACCTTGTGTTCGAGGAACAGGCGCGCGACGGTGAGGTGGGCCGTGGTCGGCACAACGATGCTGACAGCATCGACGCTGCCGAGCAGCTCGGCCGCATCCGTGTAAGCGGCGCATCCGGCCTCTTCGGCGACGGACTGCGCGGTAGCGGGGTCGGTGTCGACGACGCCGACGAGATCGACGTCGGGATGACGGGCGTAGATCAGGGCATGAAATCGGCCCAGGTAGCCGACCCCGACGACACCGACGGCGAGACGCTTCGGCAAGACGCTGTCCTCGTGACGCAGAACCGCGCCGAGACTAGCACAGTTCGCGGCCGCTCATGCCGGCGCCGCGCTAGGGCGTACCGGCATCGGCGTCGCCGGCATCCTCGACGGCGCCCGCCGCCTTGAGCACCTCGATGACCTTGGCGTGCTGGCGCACCGAGGCACGGGCCAGCGCCGTCTTGCCAGACGAGTCCTTGAGGTTCACGTCGGCGCCGGCGGTGATCAGCAGGTTGACCACGTCGAGATGGCCGAGTGCACTCGCTGCGATCAAAGCCGACGTGCCGGTTGCATCGACCGCGTTGATGTCCGCACCTGCCGCCAGCAGCGCCTGCACGGTACGGCGGTTACCGTTGAAACCGGCCAGCACCAGGACCGGCCGCCCGGTCGCATTCTTGGTGTTGGCATCGATGCCGGCAACCAGCAGATCGCGCACCTCGCCGACGCGGCCGGACGCGGCCGCGGCAACTAGGCGGGCATTCGTGTCCGCGGCCACGACCGCCGCCGACAGCCCAATGCCCAGCATGATCCCGAAAAACCTGTACATCTTGTCCACACCTGCCTGTCTGTAGGGTCGGCCCGCAATCCCGCGGCCCGCAAGAAATCATCGGCAGCATCGCGGCAGGCTGAAGCGGCGCGGCGCTTGCCTTTCCGCGACGCTGTCGGTAGCGTGCCGGAAAACCGCGACGAAGCCGCACCATGAGTGATTCCGATACCCATCGCATAGAAGTCGGCGTGGAGACCGCCTACATCGACGACCAGTCCGACCCGGCATCGGACCGCTACGTGTTCGCCTACACGATCACGATCAGCAACGCCGGCAGCCTGCCGGCCAAACTGCTCAACCGGCACTGGTTGATCACCGATGCCAACGGCAAGATCCAGGAGGTGCGTGGCGAAGGCGTCGTCGGCGAGCAGCCCTATTTGCGCCCCGGTGAGGAGTTTCGCTACACCAGTGGCACGGTGCTCGAGACGCCGGTCGGCACGATGGAGGGCGAATACGAAATGATCGACGACGACGGCACCGCGTTCCTCGCGCCGATCGACCGCTTTTCGCTGTCGGTGCCGCGCGTCCTGCACTGACGACCGGTCGGTCGAGCGCGACGCAGCGACGGGGACGCCGGCATGGCCGTGTACGCAATCGGCGACATCCAAGGTTGTTACGATGAGCTGCGACGCGCGCTCGACGGCGTCGCCTTCGACCCGGCGACCGACCGGCTGTGGTGCGTCGGCGATCTCGTCAACCGCGGCCCAAAATCACTGGACGTGCTGCGTTTCGTGCGTGCGCTCGGTGACGCCGCTATCTGCGTGCTCGGCAACCACGACCTGCACCTGTTGGCACTGGCTGCCGGCAACACCAAGCATGAGGACGAGCACAGCCTCAGAGCCGTGCTGCGCGCCCCGGATCGCGACGAGCTGCTGCACTGGCTGCGCCACCGTCCGCTCGCCCATCTCGATCCCGACCTCGACGTGCTGATGATCCACGCCGGCGTGCCACCGCAGTGGGACGTGGCGAAGACGCTGGCCTGCGCGCACGAGGTCGAGGACGTGCTGCGCGGCGACGGGCACGTCGGCTATTTCATGCGCATGTACGGCAACAAGCCGAACCGTTGGGACCCCGGCCTGACCGGCATGGACCGCTGGCGTTTCATTACCAACTGCCTGACGCGGCTGCGCTTCTGCGAACCCGACGGCAGGCTGGCATTGAAAGAGAAAGGCCCGCCCGGCAGCCAACAGGCCGGGCGCCTGCCGTGGTTCGAACACCCGCAGCGCGCAACCCGTGATCAGCGCATCGTCTTTGGCCACTGGTCGACGCTTGGCTATCGTGCCGAACACAACACCTGGGCGCTCGATACCGGCTGCCTGTGGGGGGGAGCGCTGACGATGTTGCGGATCGACGGGAAAATCGCGCACCCGGTGAGCACTCCGTGCAGCCGCTGGATGGACCCGGGCAGGCTCGCATGACGCCCGCGATTGGCGAACGTGTCGAAGCACCTGCCGCCTCGCCTACAGTTGCCTGCGTTGGCGGCCGACACACACACGACGCCAGCGGACCCGCGTTGGTCTGAAGCGCCGTACTCACTCGAAACCCCTCGGTCACCGCGCGCGCGTATATGAGCGAATTGAGCAAGTCCAGCCATTACCAGCCCGACATCCAGGGCCTGCGCGCGTTGGCCGTGGTCCTCGTCATCATCTACCACAGCGGATTGCCTGGACTCACCGGCGGATACATCGGCGTCGATGTGTTCTTCGTCATTTCCGGGTACGTGATCACCAGCCTGCTGTTGCGTGAACTCGACCGTAGCGGCGGAGTATCGCTGACACGCTTCTACGCACGGCGCATGCGCCGCCTGCTGCCGGCAGCCACGTTGGTATTGATTGCCACGATCGCGTTCGCGTGGTTCATCTATTCGCCGCTGCAGCTCAAGATTTTCTCTTCTTCGGCCTTCGCGACGTCGATCTACCTCAGCAACATCTGGTTCGCCCACCTGTCGACGGACTACCTGGCCGAAGACACGGGAGCCAATCCGCTACTGCACACCTGGTCACTAGGCGTCGAGGAACAGTTCTACCTCGCGTGGCCGCTGCTGTTGCTCTTCGCCTACCGTTCCGGCCGCGGAAATTCGGATCGACGCCTGTACACAGTGTTCGGGCTGTTGACCGCGAGTTCGCTGCTGCTCGCCTATTGGCTCACCGGATACAACCAGCCGTGGGCGTTCTTCAGCTCGCCTACCCGGGCATGGGAGTTTGGTGTCGGAGGACTGACTGCCCTGTGGTTCGCGCGCGGCGCCTCGCTGGGGCCCACCGCGGCGCGCATCGCGAGTTGGGGCGGTTTGGCGCTGGTGCTCTTGGCTGCCACGATCTTCGACCGGAAGACACCGTTCCCGGGTCTTGCCGCGTGCCTGCCGGTGGCCGGGACGGCGCTGCTGATAGCCGCCGCGCACAGCGATCGACTCCGGGGCGTCAATGTCCTGCTGGCGACACGGCCAATGCAGCTGGTCGGCGACATGTCCTATTCGCTGTACCTGTGGCACTGGCCGGTGTTCGTGTTCTTCGCCGCGCGCGGCGGAGAATTCGATCTGCTGCGGTCGCTGATCAATATCGCGATCGTGTTTGCGTTGTCCTATGCCACGCTCGTATTGGTCGAGAACCCGATTCGTTTCAATCGGCAGTTTTCGGCCAAGAGCACGCTGTCACTGGCGTTCGGCGCCTTGCTGACAGCGTCGTCGGCATCGCTGGCATTCGGCATCAGGGGAATCGCCGCCACCAACCTACAGAGCCCGCAACAGAGGACCTTCCTGACGGCCCGGGACGACATCCCGCGGATCTACGCCGAAGGTTGCCACATCGACCAGATCAGCACGGCAGCGAAGAACTGCGTTTACGGTACCCGCGACGGCGATTTCACGGCCGTACTGTTCGGCGACTCGCATGCCGCCCACTGGTTTCCGCCACTAGAGAGAATCGCCGAGGAGCGGGGTTGGAGACTGGTGTCGGCGACCAAGTCCGGCTGTCCGTCGGTGATCTACGAACCTTACAACGAACGTTTCGGCCGCGCCTATACGGAGTGCACGGAATGGCGTGAGAACGTGTTGCGCGCACTGGCGTCTGATCGACCCGAACTGGTTATCGTGTCAAACATCTACACCCACACCGAATCGACCGAGGATTGGCAGCGCGGCACCAGTGAGCTGCTCGATCAACTGGCCGAGATCAGCAATCGCGTCGTCGTCATCAAAGACGTGCCACATCCCTATCGCAGCATCCCGACTTGCCTGTCACAGGCCGCATGGCTGGGCAAGGACAGCGACGACCACTGCCGGGTTCGGACAGAAGACGCGGCGGCCGATGCGATACACGTCGCCGAGGTCGCCGCTGCCAAAGGACGCCCGAATGTCTCTGTCGTCGACCTGTCGGACAGCATCTGTCCGGCGAGTCCATGCCTCAGCTATGTGGACGGCGTGATCAAGTACAGCGACGGCAACCATCTCACCGCGACGTTCAGCCGCGGCCTCCAGCGGACGCTCGAGAAACGCCTGGCCGTGGACTGATCGAGAACCATGTACCAAGCGAAACCGTAGTGCCTGCAGCCGGCCGACAGCGGCCAGGCCAGCGCGCGGCCCCATTACCGCTTGACGGCAGTCGCGGCATTCCGCCGATAGACCTCGGGCTCGTGGCGCCGGCACGCGTCGGCGACGATGCGCCGTACCTTCGGCGGCACGACGTAGATACCGGACAGCAAGCCGTCGAGGTCGAAACCCCTGGGCACCATCCTGCTGTGGAACAGGCCCTGCTGGCGGCCGTTGACGCCGACGATTCTCTGGCGCCCACGGATGGCATGGGCGGATGCCTGTCGTACGGCACCGACGCTGCGCGACCCGCGTCGATCGGCCGTCGCCTACAATCAGTAGGCCACCACATCAATCAACAGTCGGCACCGACGGGGAGCATGCAAATGGACAAAGGATTGCTGTCACATCGCGAACGCCGGACGGGGCGTACTCGCGCGACCTTTGCGTTGATCGCGATGACGTCGATCGTCGCGACAGGTACGGTGGTTGCAGACGGACAGCGCGAATGGAGCCTCGATCTCAACGGCCTTTCCAGACACAGCGAAAGCCGCTATGTCGAAGACGGCGTGTCGCGCGAGTACAACGAAACCAACCTCGGCCTCGGCGCGTCGATCGAGTGGCGGGAATGGCGCGACCTGGTCAGACGATCCGCCTGGGCCCGATGGATCGACGATGCCGGCATCGACGCCGACCTCAAGTTCGGCTTCTTCGACAACAGCTACGACGACATCAGCTTCTATGCCGGCTCGTTCCTCCACAGGGACCTCGGTTCCGGGAACTGGCGCCTCGCGCCGGGTATCGCCGTGCTGCTGATGAGCGGTTACGACGACACGCCGGAAGATGCGCCGACCGTGTTTCCGATCGCGGTGTTCGGCCTCGAGGTCGGGCATCGGGCAGTCAAGCTGAACATTGGCTACGCGCCCTGGGGTGAGGTCGACGTCGTGACAGCGCAGCTGCAGCTGGTGCCCGGGTACTGGTAAACGCCCGGCTCGCCGGCCAAATTCGGCGGCGCCCGCACGCATCGCCAGACGCTGGAGGGCGCGCTACCGACACACCGATGAACCGAGCGATACCGCGTTGTTGCGCTTGCGACGCCGCGGGCCGGCGGTACGATCGTTGGCGTGCCCAGGCAGCGGATCCACGTGCGGTCCGCACGGCGCCGAGCGACAGGGGAGCCTGTCGGTGTGTGATCGCAAACGCCTGTCGCTTCAGGACAGCTTCATGCCACGCGTGATATTGCGTCCATAGAAGATCTCCAGCATCTCGCGCCGGATCTTGTCGGCGATCATGCGCTGTTCCTTCAGTGACACGTCGTCGACGTCGATACCGAACAGGTAGCTGTCGAGATCGAACTCCTTGAGCATCATCTTGGTGTGAAAGATGTTCTCCTGGTAGACGTTGACGTCGA
>JAAUYD010014070.1_pt1 | contig 11175 bp, 9 predicted proteins | sample 7278101 | NCBI WGS metagenome assembly JAAUYD01 (sample SAMN14350128, study PRJNA611818) | marine sediment metagenome | isolation source: surface marine sediment (0.6m) | place: French Polynesia: Moorea | collected 2018-08
ATCATGCATCGCGACAGTCTTGGCGTTACACAGGCTATCGAGGCCGGTGCCGTCAACCTGATGACAGCCGGGCGTGGCATCGTGCATTCGGAGCGCGCCGGTGACGATCTTGATGCGACGTCCAGTCTCCATGGCATCCAGTCGTGGATAGCCTTGCCCAATGACAAGGAAGAGATCGAGCCGGCGTTCGAACACATTCCGGCATCGGAATTGCCCGAGTTCGAACAAGGTGGCTGCACGATTCGCGTCATCATGGGCGAGTGCCTGGGCCGGAAGTCACCGGTGCCCACTTACTCGGAGACGCTGTATCTTGACGTCGTGATGCAGGTTGAGGGTACGTTGGCCCTGCCTGACGAGTGGGCGGAGTTTGCCGTCTACGTCGTTGAAGGCTCCGTCATGATCGACGGCGAGCACTATGAATCCGGCGCCATGGCGATCGCGGGCGGGAACAGCGCGTTGGCGATAACGGCCAACGCGGATTCCAGGGTCATGGTCATCGGTGGCGACTCAGTTGGGGAGCGCCATATCTACTGGAACTTCGTGCACAGCTCCGAGGCTCGCATCGAGCAGGCCAAGGACGACTGGCGGGAGGGCCGGTTTGAGATGGTGCCCGGCGACGGCGAATTTATTCCACTTCCTGATTAAGCGCTGCGACGAGGCTGTCGGTCGTTGACGGCGTGACCGTCACGTTGATCATGCGCTCGGCATCCGCGGCACTCAGAATCGAATTACCCGACGTGTAACTTGCGGGGTTGCTCGCGCAGCCGCCCGCTGCGAAAAGCACGGCCAGCAGCATCCAGATCCTGATCGTTCCCTTGTTCATGTTGACCTCCCTGGTCTTCATTGCCTGTTGCTCTAACAACGTCTCTGTTGCTTGGTGGTTGACAGGAACGGCCCATATGACAGTGATTCGCCTTGGACTTGACATAAAAAGTGCCTGCGGCGTCGAAGCGAGACTTGTGTCCTTCCGGCAGCAGGCAATACACGGATACTGGTGCTACAGGCGCAGGGAGCGCCTTTTTCCCGCAGGGAGGCACGTATGAAGAATCTGCTCGTTTACGCCCTGATTGGACTGGGCGTTGTCGCTTACAACGTATCGACCCAGGCTGATCGCGACGCCACGGGTGCAATCGTTTCCGAAGGAAGCGTCGATGCGTTCACGATTCGCGTTGGCGATTGCTTTAACGACACCGGCTCGATTTCGACCGCTGACGGCGGCGAAGTATCCAGCCTGCCGGCGGTGCCCTGCGCAGACCCGCACGATAACGAGGTGTACGCCGTATTCGACCTTAGCGTCTCCGAGTTTCCGGACGGCGACGCTATGTCCGAGATGGCGTTCGATGCCTGCCGCAATCGCTTCGATTCGTTCGTTGGCGTTGACTATGAGTCGTCGTCGCTCGACATTCTGACGCTCTACCCAACGCGCGAGAGCTGGGAACTGCAGGGCGACCGCGAAGTCGTTTGTGCTGTCTTCGAGATGAACGCGAATAAGCTGACCGGGTCGGCCAGAAACACCTCGATGTAAGGGCGCCTAGAGCGCTTTCAGGCCCTCGGCATCGAGTTCACCGATGCCGAGCGATGCCGGTGTGCGTAAGGCCTCGCCGCCATAGTCGCGCGCCATCAGCACCGACGTGAGCCGGATCATCGCATCGATATTCGGCGTGTCGACGCCCACCTGTTTGCCCAGCGCAGACATGAATACGAGCCCGTAGCCAACGTCCTCGTTGAGATAGCGATGATCGAGCTGCGGCTGTGCGCCAATGCCCAGGAAGCCAGGCGCCTTGCGATAGCCCGTGCCGTAGTTCGCCTCGAGCATGTAACCCTGGCGCATGCCCATCTCCGGATCTGACAGCACCTCGATGCCAAGTGCAGCGCCAATCGCAATTCGCTCCTTGTCGAGCGCTTCGATCAAACGCCCTGTCGCGTCGCTGACGCCTTCCTCGTAGAAAAGGAACGCACCGCCCGTGCCCTCGATGCGCGCGGCGTTGGCCAGAGTCACGGCCGGATGAATGATCGGATTGGCGTTTTGCAGGCTCGTTTGCAGGACGCTGTTGGCGCGTTCCATGCCCGGATACACATCGCGGATCATCTCGAGTAACGCATCGGTATGCTTGCCTGGCAGTGCGGCAAGCAGGTTGCCCGCTTTGAGCTTGAGGAACACATGGATATGCCCGGGCTCGGTCAGGCGTACCGCGTAGTGCAGGGTCGAGGTCTCTGCGACGCGCACACTGTCGTCATCAACGGCAATGCCTGCCGCCGCCTTGAATGCGAGCGCCCCGCCGCAGGAACTCGGCGAGACAATCACGGTCTGCCCGGCTCTCAGCTTGCCGGCCAGTATCTGGCCAAAAGGCGCGGTGCTGAACGCAGGGCCGACGACGTAGATTAGCTCGGCATCGGTCAGTGCCTCGTCGATATCGTGGCCCGCGCTCACGATCGTCGCGAAGCCCTCGATGTCGCCCTCGGCGCGAATCCCGCCGGCAGCCGCGATGGCCGCGACGTTATCGGGAAACTCCGGAAAATCGAACAGCCTGACGTCGTGGCCGTGATTTGCGCAGTCGAATGCCATGGCCGTGCCACCGGCGCCAGCGCCGAGTACTGTGATCTTCATAGGTCATCTCCCTGGAAACGTCGCCGATAGTAGCCCGCCGGCGATTTGCTGTAATTCCGTAATCGCCGAAGCGCTTGCCGCAAACAAGAATGAATCGCGAATGAAATTCGCTCTCATTTATTATCGTTTTACTAAAGTAGTATTTACTAATTTAGTTATTTGTAATATCGTAAGGCGGATTGCTGTCACATTAGGACAAGGGGAAGAAGATGGCGAAGATCGTCGTGATGGGTGCCGGTATCGGCGGCATAACGCAGGCTTACGAACTGCGCGAGGAGCTCTCCAAAGACCACGAAGTCGTACTTATCGGTGATTCGGACCGCTTCGAATTCACGCCGTCCAATCCCTGGGTCGCCGTCGGGTGGCGCAAAGCCGAACAGATTACGATCGACCTCCCCGACCTGATGCAGAAATACGGCATCACGTTCAGCAGCGCTGGCGTACGTCGCATTCATCCCGATAACAGCAGCCTCGAGCTCAACGACGACTCAACGGTGGACTACGATTACCTGATCATCGCGACGGGTCCGAAGCTGGCTTTCGAGGAAGTCGAAGGCCTGGGTCCTGACGGGCATACGCAGTCCATCTGCAAGACCGGCCACGCCGACGCGTCGTTCATCAACTTCCAGGAACTCGTGGACAACCCGGGGCCGGTTATCGTCGGTGCGGCACCGATGGCCTCATGTTTCGGTCCGGCGTATGAGTACATCTTCATCCTCGACACCGAACTCAAGAAGCGCAAGATTCGTGACAAGGTGCACATGCACTTTGTCACGCCTGAACCATATATCGGCCATCTCGGTCTCGACGGTGTTGGCGATACGAAGTCGTTACTCGAATCCGAGTTTCGCGATCGCCACATTCACTGGCATACCAACTCGAAGATCACCAAGGTAGAAGACGGCAAGATGCACTTCACTGAGGTGGACGAAGAAGGCAACGACAAAAAGGATCACGAACTCGAGTTCAAGCACTCGATGATCCTGCCTGCCTTCAAAGGCGTCGACGCAGTCAGCGGAATCGAAGGCCTCACAAACCCGCGCGACTTCATCCTGATCGATGAACACCAGCGGAATCCCAAGTACCGGAACATCTTCGCGGTCGGCGTCTGTGTCGCCATCCCCCCTGTCAATGCAACGCCGGTCGCGACAGGTGCTCCGAAGACGGGTTACATGATCGAGTCGATGGTCACCGCGACGACGCACAACATTGCAAACCTGCTCAGCGGCAAGGAACCCGAAAAGGAAGGCACGTGGAACGCCGTGTGTCTTGCGGACTTCGGCGACACCGGCGTAGCGTTTGTCGCGCTGCCGCAGATCCCGCCGCGTAACACGAACTGGGCATCGCGCGGCAAGTGGGTACACCTCGCGAAAATTGCGTACGAGAAATACTTCCTGCACAAGGTGCGTGCAGCGAAGACCGAGCCCTATTACGAGAAGATGGTGCTCAAGATGCTAGGCGCAGTACGCCTGAAAGAATCGAACTAGCGAACGAAGGCAGCCCGCATCGCAGAGAAGCCAAAGACTCGTTCCAGGCTTTAGGAGGGACAGTCCTCAGCTGTGCCGCAGTAGATGTCATGCAGCAGGTTGATCACGCGATCGGCCGGACCTTCGGCGAGCGAGTAATAGATCGTCTGTGATTCACGCCGCGTCTTGACGAGGCCCTGTTGCCTTAGGCGCGCAAGCTGCTGGGACAGCGCAGACTGGCTCAGCGGCACGACCGTGTTGAGATCACCTACGGAGCGTTCGCCTTCGGCCAGCACACACAGGATCATCAGGCGACTCTCGTTGCCAAGCGCTTTCATGAGCCCCGCGGCGTCGGCGGCGTGCAGCTGCATGTCGCTGACTTCCGGCGCGTCGGGTTTGGTCGCTTTAGCGTTCATCGTCTGTCTAATATAAGGAATATTATATTAGAAGTCCATAATTTAGTATTTACTGGACTATGAGGGGCTGCTCGATGGCATCCATTGCCCGGCGATGGAATTCGGCGAACTCGCGATAGTCCTCAGGCGCAAAGCGTTGTTCCGAGGACACGTAGTCGAAGCGCATCTCCCAGGCATCCTTGTCGCGCAGGATTTCCCGCCGCCAGTTGCCGAAACGGGACTCGCCGCTATCGGGTTTTTCCGTGGCTGTTTCGAGGCGCAGTCCGGCCGGTGCCTTGACCGACGTTACGGCGCTGACGCGCAATGGGAAGACCTGTTCGAACGGAAAGCGCCGGTCCGCGACGCGGTCGAACTCGAGGTAATAAGCCTCCAGGAAACCTGGCAGGTCAAAGCTGCCATCGGCATCGACCGGGAGCGTGTAATGCATCTCCACCAGCAGGTCATAGCCAGCGTCGAAGATGTTGTCGACGAAGTACTCGGTGAGCTCCGCGTCCGAGTACTTCCCTGCGACCCAGCGTTGCAATGCCGCCTGCATCTCGGACGTCTCGATGTCCCGCAGGTGACCGCGCAAGTCTGCTGCCTGGTAACCCGTGAACCGCGCCGTTTCGGTGACATCGATGTAGCCATCGCCGCGAGGCTCGACCACGCGCTCGACGGTGACGCCGGTCAGTTCGGATTCGTACTCGGGCATTTTGATCAGCTCCGGCTTGTCGCCGAGCGTGAGCGCGAAGTTGCCGGCCATTGACCGCGGTGCCAGCTGGCCAAGGCGCATGTCCTTGTCCGTTGCATCGATAAACACACGTTCGTCACCTGTCTTGACCGAGACGATCATGTGATTGAACTGATCGTTATTCGGCAGACCAGGAATGATCTCCTGGTTCAGGTTTACGAGCGCAAGAGATGCGTCGATACCGACCGCTCGCAGCAGCGAGTAGAGAAGCACGGCGTGATCCTTGCAATCGCCGTAGCGATCACGAAGCGTCTCGCGCGCCGTCTTTGGAACATACGCACGGCGCCCGAACTCGATCGCTTCGTAGTGAATCTCGTCCTGGACGTACGCACTGAGGATCTCGATCCGGCGCGAATCGCTATCTACGCCGTCGACGAGCCGTTTTGCGCGATCAGCGATACGCGCAACGTCGAGCTTGTCCTCGATCTTGGCAAGGTACTCGGCGCCTGCTTCGGTCCAGCTTGGGCTTACTGTGCCAAGCTGCACCCATGGGAGAATCTGGTCGATCTCGGGTTGCAGCGGCTCCCAGCGGAACGCGACCGGGTCCTGAATCTCGAACACGAGTGACTTGCCGACCTTGCGCGGTGAATTGACGCCATTCAGCTGGTAGCGAATGCGATCGTGGTCGCCGTTCACGAACAGGGCGCTGTAGGCGATCGGACGATCGCTGGAGAGGTATTCGGTCTCGAGCGGGAATGTTCCGTCTTCCACCGAGGTTCGTAGCGAGACGATCGCTTCGACGGTCACACCGGGCGCAAGACTCGGTACGGGCAGGTGCACGGTTTTCTCGGTACTCGCTTCGTAACCGGATTCGGTGATCGTGATGTAGTACGTATCGATGTTGCCTTCGGCGATGACGTCGCCGGACTCACTGCGAACGATCAGGCTATTCACGTAGAGCTGTTCGTAACCCGGATCGAAATCGAATTCGAGTGTGCTGAACTGCGTCACACCGTTGTCGTTGAGAATACGAAGCTTGCGATAGTAGGTCTTGCGACGTATGCCGCTTCCGTCGAAATCGTATCCAGTGATGCGCGACTGGAACACGGCGCCGTAGCCGTTTAAAGCAGTTTCAAGATCCGTCGCATCGAAGATACGTTGCAGCGGACGCGGCATCGCAACGGGCTCGATCGGCTGGCTGATCGCCGTCGTATCGCCTTCGCCCAACACGTGATCGATCGCTTCGAGGTATTCCTTGATGTTCGCGTTTGCTGGCGAGTAGGTCAGGGCCTGCTCGAACGACTCACGCGCTGTTCGGTAAGACCGCAACTGATACTCGGCGTCGCCCTTGTAGTAGTAACTCTGGAGCGAGCGGTAACCCTCGGCTATGAGCTGCTCGGCAATGACCAGGACCTCGGCCGGCCGGCCGGCAAGATCGAGAATCGTCATGCGCTCGTAGGCCAGATCGGCGTTGAACGGCCTGCCCTCTGTCATTGCCTCGAGAATGTCGAGCGCTTCGTCGTAGCGCTCTCGCCGCTTGAGCAGCTCGACGTGCAGCAGCTGCGTTTCCTCGGTGACTTCGCCCGCGGTGTACTCCGCAAATTCGCGATCGAGGTCCTCCCAGCGCCCGGCATCGGCAAGCAGCCCCATGTAGACCGAGAAATCATGTTGGTCGCGATACCCGTCGTCGAACAGCTCGTCAAAGAGCTGCAGTGCCTTGTCAGGCTCGTTCGTCTGGTACGCCAGCCACGCCTCCCAGCTCTTGACGACATTGTTGCCTGCAAATAGCGCAGCCCGTGGGCCGAACCACTCGACTGCCTCGTCGTAAGCATCGATTTCGACCAGCGAGCGCGTTGCGTTGATCAGATAGGCCTGGTCGGTCGGCGCGAGTTCACTGGCATGCTCGAAATACCGAAAGGCATCGCGGTAGCTGCGCGCGTCGAAGTAGTGAAGGCCGATCGCGTTCAGCAAGTAGGCGTTTACGGTGCGTTCAGCGTCATCGACGTACTCACCTGTCGCCGCGCTCACCTGTTCCGTGATCTCAAAATCTTCCCAGAGCTTGCTGACGCGCTCTTCAACGTTCTTGTCACTCGCCGGGCCCCATGCGGCCATCGTGTATGCGCAACGCTCGTTCGAGACGATCCACTGGTAGTAGGCATACAACCGACCGTCTACGGTGTCGGTGCCAAAAAGCAGCTTGCCCGTTGCGCCGTCTTTGACGATGTCCTCTTCGCGTGTGATGAACGCCGACGGATAGTCCTCGCTGAACTGCTGCATCATCACGCGGTAGAGCGCCGTGTCTGTCGGGGCTGCACCTTTCCAGCAGACGGGCATGACAACAGCGCCATAATCGCCGAGCCCGAGTGCGCCGAAGTCATTTCCTTCGTTGGTTTCCGCGACGTCCGTCCATGGGTACCAGCGCCGGTCCGTCGCGCGGAAGCGGTAGCCGAAGGTCGTGCTGCGATAGTCGCGCACATCACCGGCCTGGCGTTCGGGCTCCATCTCGGTCGGGTCTATGATCGAGAACCCGGCCAGGACAGCATTCGCTTCCTTGAGCACCACATCGTCTTCGACGTTCGACGCAAATGTCAGCAGCTGATAGGCGCGCGAGCCATGCACGTAAGTCGAGAGCACGTAGGTGATCGGCACCGCGCCCATGTCCGCGTAGACCTTCCGCTGGAACACGTCCATGTCGCGTTCCTTGCGAGCGCCGATATCGCTGGAGCCCTTGAAGCGACTGTCCTCCTCATCATTGATGTTCGCCTGCATCGCTTCGAGCACGACGTCAGCATAGTCTCGCGCCGTCAGTCCCGGACCCATGTCCTCGACAATCACGATCGCAAACGCGTTGGGCGCGAATCGCAGGGCTGCGAAACTCGCCTCGGGAACCTGGCTGGAGAAGTCGACATAGGTGTAAGCGGCCGAGGCGAGATCGAGCCGGAAGTTGAGTTCCGCGCTTTCGAACGCCTCTACGCGCTGGCCCGCGTACTCGGTGTATTCCGCCGAGTCCGCGCCAAACGTGGCTCCCGCATGCAGCACGAGCCCGAGCAACAGGGTCCTGATCGTCTCCATAAGGTGGCATTGTAGCGGGGCCGGGACCCGAAACGACGTCTATCAGTTCTCAGACTGCACTTTGCGGGCCTCTATTGTTATATAATCGCCCGCCATCGCCGGGCCTTCGCCCGACGGTTCAGCAGATTGAAAGCTCCGGAGCAGTAAGTTGAGTCGGGATCAGAAGTTCTTTGATATGTATTCCCTGGTGATCGGCGTACTCGTCGTCTTCACTATCTTCATCCTCGTGCTGGCCATGGAAATGTCCGAGCGCACGCAGGGTGTATTCACGCGTGAAACGGACGAGTACAAGGCCGCCGTTGCCGAGCGCATTCGTCCGGTCGGCCAGGTCTACCTGCCCGGAGAGGAGCAAGCTGCCGAAGCACCTGTTGTGGAGGTCGTCGCCGAACCCGAGCCTGTTGTGACTGCCATGACCGGTCCACAGGTATACAACACAGCCTGCCTTGCCTGTCACAGCACTGGCGTCGGCGGCTCACCGGTAGTCGGCGAGACTGCACAGTGGACCGATCGCATCGCGCAGGGCATAGACGTTCTCTATGACCATGCGATCAACGGATTCGATGGCGATGCAGCGACACCGATGCTGCCCAAGGGCGGTCGCATGGACCTGTCGGACCAGGAAGTTCGCGACGCCGTTGACTACATGGTGGCCGAGTCGTCCTAGGACCGCCGGTCCAGGCACCGTAAAGACAGCGCCTCCGCGACATGCGGAGGCGCTATTTTTTTGGCCGCGGCCAGGTCCGCGATCGTGCGTGAAACACGCAGTACACGTTGATGTGCGCGTGCCGAGAGATTGAAACGGCGCGCGGCATTCTCGAGCAGAGCCCAGCACTCGTCGTCCGCAGCGCATGCGGCATCGAGCGCCGCGCCCTCGAGGCGGGCATTGCAAAAACCGGTTCGCGTCAGCTGTAGCTCGCGCGCCGCAATAACGCGATTGACAACGTTGCCGCTGTGTTCGTCTTCGTCGTGCCCGTACCGCAATACTGAGGTTGGCGGGCGGGGCACCTCGACCTGAAGGTCAATGCGATCCAGCAGCGGACCCGAGACTTTGTTCCGATAGGTTGCGATGCGATCGCCGCTGCATCGGCAATCTGCCTGCGCATCGCCAAGGTAGCCACAGGGACAGGGGTTCATTGCGGCAACGAGTTGCACGCGCGCCGGGTACTCGGCGTGCTGCCCTGCACGCGCGAGACTCACCGCGCCGGATTCTAGCGGCTCGCGCAACACCTCGAGCACGTTGCGGTTGAACTCCGGTAACTCGTCGAGGAACAGGACACCGTTATGGGCACGCGACACCTCGCCCGGAGACAGCGTTTTGCCCCCGCCGACGAGTGCCGCCGCCGATGCGGAGTGATGCGGCGCGCGAAACGGACGACGCAACCAGTCCGCGGTTCGGGCATTGCCGGCTATCGAATCGACGGCCGCGGTCTCGAGCGCCTCGTCGACGGTCATGTCCGGTAGGAGGCCTGGCAAGCGCCGGGCGAGCATACTCTTGCCGGTTCCGGGCGGGCCGACAAACAGCAGATTGTGGCCGCCGGCGGCAGCAATCTCGAGAGCTCGCTTTGCCTGCGTTTGTCCTTTGACGTCGCTCAGATCCGGGTACGGCGTTGCCGGCGCCGGCGTACCGCCCAGCGCCTCGGACGAAAGAGGCTGCCTGCCGGTGAGATGCTCCACGACATCGAGCAACGACGTCGCGCCATAAATCGTTGCGCCGCTCAGCGCAGCTTCGGCTGCGTTCTCACGCGGGACAATCGCAGCCCGTCCTGCCGCCTGCGCCTTAATGACGGCCGGGAGAAGTCCGGGCACGGGTCGAAGTTCACCGCTGAGGGCCAACTCGCCGTAGCACTCGACGGCCTGCGTTGCATCCGCCGGAAGGTACTGCCGCGCCGTGAGGATGCCGAGCGCGATCGCCAGGTCGAATCGGCCGCCCGTTTTGCGCATTTCAGCAGGACCCAGGCTGATCGTGATGCGCTGCTGGGGGAAACGATAGCCTGAACTGATGATGGCGCTGCGAACGCGGTCCTTGCTTTCGCGCACAGCCGTCTCGGGCATGCCGACGATGGTGAATACCGGCAGGCCGCCGGACAGGAACGCCTCGATGGTGACGGCGGGCGCCTCCGTGCCGTAGCTGGCACGGCAATGCAGTATCGCAAGACCCATTCGCCCTCCATGGCCGGGTCGTCGTTTATTGCGCTTCGATGTCCTTCAGGCGCGTTTCAAGCGCCTCGAGCTTGGCGCGCGTTTTCGCCAGCACGGCTTCCTGCACCTCAAACTCCTCACGCGTGACGAGGTCGAGTTTTGCGAGCGACGAGCGCAGCACGCTGCGGAAGTTGTTTTCGAGGTCTTCGCGTACTGATCGCAGGCCTTCGGGCACTGCGTCGGACAGCTTGCGAGCGATGTCTTCGATCGATTCGTTGGTCATGCCGCAGTGATACCCCAGCACTTCCCTGAAAACCAGTGCCAATTTGGGGCAAACGGGCGAATTCGTGCACCACAACGACGCACGGCCTGCCGGCCGCATTTGTTAAGACACTGAAACATTTCCCGTTTTCGGAATTGGCACGGTTCCTGCTCAAAGGGGCATGACTTCGAAAACAATCCAATGGGAGCGAAATCATGAAAACCTTAACCAAGACAGCAGTAATCGCCGCGGCGCTCAGTATGAGCACTCTGGCACAGGCCGACTGGTCGGCCAACGTTGGCTACGCCAGCGAATACCACTTCCGCGGCATCCTGCAGAAGAACTCGTCCGCCAGTGGCGGCGTCGACTTCGAGGAAGGCGGCTTCTACATCGGAACCTGGGCGGCGGACGTCGGTGACGGCCTCGAGGTCGACGGCTACTTCGGCTACGGCGCCGACGTCGGCGACGTTTCCCTCAGCATCGGCTTCACCGGCTACTACTACACGGGTGACTTCGACGATACCTACCAGGAAATCAACCTC
>JAAUYD010040140.1_pt1 | contig 11173 bp, 8 predicted proteins | sample 7278101 | NCBI WGS metagenome assembly JAAUYD01 (sample SAMN14350128, study PRJNA611818) | marine sediment metagenome | isolation source: surface marine sediment (0.6m) | place: French Polynesia: Moorea | collected 2018-08
CGTTTTTGGGAACGGTTTGGTGTCAAACTATATAGGTTCCAACCGTCTTTGGTATACTACTTGGACAATCGGATTCGATTCGCTTTTAGGGAGGAAGTGACGATTGGGTCTTTATGAGCAACGTCGCTGGCCGCGATCGTCCAGTTTGATCGATAAAGAAACTAAATATCCTTAACGGCGTATTGATGGCCACGAAATCGCTCGAAAATAAAAATTCTATATCGTGTTTTTTCGTGGGTTTCGTGGCTTAAATGTTAAGTTGTCGTTCTGATATGCTCGTCATGGCAGTCATATGGTTACAAATAAGCTATTTTCCTGCAATTTGTGAAGCAAAAAAAGGAGAAACATTATGAGTTGGTTTGGAAAACTCACCCTGGGCTCTTTGGGCCTCATTTTTGGCGGCCCCCTGGGTGCTATCGCCGGTGCAGCATTGGGGCATTTGTTGATTGACAAGAGCACCGACCTGGTCACTCAGACAATGCGGCCCGAGCAAGGGCCTCAGTTTAAACCGTCCGAAAGAACCCAGGCGACTTACTTTATCAGTTTGTTTTCCATTCTGGGCAAACTTTCAAAAATTGATGGTGTGGTAACCAGGGATGAAATTGCCGTCGTCCAGGATTTTATCAACAATTTGCCGATTGCCGAAAACGAGAAACAGTTTGCCAGGCAAGTTTTCAATGAAGCCAAGGACTCCCGATATACCATTGATGATTTTGCAATCCAATTATACCAGGCGGCCGGAACCCAACCAACCTTGCTCCTGTCTTTTTTGGATCTTCTCTTCAAAATAGCGGCGGCGGACGGCAAACTTCATCCAGCTGAAGAAGCTGCTTTGAAAAGCGTAAAAAATATTTTTAACATTAGCGATGCTCAATTTGAAAATATCAAGGCCGTCTATTTCAGAGATTTCGATAAATATTACAAAGTTTTGAACTGTACACCGGAGTCCTCTAACGAGGAAATTAAATCCAACTATAAAAAACTGGTCAAAGATTTTCATCCCGATAAGATCGTATCCAAAGGACTACCGGAGGAATTCATCGAATTTGCCTCTGACCGCTTTCGTGAAATCCAGGAAAGCTATGAAAAAATAAAACAGGAACGCGGTTTCTGAGAAACCGTAGGCGTTCACGGGTTCAACAGATATAATTCATCTAATTAATTGTATTGAGACTTTTCAGCGATTTTTGCGATCTCTGCTGTGAAATATTACAAAAACGGCAAAGGAGACTATCAGATGCTCGATATCGTAAAACGGTTTTTTGGCAAAACTGTACCGGAAGATTCTAATAAGGCAGAGCGTGTAACCGAGCATGATGTGCGCGTGGCGGCCTGTGCGTTATTTGTCGAGATGGCACGGATAGACGAGAAGTTCACCGATGCGGAAATGGAGACTATCCTTTCAATTGTGCAGGAAAGATATGGGTTGTCCCGCGAACATGCCGACGCTCTGGTGGCCGAAGCGGATAAAGAACTGGACCAGAGCGTCGACCTCTGGCAATTTGCCCGATTGATAAATGAAAACTATTCCAATGAAGAAAAAATCGAAATCATCGAAATCCTTTGGCGGATGGTATTTGTCGACGGGAAAATGGACAGATATGAACATTATCTGATGAACAAGCTCAAAAATTTGCTGCGCCTTTCCCACGATCAGCTGATCGCAGCAAAGCTCAAGGTCCTTGAATCCACAAAATGATATGAGTTCTATCCAAAGGTGTTTGACAAATCATGGCAATTTGAGGCGCTATACTGTGGAAAATCAGCGGACCTCAAAATCCATATGTTTGGTTATGGGTTCGGTATCAAATAGGGATCCGGGATTCAAAATATCATCGGGATCAAACAGCGCTTTTATCTCACGCAGGTAGGTATAGGCGGGGCCCAATTCTTTTTGGAGATACACTGAGCGGGATCGTCCGGCATTGTGCTCACCAACCAGGGTGCCGTTATACTTCTGCAAAATTTTAAACACTTCCTGGGACACCGTTTCTATCTGTGACGCCAGCCCCCCCTTTGCAGGGTCGAAATAAGGCCTGGCGTGGATACTGCCGAAGCCGAGGTGTCCATAGACGGAAATCTCATGGCCCAGCTGATGCATCAAATCCCCGAGTTCCCGCATCACCGGGCTAAAATCTTTTAAATGAATAGCAATGTCGTCGATGATCGGCGGCAGCAGCAGATTTTTCTGCCGACAATATTTTAGCAGGCTTGGTTGAGTGCGGCGGCGATCCTGCCATAAATCCGTTTCCTCCGGGCTTTCGGCTTGTATTACCCATAGACGGGAGATATCATAGGATTCGAGAATGCTGCGCCCTTCCTGTGCCTGTTCCGAAGAAAGGTCAAATTCAGCAACCACGGTCCCAACCGTGTCGGGATCTTCCAGATTGAGAATTTTGCCGTTGACGTGTCCGGCACAGGAGGCATCTGAATACTCCAAGGCGGCTGGGTCTAACGCCTTAAGACGTATGGCCGCTTCCGCCAGTTCATCGTTATCCCTGAAGTGGGCAACAAGCGTACCTTGTGAGGGTTGCTTGTTGATTAATTTCAATCTTATTTCGGTTACAATTCCCAAGGTCCCGATACTCCCAACCAGTAGATGCGCTGCCAGTTCGCCAGGATCACGGTACCGAGATAGGGCCAGAAGGTTATATCCGCCGGCAATAAAGGGCCTGCGTTCGACAATGTCTCGGCTTATGGTGTCGTTTAAAAACCTTTTCTGAAGTCGCAACAGCCCGGCAGCCAAACTATCGGGAAGTGATTGGGCCGTGTCCACCACCTCTCCTGCAGGAGTAATAAACCTTAGGGAAGTTACAAAAGCATCGAGGGTGCCGTACTTCGCTGTCTTGGGACCAGTGGCGCGCGTGCCGACGTTTCCGCCCAAAGCACACCACGCTTTGCTTGACGGTACGGCCGGCAACATCAGATCTCTGCCTGAAACCTGCTTTAGAAAGTGGTCTAGAATCATTCCCGGCTCAACGATGCATTCGTCGTCTACAGCGATCAGCCGATTAAGATATTTTTTAAAGTTTAAGATAATCCCGGGCCCGATGGATGCACCGCTAAGGTCACTGCCTCCCGACCGGGACACAATGCCCAATCCTTCATTGCGTGCAAATTGAAGGATATTGAGAATATCTTCCTCGTTTTTCGGCTCTGCAACCAGCGCAGGCGTAATTCGATAGGCGCTCATATCCCGGCTGAATTTTTCTAAAACCGCCGGATCCGTAGACCAGTCTCCGCTGATGGTCAGATTGTCAAGATTCATGGTAGCCTCTCACCTCATAGAAAAACGAACTACTTTTGCTAAACAAAATATGATCAAGAAGGCATAAAATGTCAAGATCGGTAGGATTTGGATGCTGGTCGAACGCACCTGGCATCGAGGGATCCAAGGGATTAAAATCATTTCTTCCAGGTACGGCTTATTTACCCGATTACATTGCGATTTCATTTTCCTCATTTTCTGGGGCAGGACACCTCATTCTTACGTAGTTCATTTTGAAATTCCGCTATTTTAATAAAATTATGAAATTTTCACGCTACGGTGCTGCGACGCAACGAAATTTATAGAAAACGTGGCGGCGTTGTGTGAGCCAATTTTTATCCAGACAGGATTTATGTATTGACTTTGCCGACACCCTATTTTCAGGGGGCTGGATGATTGACAACTGATGTAATTTTGCTCTATCAATACGATTGCGGGGGTGATTGGATGGTGTCTCTCGCCTCTCAATGAATGCCGCTCGAGCAAGGAGAAAATGTTCATGCCAAACGTATTGATTCGCAACGGAATGATTGTTGATGGCACTGGGCGTGAAGGATTCAAGGGTTCCGTATTTGTCGTCGGAGATAAGATAAAGGCGGTCATTTTATCAAATGCGACCGAACCCGAGGAGATCAAAGGTGCAGACATTGGCAATATCATCGATGCCGAGGGTCTGGTTGTGGCTCCCGGGTTTATCGATTGTCACAGTCATTTCGATTGGGTGCTGCCGTTGCGCCAGCATCAGGAATTTCTCTTTCCGTTGATCGAACAGGGAATCACTACGGTCGTTACCGGAAACTGCGGGTTCTCTCCGGCACCGGTTAACGAAGATAGCAAAAAACTTGTCCGTGATTTTTCCGACATTCTGGTTGCGGAGCCGTTATCTTTCAATTGGGAGGGATTGGATGAATTTTTGGAATATTTGGACTCGGCCAATGGACTCCTGTTCAACATTGCCCAACTCGTGGGGCACGGTACCGTGCACCTGAGTGTGGTCAAAGACCTTAAGCGACGGCCCGATTCGGCTGAATCGTCCGCAATGGCTTCCCTGCTCGCCGCGGCCTTTGACGGTGGTGCTTTCGGTCTGTCATTCGGCCTGATGTATCCGCCTGGACTTTTCTCCTCCAAAGATAATCTATTAACGATGGCCCGCGCCGCATCCGACAGCGGCCGGGTATTGACCGTGCACATGAGAGCCTTGTCAAAGTATTCCGGCTCTTATCCGATCATTCCTTTTTTGGGCAAGCCGCACAATTTAAAAGCCTTGGACGAGGTCCTCTCAATCGGACACGCAACCGGAGTCAGGTTACTGATATCACATTTTATCTTTGCCGGCAGGAAAAGTTGGCCGACAGCCCGAAAAGCGGTCACGATGGTTGAAGAAGCAAGGGAAAAAGGGCTTGAAGTGATGTGGGATATCTTTCCGCATTTTTGCGGCAACAGCTATCTTGCCGTTTTCCTGCCGGCCTGGTTTGTCGCCAACCTTGAGGACAATCTTGAAAATAGGAGCGCGATCAGGAAGCTCAAGTTTGAGCTGGGCATAGCGAAATCTCTGGTTGGGTTCGACTTGTCCGACATCCAAATCATGGATGCGGGTTATCCTGACGGTGAGAAATACAATCGGTTAAACCTGGTGGAAATTGCTAGACTGGAGGGACTCGATCCGGTGGACGCCATGTTAATGATCATCAAAGAGAGCCAGGGCAAAGCCTTGCAGCTCACCTATGGGTACAGTGGAGAGGACGAAAATGAACAGCTTCTGGAGAAACTGATGGCCAATAAACTTTGCCTATTTGAAACCGACACCATTCTAAGACCAAGCGGTTTTCCAAATCCGGCTTCATATGGTGCCTTCCCGCGCATCCTTGGCCGGTTCGTCAGGGATAAAAAAACACTAGGTCTAAGTGACGCCATTAGCAGGATGAGTGGCAAGACGGCAGGTTGGATGGGAATTAAGGAAAGGGGAAAAATCAAACCCGGATACTTTGCCGATATTGTTCTTTTAAATCCGGACACCATAGACGACACCACAACCGTCAAGGAAACAGCCCGTCGCCCCACGGGGATCGAGAAGGTCTTCATCAATGGTGAACTTGTTGTTGAAAACGGAAGATACCTCAAAAGTAAAAAATTTGGCAGGGTCCTTAGGGCGTGTTAAAAAGAACTTTCAAAAGAATCCTGTCACCCCAGGGGATAAGAGAACTTACTTTTGTATTACAAACCCAATCCCTAGCAGATTTTTTCAGATGCTGATTGTGTCATAACAGCCGTAATCTAACAAAACCAAATAAGTTTTCCACCATCATATGTTGTGGAATCCGAATTTTCAGAGTTCTTAAAAATAATTGTAGATTTTGTTACACAATCACAACCTGAATGGTGTCGGTGGAGATGATGAAGTCTTTCGTTTACGAGGGAGCTCCGACACCAAAGATTTGAAATGATTTTATAATAGGTTATCGCGCTAAACGGCCTTAAAAATATTGTGAAGCACCCCCTACAGGACAAGGAGGTAATCCATTGGGTTTGGTGAAAGGAGGTTTTCTGGCAAGGATATCACTGTAGGGGACGCTTCACAAATTAATTACCAAATTACCCAATAAGCTTATTCTAAGGTCTTAAGTCAGTAGTTCCTTCGCTTTTTCAGAAGCTGCAGCTGCATAGGCCTCATAAGCATCCGCACCGATTTTGTGGTATTCGGTCTTCGACCGCGTAAAGGAGCCGAATGCAGCACATCCGGCCCTTATTCAATAATTAAAGATGAGATACTTTTTTAATGGTTTATGCAAACCACCAACGCTCGCAGATTCTCAAACCATCAAGTTCCTGGTTTCCTGCTGGTTGGTCGAATTTAATCTTTTTGCTTGCAACATCCACCATATTGGCAATCATTGGGATTACCACACCGCCTTCGTTACTTACTATCGCCTGCATCTCACCATACAAGGCTTTTCGTTTATTTTGATCTAGTTCACCACGAGCTTCCACAAGAAGTTTATTGAAACGATCATGTTTCCAGTGCATGTCATTGGCAGCAGCTCCAGCCGCGTAGGCCATGGTGAACATCCAATCACAAGTAATCCTGGCAAACCAGAAGCATGCACTGAATCCTTTTTTGTTCCATACATTATCCCAATAACCATCGACTGGTTCCTTGACCACCTTGATATTAATACCAGCTTTTTTAGCATGACCTTGCCAGAGAACTGCGGCATCGACAGCACCATCAAAGGCAGCATCTGAAGTGTGTAAATTAAAAGTGTGACCCTCAAGGCCTGCTTTCTGAATATGGTATTTTGCCTTGTCAGGATCATAAGATCTCTGCGGCATGTCCGAGGCACTGTATTTTACTATGGGTGCAATCGGGTGGTCGTTACCCAATACTCCGTAACCTCTCAATATTTTGTCCAAGAGTTCCTTTCGGTCCACCGAATACTTCAGTGCCATCCTGACATCATTGTTGTCATATGGAGGTGTATCGGTCAGCATTGGAAAAGTATATAACAGCCCACCAGGGACATTGATCAGTTGCAAATTTGGAACTCGAGCAAGCAGGTGGGCGGTTTTTCTGTCGGGCCTATTGATCACATCCACTTGTCCGGTTTTTAATGCCGTTGTCCTGGCATTGACATCCGCCATGATGATCACTTCAATTTCATCAAAATGTGCGCGGTCATTCTTGTAGTAATTCGGATTTTTCTTCGCCAATGTACGAACACCGGGTTCGTAATCAACAAGCTGATACCCCCCAGTACCGATGACATCCTCAAAATTTGTAGTTCCAGCCGGTACTATTGGTATTCTGGTTTCCGCCATGAGGTAGGGGAAGTCCGCATTGGGTCCGTCTAATTCAAAAATAACGCGATGGGCTCCATCCTTTTTAAATGTTTTTATGGGATTAACGAGGGTACGAATTTGAGAGGCTAATTTTTCATCTTGATGTCGCTGAACAGAAAAAATCACGTCATCAGCATTTACTGTTTTACCGTTATGAAATTCAGCACCTTTCCTGAGGTTAAAAATCCACGTTTCGGCACCAGGCTCTGCCTCAAAGCTCTCTGCCAAGTCCGGTATTGCATTTCCCTTATTGTCTATCTCAACTAGCGGATTTCTTAAAAAACCCATAGAAGTCATTTGCTGATAAACATCATTGAATAAGGCCGGATCCATTGTATCGGATGTTGAACCTCCCTGCAGTCCGATTCTAAGCCGTCCACCTTTTTTGGGTGTGGCTGCTTGTATTGGGCTGCTAAGCAACGCCGGTGATACCGCTGCTGCTATACCCAAGGCCGACATCTTTTGGATAAACTCCCGCCTTGAAACCTTTCCTTCCGAATACATTTTTTGAAACTTTTTCAGAGTTTTCATGATCTCAATCCTTCCCACGATTAAGCGCCTCAAAATATGGCTATAACCGTGCCATTATAAAATTTTTTAATTCTTCTTCATGGCCTTCATTTCCTCTTCGGATTCTTTCACGATAGAATGTAAAGTAGTTTTATTGGCATCACTCAACTCCAAAGGCTTGTGGTTCTCCAAAATATCTGCAGCTTTTTCAGCCGCTCTCTCGGCAAGCCGTTTCCCACCGGCAGCAAGCCAGTTTTCCCGATTATTTCGATCTATTAGGTTAGGAGCTGACGGTAGGGTACGCATGTATTTCATGGTATGCTCCTGCATAAGGAAATCACCTCGGGGTCCTACCGACTTGATGATATCCACTGCGAGGTTTTCATCGTCCACCGGCATACCCTGCATGACTTTACGGATCATTTTGAAAATGTCGTTATCGATGACCAGTTGCGCGTAGCTGAAGATCAAACCCGAATCCAGCATCCCTGCACCGTAAATCAGGTTTGCCCCTGCCATAGCTGCGCACATGCCGGTCAAGGTTTTTTCGTGACCGGCCTGGGCATCAGGCACTTTGCTGTCAGCCTACCCTCCAGCTGAAAAACTTGGCAGCATGTACTTCTGTGCCAAGCGGGGTGCTCCAGCATTTAGCATTCCGCACTCTGGTGCTCCCACCGGTGTTGTCGTCAATCGCAAGTCAAAGCTGAGCGAAGAACAACCGTAGATTACCGGTGCCCCCTTGCACGTCAACTGGTGCAGCACAATAGCGCCTAAAATTTCACAATTGTGCACCACTAGAGATCCTGACAAAGTTATGGGGCCTGATGCCCCGGCCATTACCATGGAGATTAAGTTACACGGAACTCCTGCACGGGCACTGGTCATGACTCCGGTGCAGCAGTTCTCGTCTAGAGTAAGCGGGCTGGTGGGTGAACAATTAATGGTACAGATGGGTCGCTCCCTAAGGGCCTCCTCTCCGCCAGCGATGCTTTGGGCCATTTTAATGATCTTGCCAGCCCGCCAGCCATTGCCAGGGCCGTAGATGGTGTGTTTAGCGGTGTTAGCGAAAACAACCTCGGCTTCGTGGATGGGCGCTGTCTCGTCTGGTGCATCACCGGCTGTCAAAGACCGCTCGCACACGTCCACCTCCTCCATGGCGTCGGTGAGCAGAGCGGCCTTGCCCACATCTTCGGTGACCGAGGCTCTGACACTCCCATCCACATCCATGATAGAAACCCCTTGCCCAAAGGTGCAGAAATTGACGCGTTTGCCTTCAAGAACCACATCATGGGCCGGATCCCTGCCGTAAAGCACTATTTTCGGTGGCGCGGATCGAATACACTCTTCCACCAGATAGGGAGGAAATTTTACAATTTTATTTGCTCGGTCAACCCTGGCTCCCCCCCCTTCAAGGATATCCAGGGCTTCATCGGTTCCCACATAAAGCCCGCCCTTCTCCAAGACTTCGAGTGTTGCCAGATGAATTTTTTCGATCTCATCATCTGTGAAAACATTGAAACCGAATCCACCGGCCAATGCTAGGTCAGCATAATAATTTCTTTTCATCATAAGCATCCCTCCAAATTGTTGCCGTCACAATAACAGCACCTTTTTCATTGCAACCTTAATAATTTTTTCTTCCACAGTGCTCAGGTCGACAATTCCCGGTCCCCTAAAAGTCTTTCCAACACTCGCTTGATCACCGCAGCCACAAGAGCACAGTCTTCCATACTGAAGGTCAACGGAATCCTGAAATCACACATAAAATCAAGCGTTTCACGTGTATGCGGCAATTCCTGTCGTTCCTGGATGTACTGCCAACTCTCCCACGAGCTTGTAAAAGCAACCGGTTCCCTGGCACCAAACCATTTGATTTCCACGCCTCTCTCAGCACATGAATCGATGAATGAACTCATCTCGTGATATTCAATCCCGGTAAGGGTGAACTGCAGAGACGATCCCACAAAGCCTTCTTTTTCGGGCCTTTCAGGAACATAAATTTGCTGCTTCCTGCTTAGTTCCGAAGCTAATAGTTTGTATCGCCGGTTCCACCGCTCACATTGGCGGTCAAGTTCTTCGAGTTGTGGCCGGATCAACGCCGCCACCAAATTGGACATGCGCAGGCTGAAATTGGGAATGATCTTCTTGTGGCGCTCGAAAACCTCCAGTGTGGGCCTTGAAATATGACGTTCATAAAGCATGTATGAGCCAGAATACAGGATTGCCCTGGCAATAAGGTCATCATCATCTGTCACCAGCAAGCCACCTTCCCCCGAGTTCATGTGCTTGTAGGTCTGGCTGGAAAAGCAGCCTATCTTACCGAACGTACCTGTGCACCTCCCATCCCAACGGGCGCCTACAGTATGTGCACAATCTTCGATCAAAATGATATTCAATCGTTCGCAGATTTCAACGACACGATCCATGTCGACGATGTGCCCCCGCATGTGAGACAGCAAAAAGTAACGTGCCCCTGACTCGTGCGCCTTTTCTTCCAGATCGTTGAGATCGGTCACGTAATCCTTGGTGATCTCCACGAATACAGGAAGCGCACCGGCATTCTCGATGGCACCAGGAACCGGCGCCAGGGTGAAGGCGTTGCACAAAATCCTGTCGCCCGTCTCGACACCCACACTTTTGAGTGCCACATAGATAGCGCTGCCGCAGGAGGCCAGGCCCAGGCAATATCGTGACCCCACATACTCAGCATACTCTTTTTCCAGCATGGCTACTTCAGAAAATTCGCCCGAGGTCGTATTGTAGCGATGCAAACGGCCCGATCGCATCAGCTCCACTGCACGCTGTATACCCTTTTCAGGAATTGGTTCCTGGCGGGTAAATTCCTTGGTAAACCTTAACTGCTTTCCGGAATTCTGCATCATGACAACATCTTCGTTTTCTACTAATCCTTATGCATACGATTTCTGATCATATACTTCGAAATCGAACTGTTCATCCGGGAAATACTTGCGCAGGCGGATATCGGCCGCCCGGGCATGCCCTTCCATTCCCTCATTGCGTGATATCCGTGATGTCACTGCGCCCATGGTTCGGTTGGCTTCTTTGGTCAATTTCTGGTAGGTTAAGACCTTAATAAACTTACCGACATTCAGGCCCCCGGAATACCGGGCCGCTTTTCTAGTCGGCAAAATGTGATTGGTGCCGGAGGTTTTATCCCCATGGGACACGGTACTTCCTTCCCCCAAAAATAGAGACCCATAATTCTTCAGGTTCTCCAGATAATAATCCAAATCATCGGCCATGACCTGGACATGTTCGGCCGCATATTCGTCATTTATCCTAACGAGTTCCTCGCGATTTTCACAGAGAACGACTTCGCCATAGTCACGCCATGAGGATCGGGCTACCGCGGGCTCAGGCAGATCGTCAATCACCTTGGGCATGATGTCGATAACCTTGCGTCCTAATGTCTCGGAGTCGGTCAGTAGCCACACGGGGGAATCGTAACCGTGTTCACACTGGCTGACCAAATCCACGGCCACGATCATTGGGTCGGCCGTCTTGTCGGCAATCACCAGGGACTCGGTTGGGCCAGCA
>JAAUYD010194664.1_pt1 | contig 11170 bp, 11 predicted proteins | sample 7278101 | NCBI WGS metagenome assembly JAAUYD01 (sample SAMN14350128, study PRJNA611818) | marine sediment metagenome | isolation source: surface marine sediment (0.6m) | place: French Polynesia: Moorea | collected 2018-08
CTGGACCCTCCTATCGGGATCGCTTCGTGAGGCGGATGTGTCACGTTCGGGTTATGATCTTGAAGGGTTGCTAGAACATATTTACTCCTTCTCACCAGAAGGAGACTCGTATGAACAAGGACGGCCTGATGGTAGTTGGGAGAAAACCTCATATGAGGCCATGAAGCTATGGCAGGAATGGGTGGACTTAGCGGAACCTCTTGATACTGTTTATAGGGAACGTCTCAAATTGAAAAATCAGGAGCCAGATGATGGTTCGGAACCAGATCCCAAAAAGATAGAATTACAGGTCAATGCTGTCCTTGGGCAGGATAATCTTCATAAATTGTTAGGGGAGATCCTTTCAAATGAAAGCTATGAGGTCTCTCTTGAAGACTCGAACCATGCCCGAGACCAGTTGTATGCCCTTCAAACGCTGTTCTTGCTCTGTGAGGGGTATGAAATGCCACAAGCCATCATTGCAAGGGCATGTGTGGCAGCGCTTAGACTAGGAATTGCATACGGCGCGTTGGCACATGCTGTCCAAACTAAGGTAGATTCTCAAAAACGTTTTATTAAGAGATATGAGGGGCAGAGAGCGCTTAAGAATGCAGGTAAGCAGTTGGTAAAGCGTGAGTTTAGTCAACTTCCTAATGAGATAAAGAGAACGGCTCACCATAATATAGCAGTGACCATTAAGCGTAATATCGAGGAGAAACGCCAGATTGCTCCCTCAGTAGATACGATCAAACGGTACTTAGAAGAGCTGGGATTGTCCTTTCCACAAAAAAAGAAAGCAAAAAACCACAAAAACTAAAATATTAGAGAAAAAAATAATTGTGCAAAGGTATCTTTTGCTCACGATTTTGAGCAGAGGTAACCTTTGCTCAATGACAATACACTTATTTTAGTTTTCAATGAGGCCACAGCATTAAGCTGTGGCCCTTTTTTTCTGCAAAGGAGGTTTTCAATGTCATTGGATGTTTGCAGGACGGAGGATGTTACAAGCCCTGCCACTCTTAACAATGAAGCAATCTCTAGCCCGGAGAACTCACCTCATCTTGTAGATATCGACTGGTTGGTCAGCACGACCGGCCTGTCGAAGACTTGGTGGTATGCAAGAACCCGTGAACGGGGTCCAAATGCTGTCCCGAAGCTGAAGTGTGGCCGTCTCCTCCGGTTTGAGTGGGGCGCTGTTAAAGAGTGGCTTCACAAGCAATATCAGGCCTGATCGTCTGGGTATCGTTATGCATATTCGGGCATCACACCACAAACGCTGCCAACAAGGTTCCGCGGATATTCATGCCCTTGGCCTTGGTCAGTATCGCCTCCTTGCGATTCCCGTCATTTTTCATCTGCAGTTGGTTTGCAGTGTTCTTAATTTAGACAAGGCCTCCCCTCCCCTCCTCCCCATTATAAGAGGCCTGCCAAAGCGATTAAATCAATGGTGCTCCGCATATGAAAGTCTTCGAGAAGTCGTGACCATGGGGCTGTCGTGGGCGTCGCGGGTCCTTCCTGGGGTTGGTCGAAAAGCGGTTTCGTCCAGCGTCGGTCGTAAGGCCACTCAAAATTTCGTTTTGAAACGGAAAACGGAATTTCGGTATGATTTCAAAGTCTTGTTATCCTTGATGCTGTATTGCATGTCTATTGGAGTGCGTGGACGTTTTAGCGCACACTGGTGGAAAACTTGAGACACTTTCGGGGCTGCGATGCATGAAGTGATTCGAAATTTGGGGCCTGGACGACGGGAAGAGATTGCCCGGGGATGTTTCGAAGTTAAGTCGAAGGCCGGCGACGAGTTGCACGGACTGTGTCCGATTCACAAAGAGGTAAATCCCTCGTTTAGCTACAACACTGAAAAGGACGTTTCCCACTGCTTGTCCTGTGGCCAAGGTGGCGGCCTGGTCAAGCTGTGGTGCCACAAGTACGGGTACGCGGACGACAATGAAGGATTCAAAGCGTTTTGTCGAGCGCACGTTATTGAGCACTTGCACCAGGGGCCAAAGCGATCGCATCCCGCTGCCTCAAGAAATGAGAAAAAGAGTGCGGCTGAAGTTATCAAACCTAAGTTGGCGGACATTCAAGAGGCGTATGACCGGTTTCCGCAACTGCCGGAGGAGTGGATCAAGAAGCTCGAGAGCCAATTAGGTTGGACGCCGGAGGTAATGAGTGCGCTAGGACTGCGACTTCAAACACACTATTGGGACAAGAAAACAGGAACGCTGAAGGAGATAGCCAAAGATCGCCAGAAACGGGTTGCAATACCGATCTATGACCAATCAGGAAGATTACGAAACATAAGGTTGTACCATCCGAATCCGAAAAAGAGGGAACCCAAGATCATCAGTTTTGGCCCAGGGTGCGGTGAGTCGCGACTATTTCCTGCAGGGCCCAAGCCGGTGGGGTTAGTACTGCTGTGCGAAGGGGAGAAGGACACTATTTGTGTACTCTCCGCGGGATTCAACGCGATCACCCAGACCAGCAAGATGAAGGCCTGGAAGCCCGATCATACATCACCCTTCAACGGAAGGGATGTCGTCATTGCCTACGATGCTGACCAGCCCGGTCAGAAATACGCCGGTTTCGCGGCCGAAGCCCTGAAGGGCAGCGCCAGGTCCATTCGTCTATTGGAATGGCCCGAATCCATGGGGCGCAAAGCGGACGGTTCCTACCCCAAGAAGGGCGGCGAGGACCTCACAGACTTTTTCCAGAAACACAGAAAAACCGCCGTGGACCTGCGAGAGCTAATCGCCAAGGCGCGGCCTTATCAGACCCCGAAAGTGGCTGACAGCCCAGAGAACCAAGCGACCGTGATGCAGTACTGGGGCATGGGCGTCAATGGACGCAAAAGTTTTAAACCTCGATTATTGGCCGACAGGGTCAGTAAAGATGAGGACATTGTCTACGATCCAAATACAACTTTGGCTTACCGTTGGAACGGGCGCAGCTACGAGGTGCTGCCCCACGATTACATAGAAGCGGCCTGCCTGCGTTATCTGGGCGACGAGGCCCAAACTGGGAGAGCCAGAGACGCCGCCAACCAAGTACTGAAGCTCAATGCCATTCCTCATGGGCGGGAAATGAATGATCGGGCCGATTGGCTGTGCCTGGAGAACTGCATGCTCAATATCGAGACACTGGATAAAAAACCGCATGATCGAAACTTCTTTGCCACAAGCCGATTACCGATAATCTGGGATCCAACATCCGAAGAACAGCCGCATACATTGCTTGGGATTCTCAAAGAAAACATCCAAACACGAGAACCAATCATGCAACTCCAGGAATTTTTTGGATACTGCCTGACAAAACATGTTCGCTACGAGATAGCGCTCCTCCTCTTAGGCCCTGGGGCAGATGGGAAGAGCACTATACTTAGTATTCTTCAAGCGATGATTGGTGAGGAAAATTGCAGTTCCATCAGTTTTGAAGATCTGAATGATCAATTCATGCGGGCTAGTTTGTACGGGAAACATCTCAACACCTCAACGGAGGTTGGCGCCAAGGCACTTGAAAGCCAGCATTTTAAGGGAATTGTATCAGGGGACCTACTTAGCGCTGCCTTCAAACACCGAGATGTTTTCAGCTTCAAGCCCTTCTGCAAGCTGGCCTTCGCCAGCAATAAGCTTCCTCGAGTTCTTGACAATTCGGACGGCTTTTTTCGCCGGCTTCTCATCATTCAATTCAAACGTCAATTCCTACCTGGAGACCCATGCCGTGATGAAAACCTAAAAGAAAAACTGCTTGATGAGCTCAGTCTGATCTTCGAGTGGGCCATAGTTGGATATCATCGACTGAAGAAACAAGGCCGCTTCACCTGGTGCGATGAGACCGCCGCTTTGATGCAGTCCTACAAACGGTTAAACAATCCAATTCTGTGCTTCTGCGAGGACCGCCTCGAGTTCGGCGAGGACAAACGCACGAAGAATGACGACCTCTACGACGAATACAGCAAGTACTGCGGCCAGTTCGGCTACGGTAGATCACACAAAGAGAATTTTATGAGGGAACTCTTCGCTATAAAATCACAGTTGAGCAAGGAGCGTCCAAGGATCAATGGTAAACGGCCAAGGTGCGTCAGAGGGGTCGGATTGAGGTCATACGATGATTTGGGATAGTCGGTTTACCTCCAAAATATGTAGGAACGGCTGTTTTGGTACCGCTGGTACCAGGCTGGTACCAGCCCCCCGGTCCACGGAGAGCCATACCAACCGAATGTTAACGAGGGTGGTCCAGGTGGTACCAGGAATTTCAGACATATCGCGCATGCGGGCGCCCGCACGCGCGTAGTGTTATCGATTTTAACATTTTAAATGATTTTCCCATTTATCCTGGTACCACCTGGACCACTATAAAAAATAGCAATGAAAACAATAATTAAAAAGATAATCACCCTGGTACCAAGCCTGGACCACCCTGGTACCACCTGGACCAGAGCAGGTGGACCATGAAGCCAATCGACATTCTCAATCGCAAGTATGCCTATCCGGCACAAGAAGATGATCATGTGGCCCAGGTTGACCAGATCGAGCCCCAACCACCGAATCAAACCTGGCGTGACAGCGCTCCGATTGTCGCCTTGTCCGACCACCTAAAACAGCACGAGCACATGGGTTTCAAGCTGGCGGCTGCTGAGGATGGGCGTCCGACGCTCCTATTTGAGCCAGGTCTCCGACCTTCTGAGAGTGAACGATGGGATGCAGCCAAAGAGGCCTGCCGCCTGCTTCTTTTAGCACGTGAAGATTTGTACAAGTTAATGGATGACGGGTTGATGCAGCTGCCGCCGAAAGGGCGGGGTTGAAAGGGGAGAGGGGGCGGGGGGTTGGCAATTCTCTAGCAAGTGGAAAAGAATGATGCACATATCTGAACTTAGAGAGCTGAAAAGGATCGAGGCTTGTGGGAACTGCCGCCACTGGGAGCCCACGGAGCCGTCAAGCGATCGCCGGACATGGGGCAGATGTCATATCCGGCACCTCCATAGTAAATGGACGGCGAAACCCTGTATCGGCGATTTCGAGTGCAGCGGCCGGGACGACTGTGAAGGGATGTTCGAGCGATGGCGACTCTTGAAGGCTCTGATGAAGGCGCCTGCACAGCATGCCGCGTAGTGGGGATTGGCGCAATGTCCGTTGCCACCGCTATGGGAGCTGCCTGGAACGGGCCATCGCGAAGAGAGAGGCAGGTTTGAGCTGTCAGGGGTGCCGGTTTCAAAGATCGGAGGCGGCAATTCAGGAATACGAGCTCGAAGGGTGTTGGCTGCTGCTGTGGCGGTTGTTCAGGCCAGAGCTGTACCGGAAGGCAATGGCAGAGGAGCGAAAGCAGTCAGGCCAGAGGAAGCTGAAAACGGGTTATCAGGATCCACATCAGGAGTGACCATTATGGCGAAAATCGTAGATTGGGAGATGGGCGAAGGCGCTGGGTGGCTAGTTTTGGTTCTGGGAGAAATTGAGAAGCGCATAGAAAGGATCGAGCGAACTATTCATATGCCGGTTGTCGCCCGGGGGAAAGCTCTCCGGGAGTGCAAAGAGATCAGAGCGCGTTTGGAGAGCTGTGTACTGTCGATAGAGAGCTGGCGGGATGAAGAGCAACTGATGGAAATGTGCGATTGCCAGCAGGATGGCAGTTTATCAAATTTCTTCAAAACAATGGAAAAACAAGGAGTGGAACATGCGTGAGATCGAAAGTAACGGCAAGAGTTATGAGATCCGGCCCCTGAAACGAAAAGAGGTTCGCGAACACGAACTGGAAGCCCTGGGGGTTGGAATGGTTCTGTACGCCCCCCCTAAATAATGAAGCACCAAACGATCTTGTGAATAAAGTGGCTGAGATCTTTAAAATTACTGATTCAGATCGAGACGATTGGCTGCCGGTGCACGGTGCTAAGCTGCTGATGGCTTTCATCGGTGAGCAGTACGGAGACAAATCAATAACACAGCCGAAACGATTGAGCGAAGAGGAGCTTTTTGCCGACTGAAATCCTGTAGGCCGTAATAAGCGGATGGGAGTGACTGACAATGTCTAACTATTCCAAGCTTGAAATTGTTCTTGCGGCAAAAGACATCTCCGAGGGGGCTTTCCGCTCGTTTAAGGGCCGGGTGACGGCAGTGGGACAGGTGCTGACGAGCTTCGGTACTCTGAGCACGACAATCTTCGCAGGTACGGCAGCAACAGCGGCGTATCGGTTTACCGAAGCAGCTTCCGATATGCAGGAGACGGTGAGCAAGGCGGAGACAATCTTCGGCGCGCAGGCGGCCGCGGTAAAGGCCTGGGAAGATGATTCGGACCGCGCCATGGGCTATCAAAGAAGGCGGCAATCGACGCGGTAGGCACCATGGGCAACATGTTCAAGCAGCTAGGGGCATCACAGAGCGAGGCAGCGGGCTTAAGCAAGGAGATGGTGGAGCTGTCGGCCGACCTGGCGAGCTTTCACAATGTGGCGGGCGGGGCGGAGGAAGTACTGCTGGCGATGCAGAGCGCTTTTCGCGGCGAGTACGACGCTCTGCAGCGCTACATCCCCACAATCAAGGCAGCGGCGGTGCAGCAGCAGGCCCTGGCGGACACGGGCAAGTCCTCGGCCAAGGAGCTGACGGAGCTGGAGAAGGCCCTGGCCGCCCAGGCGATTATCCTGAGGGACGCGGGCGACGCGTTGGGCGATTTTGCCCGCACGAGCGACGAGTATGCCAACCAGCAGCGGATCCTGGCTGCGCAGATGGAGGACTTGTCAGCCACGGTGGGCCAGTCGCTGCTGCCGGTGATGACGGAGACGATCGGCCGGGTCAACGACTGGGTGGGGGCCAATGATAAGTTGATCGCCCAGAATGTGGCGGGTGCGATCAAGGGGGTGGCCACAGCGACGCAGCGGGTGGCGGCTATCTACGAGGCAATACCGGCGGACGTAGTAGGGGCAGCCGGTACGGGCCTTCTCGGGCGGGTGCTATTCGGGGCGACGCCGCCGGGCCGTCTGGCGGCGGCGCTGCTGGTCGTCAACCAGCAGATGGCTGCGCTGTCGGGCAGTTTGCAGGGTTGGGACTTTTCGTTCCAACGCGCAGTGGAGTCGTTCAAGGAGGCTTATACTGCGGTTACGCAGTTCGGTAACGCGCTGCTGATGGTGGCGGGGGTCGGACAGTATTCGGGTTTTCACGCAGTGGTGCATGCGGCGGACCGGGCGGCGATGTCGGCAGAGGGATTCGGCGACGCCGGCGAGGATGCTTCGGAGAAGGTCCATCGCGGCCTGGTGACGGTGATCGATGACGTGGAGCATCTGCACCTGGCTTTTGAGGAGACGGCCATCAATGCGGATCACGTCCTGGGCGATTTGGAGTATGCGGTCGAGCGGAGTGTTCGGAATCAGATGGAAAGCTATTCCAAGCTGCCAGGCGCCACGGGCATCTACTATGAGCGTACGGTGGCGGAAGCGGCGATTGCCATGGCGGACCTGGAGTATGAGGCGGAGAAGGCGGCCGGGGGCGTGACGCGTGCGTTCGAGGATGAATTACCGGCGACGCGGGAAGTATTCTACAGCGTGGAGCGGGCATTCAGCGACGTGGTGGTGGGCGGAATCGTTGACGGCACCTGGGACATCCAGAGCGCCTGGAACAGCATGCTGAAGGGGATGCTGCGGGCGGTGGTGGAGAGCGGCCTGGAGGGTCTTTTTTCGGGTGGTGGTAGTTCCAGCGAGGTGGGCGGCTGGCTGGCGGGTTTTGGTGGCGGTAACTGGGGCACAAGTGTGCTGACGGGTGTGTTGACCTACTACGGCCTCAAGGCGGTCAGTGACGACGATTCATTGGCGGCATGGGCCGGTGGTGGTGTGACGCTGGGCGCCAAGACGGGCAACCCGGCGCTGGCCATCATTGGAGGGGCTGGACTTGCGATTATTGGCGCGAACCTGTCTCAGCACGAAGATTCCAAATATCTACTTGTTGGTAAAACGCCGTCGTCCGCAGTCGGGGACCCGGTGCTGGAAAGCGAACTAATTGGCCGCGAGATCATCGAGGGTTCCGCGGTGGCGTCAGGCAGGATCGGGCCAAGCGGCATTTATGCATTCGATACGAGCATTGGCGACACGATCGATGCGGAGACGGGTAAAATCGAGGCGGCGGCTGCGGACGTGTACGCGGTGGCGACGAGCACGATCAACACCTATTTCGAAAGCCTGCCGTCGTCGGTGGCGCAGGATTTGTCGAAGGAGTTGGAGCGGGTAACGGCCGACATCGACATCTCTTACTTCAACCAGCAGGACGATCCCAACAAGATGCTGGAGGAGTGGGCGGCGCAACTGAGCGAAGAGTTCACGGATGCGGTGGATGAGGCGATTGTTGCGCTCGGCTACGAGAGCGCCGATGCCTTCGAGGCCTATGTGGCGCGGATATCTGCTGCTGCCACAGCGAGCGCAACGGTGATCACGGACGCGTTTAGCGAGACTTTGGCCGCAGGGGGTGGTTTCGATGATTTCGCCACGTCGCTGAAGGGCAATGTCTATCATAGCGTGCTGGATGGCCTGACGGAGGCGTTCATGCAGTCGCAGATCATCCAGGACGCCCTACAGCCGACGATGCTGGCGGTGAAGGATGCCTTTGAAGAAGCATCGATCGGCGGGAGGTTCGACATGGATGTGTACAACACCCTGATCGGGCCGACATTGGCGGGGCTGCCGGATCAAATCGCAGCATTGGAGCCGGTGTTCGCCAACATGAGTGGGATCGTGGATACAGTGCAGGCGTCGATTTACGGCGACACGTTTGCCAATATCGATTCACGGCGCACAGCGGTGCAGTCGGAGTACGACCGGCGGCTGGCGGAGATCGAGCGGATGGAGGACCCGATCGTCAAGCGCAACAACCTGCGGGTGCTGGAGCGCTGGTATGCGGACGCGCTGGCGACGATCCCGAGCTATGCCTCGGGCGGGCCGGTGAACCAGGTGATGAGCTGGGTGCCGCTGGTCCCGGCCGGGGAGAGCGGCATCATCGCGGCCCAGACGGGTGAGACGGTGCTGAGCCGGGAGGATACAGCCAATCTGACCGGCGAGGTGCGACGTCAGAACGTGCTTCTAGAAAAGCAGAATGAATATCTGAGGCTACTTGTTGAGGGTAGTACCCGGGGGCGGCGCCTGTCAGCCAATGATGGATTGCACTTGTTCGCTGAAATGATGCGTCAGACTCAAATCACGGGCGCTGGAACTCGGTATGCAGCAGTGTCTCCGGTAGAGGTTGGCTAAAGAGCCAACCTATTATTCCTGTAATTCCTGCCTGCAAAAAACGAATGGCTACTGAAAGAAACGCATCTGCAAACACCGTTATCGGCACCAAGGCCGATGTTGCGGCCTGGCTGGCTGATAATTGTTACTGCGCGCGAGGGAAGTCGGAGCCGGTCAAAAAGTCAAAAGTGTACGCGGACGCTCGGTCTGGAAAGCTCCCAGTTGCGGATCCGAAGGGCATCACCATACAGGAAGTGGAATCGTATATAACCCGGGCAGGGCTGATAAAGCGCGGTGATGGGCGGAACAGGGGTGAACTAGATGCCCTGAACGCGGATAAGCTCCGATTGGAAAATCGAAAGCTCAAAGCGGCTACGGAGCTCAAAGAGCTCGAACTCGGCGTACAGCGGCGAAAATTTGTTGAACGCTCTGTCGTTCGCCGAGAACTGGCGGGGAAGTACGGGGTGTTGGAAGCGATACTGAAGAATTATGGTCGTACGTTTATAGGTGACCTAATCGCCCAGGTTGGCGGCAATCCAGCGAAAGCGGCTACCGGGGTTGCGCTTTGGAATGGCGCTGTTGATGGAGCGCTGGATGAGATTGGGCATTTTAAGGAGGTGGAGATCATTATTGCCAAGCGCGAAAAGGAGTAGCCAAATCAACTGCTAAAAAAGCCATATATAAGACATCAATGTGTTGACTTTAATAATAATAAATAATATCTATTATGTATAAACAATAAATAACAATAAAAACTATAATAATTAAAGCTTAATAATCGAATACATAAGCATTTAATATTGAAAATATTTAGCACTTATATAGATGAATATGTGACGTCCGATACCGCTTGAATCTGAAACCGAGAGGGCCTCCGTGAATGGCCACTATTATTTGTCGAGATTGAATGAATTTCCCGCAGTGGCCGGAACCCGTGAGGGCCGGGGCGCCCGTTTTGGAGCGTAAGCACCACTGCGGGATTCGTGTTGAAGGGGGTGGGCGATGGAAGGTACGGCGGACAGCGTCTTGGACGTACTGAGGAGGGTCAAAGGTACAGTTGATGGCGTAATCTCTGAAGAGATCGCAAATGTCTCACAGGCGTGCGTGCTGTTGAGCTGGATAGTCGATAATGGGGCCATCAATACGGAAAGCTGCGTGTCTATACAGAAAGGAATGCTTGCTAGGGCAATCCATAGTGAGGCTCAACTTGCCTCCGGTTTGCTATCGGATGTGATCGATGATGTTAACGAAGCAATAGGCCCCATTGAGACGATCTGCAGAGTGCCTGCTCTGGCTGCAGGAAAAGGAGGTGCATCGTGAGAGTGCTCGAAAAAAATACAGGCCGTTCTGCGCTTTTTCAGTTTAATTGGATCCGTCGGGTGAGACAGCTCATCAACCGAATCAAGAACGGGAATGGCGAGCTTGATAAGATTCAGGGTCACCTGACGCTCGTTCAGTTTGATTGAATCCGGCGGATGAGAGAACTCATCGACTTTATTGAGAATGGGAATGGGGAACAGGAATGGGCGGATATCCAGGATCGCGTCAGGTTTGGGTGTGGCGATATCCGACGTAACCTTGATGACTTATCGGATAAGATTGACGAGATTACGGCCGGTTTCGAGGAGGAGCACCTAGGTTTTTTCAAATCTGAGTGCTTGAGCTGCGATCGTATCTCAATGGGGATTTACAAGCCAGATAATCCAGCCGCAAAGGCTGAAAACCGAAAAAGGGAGCTGCTAGCAACTCAGGCTCTGTGAGTGCTTGTCAATCCTCTGGCTCATCTTTCTCGAGATAGGACAGGCGCACCTCCTCCCATTCAACGCCCCAGGTCTGCTTGATGCGCTGTAAGGCGGCCTGGACCATGAAGGTGGTGAAGTTTCGTTGCTCCTTGTCTGCATACTCCTGGAGGAAGGCTTTCAGTGGGGGCTCCAATCGCAAGGCAATCATTTTCTTTTTCATACCCGCGGTACAGGGAACTTCTTTCTGTTTGACAAG
>JAAUYD010303114.1_pt1 | contig 11170 bp, 9 predicted proteins | sample 7278101 | NCBI WGS metagenome assembly JAAUYD01 (sample SAMN14350128, study PRJNA611818) | marine sediment metagenome | isolation source: surface marine sediment (0.6m) | place: French Polynesia: Moorea | collected 2018-08
ATATTTTTGGTCCTGCAGTTGATGATTTTCCCAACCATCGGTCGCCGGGATCGCCTTCAAAAAGAAATTATATCCAAAACAGAAGCGCTGCAGGAGATAAACGCCGGCAAAATCGAATATCAGATGTTGTCACGCAGCACCCAGGATATGGAGGCGCGGATTAAACAGCGGGCCAAAACCTTTACGCTTTTCTCCTTTATCGATCAATTGGCCGTCAAAAGAGGAATCAAATGCAACATCGCTTCAATGAAACCTTCGACTTCCAATATTAAGAATAGCCCATTGAAACTGTCCAGTGTCGAAATGAAGCTCAATTCCCTGACCATGGAACAGTTGACCACTTTTCTCCATGGCCTGGAAAATCCAAGAAATGTGGTTTGGATCAAGCGCATTACCATATCCAAGGCCGATAAAAACGAAGGCCTGCTCAATGCGGTACTTCAAACGGAGACCTATCAACCTTAATTATGAAGCCGACAACCAAAATATTTCTCTATATTGCATTTGGACTGGTGTTGCTGGTGTTGTTTCTTTATACCCGTTTCCCATCGGAGATGGTGAAAAACACAGTGGCTGAGCGAATACATGCCATTGATCCAAAAGCCGATCTCGACACGGACGTGATCAGCTTGACCATTCCCCCGGGATTAAAAATGAAGCCGCTGTCCGTTGATTATGCCGATCAACCTATTTTTCACATGGATGACCTCAAGGTGACCCCTTCCCTATTTTCGTTGTTTACCAGCGCCAAACAATACTCTTATAACGGAAACATCGGAAGCGGTGTATTAAATGGACGCGCTGAAACGGCCATTCAGAATAAACGAGAGCAGACCAAGGTGGCCATGACCCTGACGCGGGTGCCGTTAAACTATATCGATCTTCTGAACCAATGGAAGAACTACGTTCCGGACGGAGAATTGGATGCCACAGTTAACTTCGACAGCCTTAAAGGCGGTGGTACGGCGGACATCAATTTGGAAATATCACCGGCCAGAATCTCGTTCGATCCCCCACTAATGGGGATTGAAGCTTTAGATTTCAACCAGCTTAAAGCGCAACTCGTGGTCACCCAACGAATGTTGCAATTCAGAAATTGTGAAGCTTTCGGTGACCAAATCGAGGGTAAAGTTACCGGCTCTATCGTATTTCGCAACCCCATTGAAGACAGCCGCCTCACCCTGTCGTTAACCGTGAAACCCCAGCCGGCATTTATCGAAGACCATAAGAATGATGTAATCGGCGGTATGCTCTCCGCTGGAAGTGCTCAAAAGCGGGGTATGGTGTTTCGCATTTCCGGAACCATTCAAAACCCCAGGTATGTTATCAGGTAATTTTATGACCATTCAACGTGCCATAGTGCTCGCAAACCTGGCTTTAATCGCATTGGCCGCCTACTTTACAGCAGGCCTCTTCTACCAGATATGGGGGATTCAGCTCCAGCCGTCCGAACCGGCTATTGCCGAAAAATCGTCCTTAGTCGGCACCAAACGGTTATCCCCGAAACCCTATAGCGCCTACCGGTCAATTCTCCAAAGGGATCTTTTCAAAACGCAAAAAGAACCGGTTACGCCAGACAAAAAGACCGACGTGAACCTCGAAAAACTGGAAGAGACAAAACTGAAGTTAAAGCTCTGGGGCACCGTCACGGGCGACAAAGACAAATCCTATGCGGTGATCGAAAATACTCAGAAAAGAGAACAAAATCTTTACCGGGTCGGCGACAGCATTCAAAATGCCACCTTGAAAATCATCTTGAAATCCAAAGTGGTGCTGTCAGTCAACGGCAAGGATGAAATGTTGGCCATGGAAGAGATCAAACAAAGCGGTGCTCGCAGCCGCGTTGTCGCCGGTGGTTCCAGGGTTCCGCGTCAAACCGGGGCTGGCGGAATACGCCGGCAGAGGGTATCCCTTCGCAGGACCATGATCAACGACGCCATTGAAGACGTCTCCAAATTGATGACCCAAGTGAAAATCACCCCCAAAATGGGTGAAGACGGCCAGCAGGAAGGACTTGCCATGTCCAATATCAAGCCCAACTCAATCTTCAGGCGCATGGGATTGAGAAATGGGGACGTCCTGAAAAGCGTGGACGGCCAGTCCATCCAATCCGTTGACGATGCATTGAAGCTCTATGACCAGCTAAAGTCCGCAGACAAGGTATCCGTGCAGATCATGCGCAGGGGTGCAGAGCGCACCATCGAATACAATATTCGTTAAAAACCCGGGTTTTATATTGACGATGCTAATATTATCAATTAAAAATAGGATGTTATGTTGGCACATAATATGACGCAATTAACGCTGCTGAGAATTAACCTTATGAAAACTATTATCCGTCCACTCTTCACTGCCGTTATTTTGATCTCTATCATCTTCCCATTTGCCGTTGATGATCAGGCCAAGGCGCAGACCACCCCGACCAACAGCGAGCAGTTGGTATCCATCGATTTTAACAATGTGGACCTGGTCGTTTTTATCAAGTTCATGTCCGATCTGACCAAGAAGAATTTCATTATCGATGACAAGGTCAAAGGCAAGGTGACCATTATCTCACCGGGAAAAATCACCGTAGCAGAAGCCTACCGCGTCTTCTTATCGGTATTGGAGGTACATGGGTACGCCACCGTTCCATCCGGCAAAATCACCAAGATCATTCCGTCGCCCGAGGCCCGCAGCAAAAGCATCAAGACCCGCATTCAGGAAGAGTCCGGTGTCGTTGGTGACAATGTGGTAACCCAGCTGATCCCTTTGCGTTACGCCGATCCCAATGAGATCAAAAAACTCTTTACCCCATTGGTATCCAAAAGCAGTGTCATTCTGTCCTATCCGCCCACCAGCACCCTGATCATTACCGACGTTCAGTCCAATATTAAAAGGCTGATGCGAATTTTAAAGGCCATCGATATCACCGGCGTCGGCCAACAGATTGCGATCATCCCGGTGGATTACGCGGACGCCACCAAACTGGTCACGCTGCTGACTTCCATATTCAAACAAGGCAAGAAGCCCAAAGGGGCGGTGGCCAAGGAGATCACCTTTGTAGCAGATGAACGCACCAACTCCATTGTGTTGCTGGCCAGTGAAGGCGATACGGACAACATCCGCAGGCTGATCAGAAGTCTGGACAAGGAGACGCCCAAAGGCCAGGCCAAAATCCATGTGTACTACCTGGAACATGCCAATGCCGAAGACCTGGCCAAGGTCCTTCTGGATATCCCTCAAAAAGAGACCACGGCGGGAAAGGCCCCCGGTAAAAAGACGGCGCCGGTGGTGTCGGACAAAGTTCGCATCTCTGCGGATAAGGCCACCAACAGCCTGATCATCATGGCCGACATGGAAGACTATGTGGTGCTGGAAAGCATCATTCAAAAAATCGATATCCCCAGGTCCATGGTGTATATTGAAGCCTTGATCATGGAAGTCAATATCACCAAAGATTTTCGGCTGGGTACCGAATACATCCTTGGCGGCGAAACGGCATTTGAAGACAGAGACGCCATCTATGGCGGCGGTTTCAGCGCCGGCCCCAACGCCGGTACGTCCGGCGTATTAGGGGCCCTTAGCGGAGTCGGTACGGGAGTTCCCCTGCCCCCCGGATTTTCCCTGGGCCTTTTCGGTGAAGCCATTACCGTCGGCGATTTGACGTTCCCCAGCATCTCCGCCCTGGTTCAAGCCTATAAGGAAGATACGGACGTCAATATTCTGTCGACGCCGCAAATTCTCACCACCGACAATCAGGAAGCCAAAATCTACGTGGGCAGCAACATCCCCTTTCAAACCCAAACCACCAACAGTGACTCCGGTACAGCACTATACAACTCCTTTGAGTACCGCGACGTCGGTAAAACGCTGAAAATAACGCCTCACATCAGCAAAGACCGTATGGTCCGATTAGAGCTTTCTCTGGAAGTGAGCTCGGTCTCAGGAACCCAGACGACCACCCCCACCACCCTCAAACGGACGGTGGAAACCACAGCCATTGTGGAAGATAAAAATACGGTGGTCCTGGGAGGATTAATCGATGATCAAATGGATACCACCGTATACAAAGTTCCCTGCCTTGGTGACATACCATTGTTGAAATACCTGTTTAGCAAGACCTCCAACAGCAATGATAAAACCAACTTATATATTTTTCTAACGCCGAGGGTGATTCAAAATCCCGACGAAGCCACCGAGGTCTCCAAAGATAAACGGGATCAAATCGATCAGCTCCGCGAGGAAAATATCAAATTGTTCAAGAAGTATGAGGAGAATGAGCGCATCGAAGACCAACAAACGGAATCGCGGTTCGAGTCTTCTAAATATAATGAGAGCCCCGGAGCGACATCACTGTCTGCTCCCATACCGTCAGCAACGGCAACGGTGGAGGAAACTGCTGCGGATAGACGCAAGCTATCTGCAACGGTAATATCCGATGACGATAAGGGTGCACTTTCAACACCGCAGGTCCATCGAGATCGCACCCCGTTAACTACGGATATCAACACAGGAAGATCCAGCCGCAATCCGTCATATACCATCCAGGTGGCTTCTGTGCCGAGCGTCCAACAGGCGGACCAAATCCTCAAGAGGTTGATTGACCGCGGCTATGCAGCATACGCAGTACAGTCCGATGTGGCAGACAATCCCCAATACCGGGTCAGAATCGGCTATTTTGATGACGCACAGTCGACGCACCACCTGATGGATCGCCTTAAATCGGATCAATACCAACCTACTCTGATTGAATTTTAATAAACGCCATGGATTTAGCGCATATCCTCAAACACCGCTTCGATATTTCCGATGAAGCATTGTCCGAAGCCCGCCATATTCGAGATGAAAAAGGCGGCCGCCTCGGTGAAATCCTTGTGGACCGGAATGCCATCACTGAAACCCAAATGCTTGAAGCTCTGGGTATGCAATATGAGCTTCCATTTTGGCCTGAACTTCCCATGGAGAACATCGGCACCGATTTTTCAAAATCCATCTCCATACAGTTTCTGAAACGGCACTTCATCATCCCCATGTCGGTGCCCAGTCCAACAGGCCAAAGAATTTCCGATACGGCCGGAGACGGTGCATCTGCTGATGCGGTATCCATCATCGCCGTTAACGATCCAAGCGATTTCAGCGCCGTGGACGATCTATCGGATATCTTGAATCTTAAAGATTACAAACTGGTGCTCTCCACCAAACAGGCCATTTTGGCGGCCATCAACCTCTCGTTTGAAATCGGACAGGATGATGCCCAGCAATTGGTTGAAGATTTGGAGGATGATAGTGCCATTATCAGTGAAATTGAGAATACAGCCGATTTGCTGGAAGATACCAGCGATGCGCCCATCATTAAATTGGTCAACCACATTTTATCCCAGTCCATCAAGGCCCGCGCAAGTGATATCCACATTGAGCCCTACCAGGACAGCTTCAAGGTACGCTATCGGGTTGACGGAATCCTCTATGACCTCCTGGGTCCACCGAAGTGGATTCAGCCGGCTTTGACATCACGCATCAAAGTCATGGCCAAACTCAATATTGCTGAGAAGCGCCTGCCGCAGGATGGCCGCTTTGAAGTGAAAATCGGTCAGCAATTGATCGATGTCAGGACCTCCACACTCCCAACTTCCTTTGGTGAAAGGGTGGTGATGCGGCTCCTGAATAAAACAAGTTCGATATTTCAATTGTCTGAAATCGGCCTCTCACCCACTCAGTTGGCCCAGGTTCAGGACTTGGTTAAGGCGCCTCACGGAATTATTCTGGTGACCGGACCCACCGGCAGCGGTAAAACTACCACACTCTATTCGATTCTGTCCTCCATCAACAAACCAAACATCAATATCATCACCATTGAAGATCCTGTGGAATATCAGCTAAAGGGCATAAGCCAGATACAGGTTAATCCGAAAATCGATTTGACATTTGCCGTGGGATTGCGCTCTATCGTCCGCCAGGACCCGGACGTCATTCTGGTCGGTGAAATACGTGACCGTGAAACCGCTGAAATTGCAATCCAGTCCTCACTCACCGGACACTTGGTCTTTTCAACCCTTCACACCAACGATTCCGCCAGTGCCATAACACGATTAGTGGACATTGGCGTTGAACCTTTTCTGATCTCTTCTTCGGTGTCGGCGGTCATAGCCCAGCGTTTGGTGCGGGTGCTCTGCGATCACTGCAAAGAGCCCTACAAGCCCGACATGGCACTGCAAACCTTGGGCGTGAGACCCGATCGCCTGCGCAAATACACTTTCTACCGTGCCGCTGGTTGTGATCAGTGTTTTCACACGGGCTATCGCGGAAGGATCGGCATTTATGAAATCATGTTGATGGGGTATAAACTTAAAACCATGATTCAGCGGACCTACGACTCTTTTCAGATCAAACAAGAGGCCTTGAAACTGGGCTTGGTAACCCTGCGCCGCGACGGCATTGAAAAGGTATTACGCGGCATCACCACCATTGAGGAGGTCGTACGTGTCACACAAAGGTAAAAAGAACCGAATTCATTTCAAACCCCAATGGAACTGCTGGTCATGACCTTGCACCAACATACGCGGTTTTTATACCGGAGAATGCTGTTGCCGGCCTGCGCAACATTAATCTTGGTAATGGCAGGGATTGTCCCTGTTATTGCAGGAGAAACCAAGGGCGAAAACAAATCCTCTTCGTATACCGGCTCACTGGCCGTCAAGCTGTTTCAGAACTCCGTATCAAAAGCGGATGGGGACCGTTGCCCCATGTACCCATCCTGTTCTCACTACGCCTCCAAAGCCCTTGAACGCCATGGTGCCATCAAAGGCTGGATTTTGACCTTTGACCGCCTTTTAAGATGCGGTCACGATGAGGTCCGACGATCTCCCAAGATCCGGGTTAAAAGCGGGCTTCGCACCTATGATCCCTTGGAGGCCAATACCCGTTGGTGGAGACGCCCGTAAAATGTCGTATCCCCCGATGTCTGGCCTGTTGAAATGGATTATAGCCGGTTGTATGACGCTATGCCTCCATTCCCCCGCCCTATCTCTGAACATCGAAAGTGACCGGCAATTCTCCTATGCCGACACCCTTTTCAATAACCGACAATTTTTAAGAGCGGCAGAGGAATACCAGCGCTTTGCTTTCTTTTTTCCTGAACATCCCCTCAAGCGCAAAGCTATTTTCAGGTCTGGTGAAGCCTTTTATCTTGCCGAAGACCCGGGCAGAGCCATCGAACAGCTAAAATCCCTTACGGACGTTCAACCCCTTGATGAGCTTGCCGTCGAAGCTTTTTTTAAAATGTCTGAGTGTTATCTCGCTTTGAATTCTCCAACCCATGCGGTGGTGCAGCTGAATAATGTCATTGCGCTGAGTGATGATCCAGGAGTAATTGACCGAGCCTATTACCGTATTGGTTGGATCCATATCGAGCTTGCGGATTGGATCGGCGCCCAAATGGCGTTTACCAAATTATCACCTCCCGGGACACGCAGGTATGGATTGGATCAGTTGCAGACGGCACTTTCTCAGAATGCTGCCATCCCGGCAAAGAGCCCTTTGTTGGCAGGGTCTCTCTCTATCTTACCGGGTGCCGGTCAACTCTATTGTAACCGATATGAAGATGCCTTGATCGCTTTTGTCGTCAACATCGGTCTTATCTGGGCTGCAGTGGATGCGTTTGATAATGAACAATATGGTCTAGGGGGATTGCTTTCCTTTGTAGGATTAGGGTTTTACGCCGGCAATATTTATGGCGCCGTAAACGACGCCCATAAATATAATCAATTGCAAACCCGGCAGTTTGTCGATGGATTAAGACAATACCAGGTGCATGTTCCCGGCCCTACCCAAAAAGATGCAGCCGCGGGCAAGGGTCTCATCTTAAGCCTAAAGATTCCATTTTAAGGCCAGTGCGCGTGTTGACCAGACTCATCAAATTTATCTTATACACCGCAATTTTCATGGTTGCTGCCGGTTCAGGCGCCTACTTCACAGTGCATTTGCTGATCCGCAGTGAAGATCGGGTGGTGGTTCCTGATCTGGTGAACAAGGATGTTGTTTATGCTCTGGAAGTCCTGTCGGATATGGGGCTCAATACCAAGATTAAGGGCACCGAGTTTCATCGAACGGTTCCCAAACACAACATCATTGACCAGGATCCGGCACCAGGCACTGAGATGAAGCGTGGACGTGATGTCCGACTGTTAATATCCAAAGGTGTGCGCTGGGTCGTGTTTCCCAACTTGGTGGGCATGGATCTCCCCGTGGCAGGTATCATACTCCAGGAGAACGACCTACAGCGGAAGCACCTGAGCTATACCCATAGCCGAACCCAGCCCAAAGGCAAAATAGTGGCCCAACACCCCAAGGCCGGCAACAAGGGCTTACGGGGCGACACCCTTGATTTGCTGATCAGCTCCGGTCCACCGACAGATTGGCTGCGGATGATGGACTTAAAAAAAATGGGGCTTGACGATGCTATCGAAATGATCGAAAAGCATCAACTGACGGTCGGCACCATCAACCAGATCGAGGATCATGAATTGCCCGTTGATGCCGTGATAAGACAGTCGCCCACGGAGGGCCACCCTGTTTTGCTGGGTGCTGCGGTAGAGTTGACCATAAACCGCCCCAATCCAAAGGTCATTGGCGCCCGGCGCGGGCATGGTACCCTGTTCCGCTATCGCATCCCCCAGGGCTTTCTACGTCAAAAGGTGCGTGTTCGGATTAACCGGGCAGACATCGCAATGGATATATATAACGATTTTACAAAGCCGGGTGAAGAGATCTGGCTCATCATTTTTAGAGATGCGCCCACGGCTCTTTTTTTGTATTTGGATGATGAACTCATTTTAACAAAACATTTCGATTAACAGGAGTATAATGACATGAAAAAAATTGCACCATCGATTTTATCAGCAGATTTCAGCTGCCTTGGCCAAGAAGTAAAAGCCGTAGAGGAGGCGGGTGCAGATTGGATTCATGTGGACGTCATGGACGGTCACTTTGTCCCCAATATTACCATGGGGCCTATGGTGACGGAAGCCGTGCGCCGCTCCACATCTTTGCCGGTGGATGTACATCTGATGATCGAGAATCCGGACAGGTACATCGCAGACTTCGCCAAAGCCGGTGCGGACTATATATCCGTACAAGTTGAGGCCTGCCCCCATTTACACCGCACCATTCATCTTATCAAAGAAACTGGCGCCAAGGCCGGTGCCGTGCTAAATCCGGCAACACCGTTATCCACCATAACCTATCTTCTGGAAGACCTGGATTTCGTATTGATCATGAGCGTCAATCCAGGCTTCGGCGGTCAAAAGTTTATCAGGAGTTCCCTGGATAAAATTGAACAGCTTAAATCACTCATCGAAGAAGACGGGCTGGATATGTTGATTCAAGTCGACGGAGGGGTTAACGCGAGCACCATAGCCGATGTATCGGCCGCCGGTGCCGATGTGTTCGTGGCGGGTTCGGCCATCTTCAATACGGATAATTACAAAAAGACCATCGACATGCTTAAGGCCAAGTTGTAAGGAGAAAGGCCGCACCTATCAGCTGCCGCGACATCTCCTCCAGAGCTCGGCATCATCACATAGTTCAGCAATGTTGTCCCGATGCTATATTTTACGTACCCTTTTAGCTTCCGGGCCGCGCTTTCCGACTTCTATTTCAAAAATCACATTTGCGCCGGGGGCCAGGGTACGAAATCCTTCCATCTCGATTGAAGAGTGATGCACGAACAACCGTTCTCCTTCATCGGTTTCAATGAAGCCATATCCTTCTTCATCGTTGAAGGATCGTACTACGCCGACAGCCATACATTAAGCACCTTTGTTGAGATTAATGCGGGATATATCCTATTTATAATGCTTTAACTTTTTTAATTTCGTTTAAATGCTCGGCGCCTTTCCAATAGGGATTTATCATATCTTCGAAGACGGTCATGGCAGCGGCGGCGCCCTGGCCCGTTGCCGTTACGATCTGTTTATACCCACCCTCGACATCTCCGGCACTGTAAATGCCCGGAACATTGGTACGGTGCGCATGATCATGCCAAATATAGCCCTCATCGGTCAAGTCAACGCCGATTTTTTGGGCTAATTCCACTGAAGGCTGATACCCTATGGCGATGAAAACACCATCTGCATCGATATTTCGAGCCTCATGGGTCTGATTGTCGAATAACATGACCTTTTCGACGCGTTCATTGCCCTGTATCTCCTTGACCTCAGTGTTCCACAGAATCTGGATACCGTTGGTGTCCAACTGCTGGGCCAAGACATCCTGGGCCCTTAATTTATCCCGTCGATGAACCAAGGTGACCTCCACGCCCATATTGTGCAAATGCAGCGCCTCAGTGACGGCTGAGTTGCCGCCGCCCACCATGATCACTTTTCTTCCCTTGAACAGCGGACCGTCGCATGTGGCGCAATAACTTACCCCACGGCCGGAAAAACGTTTTTCTCCAGGAACACCTAAATTTTTATGTGTTGCACCAGTGGCCAGCAAGATCGTTTTAGCCCTGAATTTTCGTCGCGTCGTATCGACCTCAAATGGATTTCCCAGCTGGATGTCGAGGACTTGTTCGCCTTGATATATGTTTACATACTGGAGCGCATGGGTGACCATGATATCCACCAAGGTCTTGCCTCCTACCTGGGTAAATCCTGGATAATTCTCGACCACTGGCGTCAATGCCACTTGTCCGCCCAGTGCATCGCGCTCTACGACAGCGGTTTTTAGACCACTGCGTTCAGCATAAATGCCTGCGGTAAGACCTGCTGGCCCGCCCCCCACAATCAGAAAATCCACCTCTACCAGTTCTTCGGTGCTCTCCGGGATAAAGATGGTTTGAGGCTCTAGCTTCAGCAAGGATGACATAAACACTTCTTCCTGTTGTGCGCCCTGGCCGATCAACAGATCATTGGCAAAAGCTTGGGGCACACTATGGGCCTGATACTGTTCAGCCAAGTCAGGCCGACTCTGTATATCGATCACTTCCAGAGAAACGAGTTCCGGTTGCTCAATAGCCGCCCTTAGCCCATTGACCACCTGTTGCGGACAATAGGGGCAGGTGGGACTGACAAACACCTTCAGTTGTCTTGGGGTGTCAATCTGCTTGACCACGGCAAGGGACTGATCGCTCATGCCGCTTTTTCCCATGCCGATCAGGATCATGGCCTCAAGAAATGAACGCCCCTCC
>JAAUYD010001473.1_pt1 | contig 11168 bp, 9 predicted proteins | sample 7278101 | NCBI WGS metagenome assembly JAAUYD01 (sample SAMN14350128, study PRJNA611818) | marine sediment metagenome | isolation source: surface marine sediment (0.6m) | place: French Polynesia: Moorea | collected 2018-08
CCATCATGGGGTGCGCGGTCAACGGGCCCGGAGAGGCCAAAGAGGCCGATATCGGCGTTGCTGGAGGGCCGGGCCGGGGCATTATCTTTCGAAAGGGAAAAGTGGTTCGAAAAGTGCCCCAGGATGAACTGGTGGAGGCGCTCATGAAAGAGATTGACGCTTGGGAGCAGGAGTACAATCGGCGATCCCGAGATTGAGTCTGTAGTGGTGAGCATCGGAAAATTTGGATTGAAAGGTATAAAGAGATGGCCAAAAAAGTAAAGACAGCAATCACCCCCACCCGTGAAGAGGATTATCCTGAGTGGTATCAGCAGATCGTCAAAGCCTCGGATCTGGCCGAGCGTTCGACAGTGCGCGGGTGTATGGTGATCAAGCCCTGGGGCTACGCCCTGTGGGAGAATATTCAGCGTGAGATGGACGACATGTTCAAGTCTACCGGGGTGAAGAACGCCTACTTTCCGCTCTTTATTCCCTTGAGCTTTCTGGAAAAGGAAGCCGAGCATGTGGAGGGGTTTGCCAAGGAGTGCGCTGTGGTGACCCATCACCGGTTGGAGCAGGGTCCCGAAGGCGGGCTGGTCCCCGGCGGCAAACTCACGGAGCCTCTTGTGGTGCGCCCCACCTCCGAAACCATCATCGGCGAATCTTTTTCCCGTTGGGTTACTAGCTATCGAGATCTTCCCCTGCTGATCAACCAATGGGCCAATGTGGTGCGTTGGGAGATGCGCACCCGCATATTTTTGCGCACCAGTGAGTTTCTTTGGCAGGAAGGACACACCGTGCACGCCTCTGCTGAGGAGGCCAAAGAGCGCACGCGTTTGATGTTGGATGTCTATGCGCGAATGGCGGAGGAGTATCTGGCCATGCCGGTGATCAAAGGTAGCAAGTCAGCCGCCGAGCGCTTTCCCGGTGCCGTGGACACCCAGTGCATCGAGGCCATGATGCAGGATCGTAAAGCCCTCCAGGCGGGTACATCTCACTTTTTAGGCCAGAACTTTGCCAAGGCCTCGAATATCCGATTTCAAACCGCGGATGAGGTCGAAGATTTCGCCTGGACGACCTCATGGGGCTCTTCCACCCGCCTGATCGGCGGCTTGATCATGACCCATGGAGACGACGACGGCCTGGCCGTTCCCCCCAAAGTGGCGCCCACCCACGTGGCCATCCTGCCCATTGCACACAAACCTGAGGATCGGCAAAAGGTTATGGAATATTGTGACCGACTGGCCAAGGAACTGCGAAGTCAACGGTACCACCATCGACCTTTGGTCGTAGAAATCGACGATCGCGATATCGGCGGCGCCAGGGGGTGGGAGTGGATCAAAAAGGGAGTCCCCCTGAGGTTGGAGATCGGACCGCGGGACATGGCCAACGATGCGGTCTTCTTGGGGCGCAGGGATAAAGGGCACAAAGAGAAAACCGCCATGCCCCGGGAGCAGTTTATTGCCGATGTTTGCACCCTGCTGGACGAAATTCAGGTCAACTTGTTTGATCGCGCCAGGGCGTTTCAGCAAGCACATACCTATACGATAGACGACATGACGGCATTCACCGATTTTTTCACCCCTCAGAACAGCGACAAGCCGGAGATTCACGGTGGATTTGCCCTCTCCCATTGGTGCGGTGCGGCCGAGTGCGAACAAAAGATCAAAGACGAGCTAACGGTCACCATTCGATGCCTGCCATTTGACGTAAAGGATGAGAAAGGGCAGTGCATTTGCTGCGGTGAGCCCAGCAGCCAGCGTGCGGTATTTGCCAAGGCTTACTAATGGGGTTATTCTAGTAACTTGTGGAGATGCATCGGCGGGGTGATGGTTGACGTCCATAGCCTAGCCCAATTGCATACCCCACCATCGGATATAAGGGGCACCCGCTTGCGGGTGATCCTTGACACGGTGTGTGGCCAAGTGGTCGTATGGTTTTGATGAGAGAGACGTCAGGCATATATGATTCGGATTAACGACATCATCGATAGAATATATGATTACAATCCGGATGCGGATGTGGGGCTCATAGACCGCGCTTACATCTTTTCAGCCAAGGTTCATGACGGGCAAATGCGGCATTCCGGGGAACCCTATCTCTCCCATCCACTGGAAGTGGCCGGTATCTTGGCGGATATGAAACTCGATGCGGTGAGTGTTGCCGCCGGGTTGCTTCACGATGTGGTCGAAGATACCCATGCCACCGATGAAGAGGTTGAAGAGATGTTCGGTCTGGAAGTCCGGCGCATTGTCTCTGGCGTGACCAAGCTGAGCACCCTTCCTTTCCCAAGCGCCAGGGCCCGCCAGGCGGAGAGCATCCGTAAAATGCTGCTGGCCATGGCGGACGACATCCGGGTAATCCTGATCAAGTTGGCCGATCGCGTCCACAATATGCGGACCCTTCAATACCATAAAAATCCAGACAAACAGCGCAAGATCGCCAAGGAAACCCTTGATATTTATGCGCCCATCGCTGCCCGTTTGGGAATTTACTGGGTGAAGAACGAGCTGGAGAACATCGCATTCGAATATATCAAGCCGGAAGAATTTCAACGCATCAAACAACTGGTGGCCAAAGACAGGGAAGAGCGTGAAAATTACATTGACACGGTCAAGGCCTTCATAACGCTAAAAATGGATGAGAATGAATTGCCCTGCGACGTATTGGGGCGATACAAACATTACTACTCTATTTACCAAAAGATGGTGCAGCAGAATCTGACATTTGACGAGGTTTACGACATCATCGCCTTTCGCATTATCCTGGACACCGTACCACAGTGTTATGAAGCATTGGGGCTCCTGCATTCCTTGTGGAAACCCATTGCCAAGAAGTTCAAGGATTATATCGGCATGCCCAAGCCCAATATGTACCAGTCTTTGCACACCACGGTGATTGGCCCGTATGGGGAGCGCATCGAAATCCAGATTCGGACCAACGAAATGGACCGTGTGGCACAATCGGGTATTGCGGCTCACTGGAGCTATAAAGAGGGAGAGAACGTGGATGCCAAAGCGGCTGAAACCTTCTCATGGGTACAGCAGTTGGTGGAAAACCAGGCCAATATCAATGATCCCAATGAGTTTTTGGAGAATGTCCGTATCGATCTGTTTCCGGACGAAGTTTATGTCTTCACGCCACAGGGTGACATCAAGTCACTGCCCAAGGGGGCGACACCGGTGGATTTTGCCTACCTAATCCACACGGAGGTCGGGCAGCAATGTGTTGGCGCAAAAGTGGACGGGCGAATGGTCCCCCTCAAATACCAATTGCAGACTGGCGAGAGGGTGGAGGTTATTACCCAGAAAGGACACCAGCCGAGCAAAGACTGGTTGAACTTCGTCAAAACGGTCAAAGCGCGATCCAGGATACGTCAGTGGATCAAGACCCAGGAAAAGGAACGCAGCCTGCAATTGGGCCGGGAGATGTGCGAAAAGGCCTTCCGCAAATACAAGCTCAACTTCAAGCAGATATCCAAGACCGATGAGATGCACAAAGTAGTGGAGAGTTTTGGATTCAAGGCCCTCGACGATCTGATTATCTCAGTGGGCTACGGAAAGATCACCCCATTGCAGGTGGTGCGAAAGATAGCACCCAAGACTGAGGAAGAGCAACTTCCTGGCACGGTCACCGGTAAAACCGACGCTGTTCAGAAAAAGAAAATCGGTGGCGGTGTCATCGTAAAAGGGGTTGAGGATATCCTTGTTCGGTTCGGCAAGTGTTGCCAGCCAGTGCCGGGGGACGCCATCATCGGGTTCATCACCCGCGGCTTCGGCGTTACAGTACATCGGGCCAATTGTGCCAATGTGGCCAAAACCAATCCTGAACGGCTGATTGAGGTGGAGTGGGCCCAAAAGACGGCCGAGGCGTTTCCGGTTAAGATCGTGGTGCGGGCATTGGACCGCATGGGCCTGCTGGCCGATGTGGCGGCCAGCATCAGCAAGTGCGGCGCCAACATTCTTACGGCGCGCTCCGAAACCAGTAACGATAGAGTGGTGTCCAGCTATTTCACTTTAGCCGTGGAGAATACGGAGCAACTGGAGTTGGTCCTGTCAGGCTTGAAAAGTGTGAAACACGTACAGGAAGTGCACCGGATGGGGTAAGATTAGGGGGCTTTTACCACGCGACCCGATTTGATGCATGATGTGCAGACCACCATTTTCTGGGTTCGTCCATTTTGAACGGCCCTTACACTCTGCAGGTTGGGATTGAATCGGCGTTTATTTACATTGTGGGCGTGGCTGACATGATTTCCCACCATTGGTTTCTTGCCACAGATGTCACATACCTTTGCCATTTTTTTGCTCCGATAGACTAAAGTTCGCTCAATGGGTTCCCAGCAAGGGCGCTTGGGTTTTGCATCAACGCACAGCGCCTTAAGCGCAAATCAAAAATAGACCTTCTAACCCGTTTTTTAACGGGTGTAAAGGGTTTTCTGTGGTCGGCCGCTCAATTGTTCGCGTCGGGGCTTGGGTCGGGTCAGATCATTTATCCTTATCAGACGCCTCTTTTGCTTCGAGCTGGGCTACAATGGCTTCACATTGGGCGATATAGCTCAGGGCTTGGTGATGAACACCCACATCTGGGTATTGGGTTACCACCGCCATGAACCTGCCCAGGGCTGCTTTGTAGTGCTTGGATTTGAAATAAAATTTCCCCACATATAGCTCATGCCCGGCAAGGCTTTGAATGCATTTCGTGATATGGGTCCGGGATCGCAGGGCATGGGGATCATTCGGATATTGCCGCATCAATCGCTGAAAAACACCCAGCGCTTTATCGGCCGATGTCTGATCCCGGTCGATGGTGTCGATCTGCTCATAGTAACATCGACCGATCTGGTAGATCACATAGGGTGTGGCTTCGTTTCGGGGATGCAGTTGCTCAAACTCTTCATACGCTTGTATTGCCTCTGCGTAGTTTTTGAGATGGTAGTGGGCATCTGCAATCTTCAGCTCCGCCAAAATCGCATATTTGCTGAACGGGTACCAATCTTTGAGCTGTTCGAAGTTCTTGATGGCGGAAGTATAATTGCCTTGATCATAAGCGTCTATGCCGTCCTGAATAAGGTCAACCGCAGGCTTTTCAAGGTTTTCCTTGCCGAATCCCAGCCATGCGCAACCGGAACATAAAAAAAGGGAAATAATAGCAAATACGAGCAGGCGAAATTTCATGATATCCCATCCACAGCCGCATCTCCGCATCAGCGAAACGCCGCTGCACAAGCGCGTTTCTACCGCAGTTTCATGCATGCATTGAATTAAATCATTGTTTTGATGGTATCTTCCAGTTTGGACTTGGCGACCATGCCGGTAATCTGGTCGACGACCTTGCCGTCTTTGAAGAAAATAAGGGTTGGAATGGCTTTGATGCCGAATTTGCCAGGCGTCACAGGGTTGTCATCCACATTGCACTTGGTAAATTTTACCTGATCGCCATAAGTTCCGGAGAGTTCTTCGATGACCGGTCCGATCGCTTTGCATGGTCCGCACCAGGGGGCCCAGAAGTCTACTACAGCCGGTTTGTCCGATTGAACGATTTCAGCCTCAAAGCTGCTATCATCGATGTCCATAATTCCCTGTGCCATATTGTTCATTCCTTTCTAAGGGGGCGTTTGAATAGTTCGCCCAAAATAATATGTACCCTAGCGGTTGTCAACCATTGCCCTGCCATGTGGAAATCCGGCTCCGCCAGGCCCTGTAGCGGCCCCTGTGATGGATGCATGCAGGGCTTGCGGGGCATGTCGTGGCGTATACCCAAATGGGCAGCATGAAGGAAACCGTGGGGTCCCCAGACGGATATCTTGTCATGGTGGCCCATGCCTTGAAGGGCCGCTGACGCATTTTGAAGCGGCGCTGCCGTTCCACAGCAGAACCTATCTCAAAATCCGATTTTTGAAGGTGGTTCTAATCCGTATCGGAGAAGGTGTTGCTCCATTCACAGGCCTGGCGATAGAGGTCCGGAAGTTTATCTTCCGGGATATTCATGACCTGCCCGATTTTTTGCATTTGGTCCCACTGGGCTTTTTCATAAGTTTCGGCCAGGAAGAGATATCCCACCAGGCGGCCCTTTCGCTGAATCAGCGCGGTCTTGATATCATCGGCCAGCGGCAGCTCCTTCATTACCTTTTCCATGGGTTGGTCCAGAATGGCATCAATGAGGGAGAACATGCCCAGGGTGAAAAGCTCGGCCGCCTTGACCTGTTCTTTTACGACGCCCCCGATCAACTCACAGAATTTGCCGCGGATGCACGCCAAGCGCAACAGCTCTCCGGGTTTACCTTTGGCCAGGTTGGACATGGCGACCAGAGAGACGAACCGACGGATTTCAGACTCGCCCATATAGACGAGGGCTTGCTGTATGGATGAAATCCGCTGTGCCTTTGCGAAAAATGCGGAATTGATATAGCGCAGGAGTTTATAGGAGAGACTGACATCAGGGGTGATAAGGTTCTCGAGTTTTTCGATGTCGAAATCCGGTTGGTTCACCTCCGCCATGATTTGCAGCAGGGCAAGTTGCGAACCTGGAATCTCCCTTCCGGTGATCAGCTCCGGCTTGCAGAAAAAGAACCCCTGGAATAGGTCAAACCCCATGTCTATGGCGTGCTTGAATTCATCGTAGGTTTCGACTTTTTCTGCCAGCAGGATGATCTCATCTTTGCGCTGAATCTGTTGGAGGTAGGTTTGAATTTCCTCCATAGAGGACAGCCGGAAATCAAATTTGATGATGTTGGCCAGATCAATCAACGGTTGCAGTTCCGGGGAATACGTGAAATCGTCCAACGCAAAGGTGTAGCCCTGCTGGGCCATATCGTTGCAGGCGGCAACCAGCTCGGCTGTGGGGTTGACATTTTCCAGGATTTCGATGACGGTGGCATCATTGGGCAGCAACAGCGGATACTTCTGAAGCAGCAGGCTTTCGGTGAAGTTGATGAAGGACTTTTTGCCGCCCACCAGGGAATCCATTCCGATGGAAAAATAAGAGTTCGAAAGCACCGTAGAGGTGGCCACATCACCGTCTACGCCGGGGTCGTATTTCGCCGTTTGATCACGGAAGAGCAATTCATAGCCGGAGATTCTTTTACGGCGGTCAAAGATGGGCTGTCGCGCAACGTGTGCATCCATTCAACTGGTATCCATTTTGTAGCATGGTCATTGGTGCTCTGGATCAATATCGGCCTGAAAACCCTGAACTTTAGATCATCGTTACCTGGTTGTGATACCACTATTGCACACGACCCACGAGATTCCTGAAAACAGCGTCGGACGCTCGCAGGGAACCATCTTGGTTTTGACACCCGGGAGCACGTCTGATAGCCCATACCTGTCCACAGGAAGGGAAGGTTGACATGCAGCAAAAAATGAAAATCGGCGCCCTGGTATCGGGTGGAGGAACAAACTTACAGGCGATTCTCGATGCGTGTGACAACGGTACAATCAATGGTGAGGTGGTTTTTGTTGGATCGGATAAACCAGACGCCAAGGGCCTTGATCGTGCTCGGGCGCGCAATAGCGCTACTTTCACAGTGGTTTATGCCGCCATTATTCGTCGCTACAAAGATAACGAGGCCGATGTTGCCCCGCCCGCAGATTTTGATCTGGAAGAGGTGCGACAGAAGCAGGATTTGTTTGGGCCGGAAGTGGACGCCCCAAAGGTAAAGGCCTTTTTAACCACACGGGCAATGGCCGAGCATCATTTGCTCGAGCAGATGAGGCCGTTCGGAGTACAGATGCTCGTTTTGTCCGGCTTCATGCGCAACTTGACGCCCTATTTCATCGATCGGTTCAACGCTGACCGGAATCGGCCCAACATCATGAACATTCATCCCGCCCTGCTGCCGGCCTTTCCCGGGGTGGACGGATACGGGGATACCTTCCGATATGGTTGCAAGGTGGGGGGCTGCACGGTCCATTTTATCGATTATGGGGAAGACAGCGGCCCCATCATCGGTCAGCGGGCATTCGCCATCACCGAATCGGATGACCTTGACGCGATTCGCCGAAAGGGACTCGAATTGGAGTGGGAGTTGTACCCGGAATGTGTCCAGATGTTCGCTGAGGGACGGCTTCGCGTCGCGACCACGACCCACACAGCTGGCAGCAAGTCCATGGTTCAGCGCAAAGTGGTTAAGATTGCCCAGCAATCCTGACCCGCGCCTCTAATGGTTACAGATAGCGCATCATCATGGGAAAGGCCACAAAGGTCCCCACGGAGCTGCCAATATTGGTGAACACCACCACCAGCAAAATGCGGGTGACCTTGTTCCGCCAAAAACCTTTAATGGAAAGGATATCATTCTGTAGATGCTCGAAATCCTTGACCTTGGGTTTTCGGGAAAAGGCTTCCACCAGTCCCGAAACCCAGCCGGCGGCAATCATGGGATTCAGCGACGTCAGCGGTGCCGCCATCACCGAGGAGAGGATGGTTAACGGGTGTGCCAGGGCAACCAATGCCCCGATGCCGGCCAGAATCGCATTGGCTCCGATCCACCACGCCAACATACCGGTTCCCGCCTTTGTCCCGCCAACGAAGAATCCGTACACCAGCAATGCCACGATCACCGCGGGGATGAACCACTTGATGAATCCGCCGACGCGGCCTTTGGGCGGCATTTGATCCAACCCCTCCAGTTCGATGGGTTCGTTCCAATACTTTATAATTCCGGGCACGTGTCCTGCGCCTACGGCAGCGACAATTTTCTCTCCAGGCGCCGTGCGAATTTTGGCGGCCAAGTATTGATCCCGTTCGTCGATCAGTGTGTGCCGCAACGTCGGCATGGATTCCCCCACCTCGGCCAGGATCGCCTCGAGCATGTCCTGTTGCTTCATGCGCTCGACATCTTCGGCTTCGATCTCGTCCACCTCGCCAAAGGATAGCATCATCTGGAAAATAAGTTTGAGTCGGGACCAAAGCCCCATTTTGCGCCAGGTGCGGCTGAGCGTGACCCGCACATCGCGATCTGCCAGGTGGATTTGTGCGTCCACAGCTTGCGCGGATTCAATGGCCTGGATCATCTCCTGGCCAGGTCGGATATCGAGTTTGGCGGCAATGCGTTTTTGAAAGGCGGCCAGCATCAGATTGGAGAGCAGCAAGAAGGATTTTTTCTCTTTAATGACCTTGATGATGTCCATATTCTGCCAGCGGTCTTTCTGGCTGATGGTCTGAAATCGGCTGGGGCATAGCTCCACGCATACACCATCGGGTTTTTCGGTCTCAATCACCTCTTTGACCAAGTCCACGCTCTGTTGAGAGACATGGGCTGTGCCGATCAGGATTATGTCTTTGCCATCGAACGACAATCGGTGGATGGGATCTGGGTTGTTTTTGAGTGTCATTGATATTATAGGTTGCCTTCCTGGTTATTGCAAAACGCCTTCGCGTCGTGGTTTCAAGACTTGCGCCAATATATACGCTTGAATGGTAATGTCAATTCATTAGGAGTCGGGTGCTATTATGCAAACAACAGATGCCGCTTCATTTTACATCGAGCAGGAACCATACTATCTCAGCACCGATAATGAGGTGAAGATCTTCGAATCGGCCTGGCAGGCCAAGCTGCCGGTCATGCTCAAGGGACCCACTGGATGCGGCAAAACACGGTTCGTCCAGCACATGGCATGGCGGCTGAAACGGCCGCTGATAACCGTAGCATGCCACGAGGACCTGTTTGCTTCGGATTTGCTGGGGCGCTACCTGCTTCAGCACGATGAGACGGTTTGGGTGGACGGTCCCTTGACCCAGGCGGTGCGCATGGGAGCGATCTGCTACCTCGACGAGATTGTCGAAGCCCGCAAAGACACCACCGTGGTGATCCACCCGCTGACCGATGATCGCCGTATGCTCAGCATTGAGAAAAAGGGAGAAGTTCTGGCCGCGCATCCTGATTTCATGCTGGTGATCTCCTACAATCCGGGATACCAGTCGGTCCTCAAAGACCTCAAACAAAGCACGCGGCAGCGATTTCTCGGCATGCAATTCGACTATCCGGAGTCGGAGAACGAAACCCGTATTGTGGCCAGTGAAGGCGGCATCGATCTGCAGACGGCGCAGCGCCTGGTGGTCCTGGCCGGCAAGATTCGAAACATACGGGAGCAGGGGCTCACCGAGGGGGCCAGTACCCGCTTGCTCATCTATGCGGCCCACTTGATTCGCAGCGGTATTGACATGAAAGCGGCTTGCCGAACGGCGGTCTGCCTGCCGCTCACGGACGACGAGCGACTCCAGGAGACACTGGAAGAGCTCATGGACGATCTGTTTTAATGTTTCGCGCTGTCTATTGGGTGTCGAAACCTGAACTTTTTTACCGGCATTGTTTCGGGAGCCATTCACCCATCCCCATATGAACGGTCTAAATCCGCAATGACTGACACCGCACATGCAATCCTGGACCGCCTTCGCATCGCCGACCCCGACACCTATGTGTGGGTTCGGGGCAGACTGGCGCTGATCTCACCGCCGCCTTGCGATGAGGTACTGGATTTGCTGACCGAGGCGACCATCTGGGGGCTCTCCCAGGAGCCTGGATTGGGTGAGGCCCTGGCCAAGGGGATGTTAGACCTCGTGGTAAAAGGGGCGGGGGATCGTCTCTTCACCTTTGAGCGCGTGGTTCGGCAGGCAGCCGAAACCGGCCCCACCCTCGGCCGTATTACCGCCTCTTACCTGGCACCGGTCTTGATGGCAGGCGATGCCTTTTTTGGCCATTTCCAAAAGACGGTTGCGGTGATGCTGGCGAAAGGGACCTACACCCTTTCCGCACCCCTCGAAGTGATGATCAAATTGTTGTCGACGGATGGACCGGAGAGCGCAAGGGCTTATCTGGAGCTGCTCGATACCACCTTTGTCCAGTCCATGACGTACAATCAGAGCCTCCGGTTGGTCTATCTGATCCCCAAGGCCGTGGCTGGATTTGTGCCGCATAGGCGCCCTTTTCAGATTAAACAGTTCATTCAGATTTCAGCCGTCGATCTGAAGTTGGTGGACGCGTATCTGGACGGACTGGAAAGGGGTGCAGGATTGCTGGATGAGGCGGCCCTGTGCGATTTCATTGTTCAGGCGTTGGAACACTACCAGCGCGCACCCGGTGCCGGGGAGAAATTCCTCAGCTTGTCTTCCAAGATCGGCAAGGACGCCTGCGCCGCGTTGCAACGCGCCGTACCGCTGTCTCAGGTCGCTGCGCAGCTGAATCG
>JAAUYD010066978.1_pt1 | contig 11168 bp, 8 predicted proteins | sample 7278101 | NCBI WGS metagenome assembly JAAUYD01 (sample SAMN14350128, study PRJNA611818) | marine sediment metagenome | isolation source: surface marine sediment (0.6m) | place: French Polynesia: Moorea | collected 2018-08
TCGGGGTGGCTTTCGCGATCTGGCGCTGTATGGGCCGTTCGCGTGGCGGGTCGAAGTGGATCGCCTCGCGGGGGGGGCGGGCGCGCCCGGTGCGGCGGATGCGGTGCACATAGGACTCGGTGTCGTACGGGATGTCGTAGTTGATCACGTGGCTGACGCGCTTGACGTCGAGCCCGCGCGCGACGACGTCGGTCGCGACCAGGATGTCGATCTGACCGTCACGCAGGCGCTCGACGGTGCGTTCGCGCTGCGCCTGCACGATGTCGCCGTTCAGCCCCTCGGCGGCGAAGCCGCGCGCGGCGAGCTTCTCGGCGAGTTCGACGGTCTGGGTCTTGGTGCGGACGAACACGATGGCGCCATCGAAGGTCTCGCTCTCGAGGATCCGGGTCAGCGCGTCGAGCTTGTGCAGGCCGCCGATCGGCCAGTAGCGCTGCCGGATGTTGTCCGCCGTGGTCGTGCGCGACGCGATCTGCACGTGCGCGGGATCGTGCAGGTGGCGCTGCGCGACGTTGCGGATCTCCGCCGGCAGGGTCGCCGAGAACAGCGCGATCTGGCGCTGCGCGGGCGTGTGCTCGAGGATCCACTCGACGTCGTCGATGAAGCCCATGCGCAGCATCTCGTCGGCCTCGTCGAGCACCAGCGAGCGCAGCCGCGAGATATCCAGCGTGCCGCGGCGCATGTGGTCCATGACCCGTCCCGGGGTGCCGACGACGACCTGCACGCCGCGCCGCAGCGCGCCGAGCTGCGGACCGAAGCCCTGGCCGCCGTAGACCGGCAGCACGTGGAAACCGGGCAGGAAGCGCGCGTAGGCCTGCAGCGCCTCGGCGACCTGCAGCGCCAGTTCGCGGGTCGGTGCCAGCACCAGCAGCTGCGGGTGACCGGCCGACGCGTCGATGCGCGCGAGCAGCGGCAGCGCGAACGCCGCGGTCTTGCCGGTGCCGGTCTGCGCCTGGCCGAGCAGGTCGCGACCGGCCAGCAGCAGCGGGATCGCCTGCGCCTGGATCGGCGACGGCGACTCATAGCCGACCGCGGCGAGCGCGGCGAGCAGCGGGCCGGGCAGGCCGAGCGCGGAAAAATCGGCAGGGGTATCGGACATCGACGGGACCGGTTCGGGCGGCGGCACGCAGGCGGTGCCTCGCGGGCCGCAAATTATACGCGCAAGTCGCCGTTTCTGCGAGGTTTTCGGCTGCCGTCCCGATGCCGAGGGTGGGCCACGCATCGGCCGCGATCGCGGATCGCCCGATGCCGGCGCCTGACCGGTCGTCGTGATCCGCGTCGCGCGCGTACACGGACACGCGCCCGGCGCGTCACCGGGCCTCTCGTGGCGCCGCTGTCGCGGATCGGCCGGTGTCGCCGCCGGGCCCGCGACATGCAGTGCGCCGCCCGGCGGCATCGCCGGCTCGCGGCACCGCGCGACGACGCAGGTCACCAGACGACGGGCCAGGCCCGGCGCCGGCTACCCGGTGGGCATGCCGCGAAGGTTCAGCGGCCCGCCGATCGGCAGCGCGATCGCGGACACCCGGCCGCCGCGCGCGACCCGGCTGCTGGCGCGACCTCGCGCCACTCGGCGGGCCGTCCGACCGCAGCGACCGCATGGCCGGTACACGCCCGAACGCCGCTGGTCACGACGGTCCTGGCGGCTGCGGTGTGGATCACGAGGCGCGGGTCGCCGGCGCCCAACGCTGCGGCGCCGTATGGCGCCCCCGCTCCCGGTGCGGTCGCCATTGGCAGGTTGGGCGGCGGCCTCGCCCGCCAAGGCAGACGCGTGCGTTCGCGGGTACACTACGCGCGGCCGGCTGCGAGGAACCTGTCAGACCGGCCCGTTGCAGGAACGCCGAACCACCACCATGCCCCGCATCACCGTGCCCATAGCCCAGCCGCCTGGCGCCTGCGTCACCGACCTGCCCGCGCGCGCGCTGCGCCCGCAGCCAAGGCGCGTTGCATGAGCCTCGCGCTGCTGGTGCTGATCCCGTTCGTCGGCGCCGGCGTGGCCGCGTGGGCGGGCACGCGCGGCCGCATGTGGTCGGCCTACGCGACCACGGCGACCACGTTCGGCGCGCTGATGCTGTTGCTGCCGTCGGTGACGCCGGTCATCGAAGGCGAGGTCATGGTCCAGCGCCACGAATGGATCGCGGCGACCGGGCTGGCAATCGCGTTCCGCCTCGACGGTCTGGCGCTGCTGTTCACGCTGATGATCCTGGCGATCGGCCTGCTGGTGATCCTGTACGCGCGTTACTACCTGTCCGAACGCGACCCGATGGGGCGCTTCTTTGCCTACCTGCTGCTGTTCCAGGGCTCGATGCTCGGCATCGTGATGTCGGAGAACATCATCCAGCTGCTGGTGTTCTGGGAGCTGACCAGCATCAGCTCGTTCCTGCTGATCAGCTACTGGCGGCACCGCGAGGACGCGCGCCAGGGCGCGCGCATGGCGCTGGCGATCACCGGCGGCGGCGGCCTGGCGATGCTGGCCGGCTTCGTCATGCTCGGCAATATCGTCGGCAGCTACGAGCTGTCGGTGATCCTGCGTTCGGGTGACCTGATCCATGAGCATCCCTGGTACGTGCCGACGCTGGTGCTGATCCTGCTCGGCGTGTTCACGAAGTCGGCGCAGTTCCCGTTCCATTTCTGGCTGCCGCACGCGATGGCCGCACCGACGCCGGTCAGCGCTTACCTGCACTCGGCGACGATGGTCAAGGCCGGCGTGTTCGTGCTCGCGCGCCTGTTCCCGGCGCTGTCGCACTCGGCCGAGTGGACCGTGCTGGTCGGCGGTGCCGGCCTGCTGACGCTGTTGCTGGGTGCCTACACGGCGCTGTTCAAGCACGACCTCAAGGGGCTGCTCGCGTACTCGACGATCAGCCACCTCGGCCTGATCACGCTGCTGTTCGGCATCGGCACGCCGCTGGCCGCGGTCGCGGCCGTGTTCCACATCATGAACCATGCGACCTTCAAGGCCTCGCTGTTCATGGCCGCCGGCATCATCGACCACGAGGCCGGCACGCGCGACATGCGCAAACTCGCCGGCCTGTGGAAGTACATGCCCTACACCGCGGTGCTGGCGATGGTCGCGGCCGCGGCGATGGCCGGCGTGCCGCTGCTCAACGGCTTCCTGTCGAAGGAGATGTTCTTCGCCAAGACCGTCTACCTGACCGACCAGGGTACGCTGCCGTGGCTGCCGGTCGCGGCGACCGTGGCCGGTGCGTTCGCGGTCGCCTACTCGCTGCGTTTCATCCACGACGTGTTCTTCAACGGCGAGCCGGTCGACCTGCCGCTGAAACCGCACGAGCCGCCGCGCTGGATGAAGCTCCCGGTCGAGATCCTGGTCGTGCTGTGCCTCGCGGTCGGCGTCTTCCCGGCCTGGACCTTCGGCCCGCTGCTGGCGTCGGCCGCGGCGGCGACGCTGCAGACCGGCCTGCCGGAATACAGCCTGGCGATCTGGCACGGCTGGACACCGGCGATGGCGATGAGCCTGGTCGCGCTCGGCGGCGGCGCCGCGATCTACGTCGTGCGCGAACCGCTGATCGCGTGGCACGAACGCACGCTCGGCCGGATCGACGCACGCAGCGCCTACCGGTGGCTGGAACAGGGCCTGTACCGCACCGCCGAGGTGCTGAACGCGGCGTTGCACGGCGCCCGTCTGCAGCGCATGGTCGCGGTCCTGGCGGTATCCGCCGGCGCCGTTGCCGTGGCCGGCTTCTGGGGCCACGGCAGGCTCGGCGGAGAAAGCCCGCTGACGCCGATCGACCCGGTCAGTCTGGTCGCCGCGGTGGCACTGGTCGCGGCCGCGCTGGGTACCGTGGCGCTGCACCGCCGGCGCTTCGCGGCGCTGCTGCTGCTGAGCGTCGTCGGCCTCATCGTCGCGCTGACCTTCGTCAAGTTCTCGGCCCCCGACCTGGCCCTGACCCAGCTCTCGGTCGAGGTCGTGACGATCGTCCTGCTGCTGCTCGCGCTGTACTTCCTGCCGGCACGGACCCCGGTCGAATCGGGCAGCGCGCGGCGCACCCGAGACATCGTGCTGGCTACGGCCAGCGGTCTCGGCGCCGGGGCGCTGACCTGGGCGGTCGTGACCCGGCCGCAGGACACGCTGTCAGGCTATTTCCTCGCCAACAGCGTGCCAGGCGGCGGCGGCACCAACGTCGTCAACGTGATCCTCGTCGATTTCCGCGGCTTCGACACGCTCGGCGAGATCACGGTGCTGGCGATCGCGGCGATCGGCATCTACGTGCTGCTCGAAGGCCTGCGCCTGACCGCGCCGGAACAGGACGCCGACGCACGGCGCTGGAGCTGGGACGTGCATCCGGTGATCATGGCCACGTTCTCGCGCCTGCTGTTGCCGCTGGCACTGCTGGTCGCGATCTTCGTGCTGCTGCGCGGACACAACCTGCCCGGCGGCGGTTTCATCGCCGGTCTGATCACCGCGGTCGCACTGATCACGCAATACCTGGCCAACGGCATTGCCTGGACGCGTTCGCGCATGGGCACGCGGCTCAATCCGCTGATCGGCATCGGCCTGTTGATCGCAACGCTGACCGGTCTCGGCAGCTGGGCGTTTGCTCACCCGTTCCTGACCTCGACCTTCACCCACGTTCACTGGCCGCTGGTCGGCGAGTTCGAAGTCGCGTCGGCGATGCTGTTCGACCTCGGTGTCTTCCTGGTCGTGGTCGGGGTCACGCTGGTGATCCTGCTGCGCCTCGGCCGCCTGCACGACCTCAACCGCGCGCCGGCGGACGACACGGCGACGGAGGAAGAGGACTGATGGAGATCCTGGTGGCACTGGTCATCGCCGTGCTGACCGCATGCGGGGTCTACCTGAGCCTGCGCGCGCGCACCTTCCCGGTCGTGCTCGGGCTGACGCTGCTGTCGTACGCCGTCAACCTGTTCCTGTTCGTGACCGGGCGGCTGGTACTCGGCGCCCCGCCGATCATCGAGGCCGGGCGCAGCGTCTACGCCGATCCGCTGCCGCAGGCGCTGGTGCTGACCGCGATCGTCATCAGCTTCGGCATGACCGCGTTCGTCGTGATACTGGCGTTGCGGGCGCGCGCCGAACTCGGCGACGACCATGTCGACGGCGAGAAGGAGATGCGGCGATGAACCACCTGGTGATCGCACCGCTGCTGCTGCCGCTGCTGACCGGCATCGCACTGATCCTGCTGCGCGGCTCGGCCAACCCGTTGCGCCGCACGCTCAGCATCGCGTCGACGCTGGCGCTGATCGCGGTCGCGGTCGGCCTCGCGCTCGAAAGCGGCAGTGTGCAGGTCTATCGCCTCGGCGACTGGCCGGCACCGTTCGGCATCGTGCTGGTCGCCGACCGGCTGGCCGCGCTGATGGTCGTCGTCACGGCGGTGCTGGCCGCGGCGGTGCTGCTGCACGCGTCGCGCGGCAGCGACCGCGACGGCCGCTATTTCCACGTGCTGTTCCAACTCCAGCTGTTCGGGCTGAACGGCGCGTTCCTGACCGGCGACCTGTTCAACCTGTTCGTGTTCTTCGAGGTCCTGCTGATAGCGTCGTACGGCCTGCTGCTGCACGGCGGCGGCGCGCGCCGCACGCGCGCCGGTCTGCATTATGTCGTGATCAACCTGGTCGGCTCGACGCTGTTCCTGTTCGCGGTCGGCACGCTGTATGGCGTACTCGGTACGCTGAACATGGCCGACCTGGCACGCCAGGCGGCGGCGCTGGCGCCCGCGGACGTCGGCGCCGTGCGCGCGGCCGGCCTGCTGCTGTTCGCGGTGTTCGCACTCAAGGCCGCGCTGGCGCCGCTGCACCTGTGGCTGCCGGGCGCGTACGGCCACACCAGCCTGCCGGTCGCGGCGATGTTCGCGATCATGACCAAGGTCGGCGCCTACGCGATCCTGCGCGTCTACAGTCTCGTGTTCGGCAGCGACAGCGGGCCGGCCGCCGGCCTGCTCGACCCGTGGCTGCTGCCGCTGGCGCTGCTGACCGTCGTCGTCGGCACGATCGGCGTGCTCGCCAGCCGGCGACTCGCCGAGCAGGCGGCCTACCTGGTCGTCGTGTCGGCCGGCACGCTGCTGACCGCGTTCGGTATCGGCGGCGGCGCGGCGATCGCCGCCGGCATCTACTACCTCGCACACACCACGTTCGCGGCCGCGGCACTGTTCCTGCTGGCCGACATCATCGGCCGCGCGCGCGGCGGTATGCGTGACAACCTGGTGGCCGGCGCGACGCTGCCGCGCGCCCAGCTGCTCGGCGGCCTGTTCCTGTTGGTCTGCGTGACCGTCGCCGGCGTACCGCCGCTGTCCGGCTTCATCGGCAAGTTCCTGATCCTGCAAGCCAGCGTCGACACACCCTGGCTGGTGTGGGTACTCGGCGTGCTGCTGGTCACCAGCCTGTTCACGATCATGGCCCTGGCGCGCTCCGGGAGCACGCTGTTCTTCGCGACCGACGACCGTGCCGTGAGCGCCGCGGCACCACGCGGCACCGACCTCGCCGGCCTGGCAGCGCTGATCGCGGCCGGTATCGCGCTGGTCGTGTTCGCCGACCCGGTATACGAGTTCGGCTCGACGGCCGCGGCGCAGCTGCTGCAGCCGGACGCCTACCTCGCCGCGGTGCTGCCCGACGAGCCACCGGGCGCAGCACGATGAGCCGCGCCCTGCCCCACCCGCTGCTGTCGGCGATCCTGCTCGTGCTGTGGCTGCTGCTGGTCAACGAGCTGAGCGTCGGCCACCTGCTGTTGGGCGCACTGCTCGGCTGGGCCGTGCCGCTGTACACGGCACGCTTCTGGCCGGAGACCGTCACGGTGCGCCGGCCGTGGGTGCTGCTGCGCTTCGTGCTCGTCGTGCTGTACGACATCGTGGTCGCCAACATCACGGTCGCGCGCCTGATCCTCGGCTCGACCGAGCGCCTGCGGCCGGCGTACATCGTCATGCCGCTCGAGGTACGCAGCGAGTTGGCGATAAGCCTGCTGGCCAACACCATTTCACTGACGCCGGGTACGGTGTCAGCGTTTCTCAGTGCCGACCGGCGCTGCCTGGTCATCCACAGCCTGCATACCACGGATGCCGCAGAGGTCGTCGCGACCATACGCGAACGCTACGAGCAACCGCTGAAGGAGGCCCTCGAGACATGTTGAGCACCGCCGTCTACATCGCGTTCGGCCTGGTCAGCGGCGCGCTGTTGCTGTCGTTCTGGCGGCTGCTGATCGGCCCGAGCAAACCCGATCGGATACTGGCTCTCGATACCCTGTACGTGAACACCGTGGCGCTGCTGGTGCTGCTCGGCATCCACCTCGGCAGCAATCTCTACTTCGAGGCCGCACTGCTGATCGCGATGATCGGTTTCGTCGGCACCGTGGCACTGTGCAAGTTCCTGACCCGCGGCGACATCATCGAGTGAGGATGACGATGCTCGACCTACTGCTCTCGCTGTTGATCCTGATCGGTGCCGGCTTCACGCTGGTGGGTTCGCTGGGGCTGTTGCGCCTGCGCGATTTCTACAGCCGCCTGCATGCGCCGACCAAGGCGACGACGCTCGGCGTCGGCAGCCTGCTGGTCGCTTCGGCGGTGTTCTTCAGCCACCACGACCCGGGGCTGAGCCTGCACGAGGTGCTGGTGACGCTGTTCCTGTTCATAACCGCGCCGGTCAGCGCCCACCTGATGGCGAAAGCGGCGCTGCACCTGCGTCTCGAATCACGCAGCGAACTGCCCGACGAGACCCTGCTCAACGGCGGGCAATGCGGCGACACCGACGACCGCGACGATCGTCCGTGACTGCCTCCCCTGCCCGCCCTCAGCGGTGCGGGTGTTCGAAAAACACGTACGGCGTCGAGTAGTCGCTGAACTCGAAGTAGACCTTCCTCTCGCCCGGGTCCTTGTGCATGTTGAGGTTCTCGTCGAATACGCCGTAGCCGAAGCGGTAGGGCCGCGAGGTACTGCCCTGGGTCGCAACCGCGGTGCTCAGCTTGTCGATCTCGATGAAGCGCCGCACCAGCTTGTCACCGGCGTAGATCTCGAGCACACCGTTGGTACCGGTCCAGTTCTGGATCGCGCGCCCGAACTTGTTCTGCGTCTCCTGGGTGCAGCCGGCGACCAGCAGTAACGCGGCAGCGGCGATTGCGGTCCTGATGATCATTTCGGTCCCGTCGTCGATTGTTCGATGTCGACATTCTCGCAGACTCCGCGACGCAGCGACCATTTCAGCAGCGACGGCGCCATCACCGTCGTGATCACGACCATCAACACGATCGCCGAGAACAGCTGGCCGTCGATGACGCCGAGGCCCTTGCCGATACTGGCGAAGATCAGCCCGACCTCGCCGCGCGGCAGCATGCCGATGCCGATCGCCAGGCGATTCAGCCGACGCCCGGCGACGACGCCGCTGACCAGCTTGCCGACGATCGCGGCGACGATCAGGCCGCTGGCCAGCAGCCAGACGTCGGCACTGAGAAAGCTCTCGAGCTTGACCTGCAGCCCGATCAGGACGAAGAAGATCGGCACCAGGATCGCCTCGAGTGGATCCATCAGGCTCTTGATGGTCTCGCGCCTGCTGGCGCCGTCCTGTTGCAGCACCGCGAAGTAGGCGTCGTTCATGATCACACCGGCGGCAAACGCGCCGATGATGGTCGCCAGGCCGACCAGGTCGGCGAACCACGACAGGCCCATGACGAAGATGAAGGTCACGAAGATCTTCGCCTCATGGGCCTGCAGGCCGCGCATCATCGCGATCAGCGTGCGCAGCGCGAACGGGCCGCCGTACATCACGGCGACGATGAACAGCGCCGACAGGCCGACGATCTGCAGCACCGCCTGCGTCTCGATGCTGCCGCTGATCACGATCCCGGACACGATCGCCAGCGCGATCAGGCCGAGCACGTCGTCGAAGATCGCGGCGCCGAGGATCACGCGCGCCTCCTGCGAGTGCAGCACGTCGAGTTCGGTCAGCACGCGCGCCGTGATGCCGACACTGGTCGCGCCGAGCGTCGCGCCGATGAACAGCAACGACCCGATCGAGCTGTCCGGCAGCACCAGCCAGGCGACGCCGAGACCGAGCAGGAACGGCGACAGCATGCCGGCCAGCGCCACCTTCAGCGACGGCACGCCGGCACTGCGCATCTCCTCGACGCTGGTCTCCAGACCGACCAGGAACATCAGGAAGATCACGCCGTAGCGCGAGAAGATGTCGACCGTGTGCGCGATGCTCAGCAGCTGCATGCCGTGCGGCCCCTGAACGATGTCGACGATCTTCTGCGCCAGCACCGGGTCGGCGAAATAGCGCGCCGCGGCGGCCTCCACGCTCATGCCGCCGAACGTCAGATCGATCATGTCGAACAGGACCCGGCCTTCACGCACGACGAGGATGAAATCGCCGCCGAGCAGGTAGATCAGGTTGCCGAGCGTGATGCCGATGATCAGCTCACCGAGAACCGACGGCTGGCCCAAGCGGCGCGACAGGTAACGCCCGATCACGGCCGACACCAGGATCGCGGTCACGCCGAGTATGATCGGTGCGACCGGATCGGCATGGCTGGCCTCGGCGGCGAGCGCCGCGCCGGCGAGCGACATCAAGACAACAATGAGCACGGGCCGCTGCATGTCGGTCTGCGCCCGGCCGGCCTACCCGGGCCCCGGTCGCTGCGCGACGTCGGCGGCAGCAGCCGTGGCCGCACGGCGTGATGGGCCGGCAGACGGCACCGGCTGGTGATCGTGATGCCCGCCGTACCCAAGCGCAGGGACCGGCGCCTGCGCGCCGACCGGATTGCGTGACATATCCAAGTCCCTATCGTCTGCAGGGTCACTGCCTAGGCTAACACAACCCGGTCGGCGCCCCGGGCGACGGCCGGGGCGGTGCTATATTGTCGCCTCGTCCCGCCAACCCCGCGTCGCGCCCCGCCATGTCCGATCCGGCACCCGACATCTTCGCCTACCGTCGCCACTGGGCGCACAAGTTCGGCCCGGCGCCGTTCCTGCCGATGTCGCGTGACGACATGGACGCGCTCGGTTGGGACAGCTGCGACATCGTGCTCGTCACCGGCGACGCCTACGTCGATCATCCGAGTTTCGGCATGGCGGTGATCGGGCGCGTGCTCGAGGCCCAGGGGTTTCGCGTCGGCATCATCGCGCAGCCGGCCTGGGATGCGGCCGACGACTTCACCCGCCTCGGCCGGCCCAATCTGTACTTCGGCGTCACCGCCGGCAACATGGACTCGATGGTCAACCGCTACACCGCGGACCGCCGCCTGCGCTCCGACGACGCCTACACGCCGGGCGGCGCCGGCGGCAGGCGCCCGGACCGCGCCGTGATCGTCTACGGCCAGCGCTGCCGCGAGGCCTACCAGGGCGTGCCGGTCGTCATCGGCGGCATCGAGGCCAGCCTGCGGCGGATCGCGCACTTCGACTACTGGCAGGAGAAGGTGCGGCGTTCGATCCTGCTCGACGCCAAGGCCGACATGCTGCTGTTCGGCAACGCCGAGCGCGCGATCGTCGCACTCAGTCACCGCCTCGCCGCCGGCGAGCACATCGCCGATATCACCGACCTGCGCGGCACCGCTTTCATTCGGCGTGAGGTCCCGGAGTCCTTCACATTGATTGACTCCACTACGATCGATGAGCCCGGGAAGGTCGACAAGCACATTGACCCTTACGCCGAAGCGCCAAGGGCCAAGGGCCAGGGGCCGCGGCATGCACCCGAGCCCTCCCTCGACCCTGTGCCCTCTGCCCCCGGCCCCCGAGTGGTCACGCTGCATTCGAGGCCCAAGGGCCAGGACCGCGCGAAGCAGGCCGTAAGGCTGCCGGCGTTCGAGTCGGTCCGCGACGACCCGGTGCTGTACGCGCACGCGTCGCGGGTGCTGCACCTCGAATCGAACCCGGGCAACGCGCGCGCACTGGTGCAACGCCACGGCAAGCGCGACGTCTGGATCAACCCGCCACCGATCCCGCTGCGCACGCCGGAACTCGACCGGGTGTTCGAACTGCCGTACCAGCGCGTGCCACACCCGGCCTACGGCGATGCGAAGATCCCGGCCTACGAGATGATCCGCTTCTCGGTGAACATCATGCGCGGCTGTTTCGGCGGCTGTTCGTTCTGCTCGATCACCGAGCACGAGGGGCGCGTGATCCAGTCGCGCTCCTCAGAGAGCATTTTGCGGGAAGTCCGAGCCCTTCGCCGAATGGACGACTTTCGCGGCGTGATCTCGGACATTGGGGGTCCGACGGCGAACA
>JAAUYD010129198.1_pt1 | contig 11166 bp, 10 predicted proteins | sample 7278101 | NCBI WGS metagenome assembly JAAUYD01 (sample SAMN14350128, study PRJNA611818) | marine sediment metagenome | isolation source: surface marine sediment (0.6m) | place: French Polynesia: Moorea | collected 2018-08
ATCGGCAACCATAACGACAGGGTCAAGTAAACTGGGTGCAGCCCTTCATGCCGACTGACGCATGAGGGGTTTTTTATGTGCATTGCAATGAACCGAAATGAAAAAAGGAGACGCAACGTGAGCACGAAACAATGGATTGGATTGGCAGCCGCCGTGTCGTTCTTCACGATGTGCGCAGTCGTTGATGCTTCGGTTGGGCATGGGGCCAAAGGGCCCAAAAAGGTCGGCATTCTGCTGGTGGCCTTCGGCTCCAGCGAAGCATCGGCCCAGGTGTCGTTCGAGAATATCGACAGAAAGGTCAAAGCCGCCTACCCGGGCATTCCGGTACGCTGGGCCTATACCTCGCACATCATCCGCGCCAAACTCGCCAAACAGGGCAAGCGTCTGGACGCTCCTGAAGTGGCCCTGGCCAAGATGATGGATGAGAAGTTCACCCATGTGGCCGTACAGTCCCTGCACACCATCGGCGGAGAAGAATTCCACGATCTGCGCCGCACCGTGGGGGCCTTTAAAAGCATGGGCGGCTTCCAGAAGGTCATCCTGGGTTACCCGTTGCTGGCCACCCAGGAAGACATGCAGCGCACGGTGGACGCTGTGCTGGCGACCATTCCCAAGCAGCGCCAAAAGAGTGAAGCCGTGGTGCTCATGGGACACGGCACCCACCATCCCGCCAATGCCTTTTATGCCGCCTTGATGTTCCAGCTGCAGCTCAAGGATCCCAACATTTTCGTCGGCACGGTGGAAGGTTATCCCGAGGTCGACCTGATTAAGGATTTGCTGCTCGAGAAAAAAATCAAAACCGCCTACCTGGTGCCCTTCATGTCGGTTGCCGGCGACCATGCCAAAAACGATATGGCCGGCGATGAGGCCGATTCCTGGAAATCGATCTTAACCCAGGCCGGCATCAACTGCATTCCCATCCTCAAGGGAACGGCAGAATTTGATGTCTTCATCGACATCTGGGTCGACCATCTCGGCGGACCCCTGGGACATTTTTAGCGAAGGCTTTTCCCTTCGGATGCTTCAACCTTATCCTTCTCCATACACCTGAAACCATGGACATCGGCCAGTCTCGTAGTTGACAAAAATCGGCGTCTGTGGTCTTTTTGACTATCATTAAATCGGATTCAACACCTCACCTTTACCCGTTGGAAACAACGCAGCCTTGCGTTTAGCATACCATCAGCACGATCAAACGCATGCCCTTTTGCGGGCATTGAATATAAGCGATTGGTTTTCACCCGACAAAAAGCAAGGAGGCAAGAACCATGAAGCGATTTCAGCACGTTGCAAGGATTCTGGCGGTCATCTCCGTCCTGGCATGCCTGATCTGTGCAGGCTGCGCAGGCCCCAAACCCAAACCCGGAGAAGTCTTTCCGTGTGCCGCCGACGGCAAGATAGAGAAATCCGTCGCTCCGGAAGCCGAGCTGGCCGAGTTCTCATGTGTCATGAAAGAATGGAGCGGCAGCGACACATTGCATTTCAATGTAGCTGTAAAAAATGTCAGCGACACACCCCAACGCTTCCGGGTCAACATTTTCCTGGACAACGGCAAGGCGGTCGGCGGACTGATTCCCCGCAAGACCAAAGATGGCCTGGTGCCGCCCGGCGAGACAGCAACATTTGTCTATCCGGTCAAGGATATGGACCGCGGACCCAAGTCGGTTACGGTGATGGTCAAAACCATGAGTCAGTAGTGTTAGATACGAACCAGGAGGTCACTCATATGAAACGCATCAGCATCGCAGTATTATTGGTTTTCCTTGCCGGCTTGATGACCACGCCGGCGCTGGCCAGAACCACCTTCATCAGCATCGGGACCGGCGGCACCGGCGGGGTCTATTACCCCTACGGCGGCGGCGTGGCTGAAATCTGGTCCAAACATGTCGATGGCGTCAAAGCCGTGGCCGAGGTCACCGGCGCCAGCGTCGAAAACGTCAAATTGGCCCACAAGGGAGAAACGGTTATCGGCGAGGTCATGGGTGATGTGGCCGTGGCCGGTTTCGAGGGTCTGAGTAAATTCAAGGGCAAAAAACATGACATCCTCTCGATGGCCATCATGTACCCCAACCTGCTGCAGGTGGTGACCTTGAAAAGCAGCGGCATCACCGATATCACCCAATTGAAGGGCCGCAACATCAGTACGGGCAGCCCGGGTTCCGGCACCAACTTCATGGCCGAAGTGGTGCTCGGTGCGGTCGGTGTCGACAAAGACAGCTATAAGGACAGCCGGCTCTCTTTCACCGAAAGCGCCAATGCCCTGCGCGACGGCACCATCGATGTGGGCTTCTGGTCGGTGGGCCCCGGCACCAGCTCGATCCTGGATCTGGCCACGACCCACGATATCCATATCATCGCCTTTACCCCCGAACAGACCGAGAAGATCCTGGCGGCCAACGACACCTATTCCGCAGTGGATCTGGGCGCCGGTTTCTATCGCGGCATCGATCAGCCGGTACCCACCATCGGGGTCTGGAACGTCATGATCTGTCAGGCCTCCCTGGAAACCGACATGGTCTACAAGCTGGCCAAGGCTCTTTTCGAAAACAACGACTACCTTAAAAAGATCCATGCCGTGGCCGCCTATACGACCCCGGAAAATGCGGTGAAGTACTCGCCGATCCCCTTGCATCCAGGCACCATCAAATACCTGGAGGAACAGGGCGTCGCCGTGCCGGACAAGCTCAGGCCCTAACAGGGCATGACTGCCGGCCTTCGCAACCCAGTATTCCTGGCCGGTCTGCTGGTGGTCCTGGCAGTGGCAACCAGCACCCTGCAGCTGCCCGGCGGGTTGGAACTCAGGGTCGCACCGGTCAAGGGGGGGCCGCCGCTGTTGGTGCTGCCCCTCGAGCCCGGCGAACCCTTTACCCTACACTACACCCATTCGGTGGAAAACGCCCCGATCTGGGAGGTCCACAGCCTGGACGCATCGGGGCGTATTTTCATCGAAGAGGAGCGTTACCTGAAATTCGGTGCCGGCATGGGCAAGATGCCCGGTGTGGGACGCATGGTCACCCGGGGACCCTACGAGGTCATCGAAAACATGCACATGCCCACCGGCAATTTCGCCCTGCGTATCGGCAGCCCGGGAGTAGATCACACGGTGATCTGGCGCGGCACCCGCACGAACCTGAGCGCGCTGGCCCCCCATACGGTCGTTCAGTTTTCGGCGGCTCCGGTTTCATGGCTGCATCGCGCCTGGCGGCGGCTGGCCCCCCATGCGGCCACACCGGGAAACGCCAGTGAACGGTGATCAGTGACCTGTATCCGGATCAGTCGTTTTTCCCGTTCACGGTTGTCCGTTCACAGTTCACGTTTCACTGGTAACCGAGTATACAAAACATAAAAGGACGATGGTGATTCATGATCGATCAACCGTGAAGGGAAAAGGCTCATAACCATTCACGGGTCACCGACACAAAACCAATGCCCGATACCGCTCCATCCCGGCCCCCGACCGACACCGGCAGCCCGCTGCTCGTCTCCACCACCGCCAATATCGTGTTGGTGGTCGCGGTCAGCCTGAGCCTCTACCAGCTCTACACCGCCGGCATCGCCGCCTTGACAGCCCTGGTGCAGCGCTCCATCCATCTGGGGGCCATCCTGGTGTTGACCTTTCTGCTCAAGCCCGCCTTTGCGTCGGCCCGCAAGGACCGGCTGAACGTCTGGGTCGTGATCGACTGGCTGTTGGTGGCCGCATCGATCTACTGTACGGCCTATATCTGCATCAACCTGACCGACATCTTCGAGCGTCAGGGAGACTGGCTGGCGACCGACCGCGTGGTGAGCATCGTCGGTACCCTGCTGGTCCTGGAGGCCTGCCGTCGGGTCATCGGCGGCGTGATGACCGGTATTTGCGCCGTGGCCATGCTGTACGCCTATTTCGGCCCCTGGATGCCCGAGCTGATCATCCACAAGGGCTACTCCATCGAACGCATCACCACAACCTTATGGCTGACCACCGAAGGCATTTTCGGCCTGCCCATCGGTGTGGCGGCCACCTTTGTTTTTGTATTCGTGCTCTTCGGCGCTTTTCTGGAATCCACCGGCGGCGGCAATTTTTTCATCGAGTTGGCTTACGCCCTCACCGGCCGCTTCTCCGGCGGCCCGGCCAAGACCTCGGTCGTCGCTTCCGGGTTCATGGGGTCGGTCTCCGGCTCGGCTGTGGGCAACGTCGTGGCCACGGGATCGTTCACCATCCCCATGATGAAAAAGGTCGGCTACCGGCCCCATGTGGCCGGGGCCATCGAGGCCGCCGCCTCCACCGGCGGCCAGCTCATGCCGCCCATTATGGGTGCCGGCGCCTTCCTGATGGCCGAATTTACCAACACCAGCTACCTGACCATCATCAAGGTGGCCCTGATACCGGCGATCCTCTACTACGTGACGGTCCTGTTTTTCGTGCACTACGAGGCCAAAAAATTCGGACTCGAGGGCCAGCCCAAGGAGAGCCTGCCCAAGGTGGGCAAAGTGGTCCGGGAAGGGCTGCATTTCATCATCCCCGTGGGCATCCTGATCTATGTGCTGGTCAACAACTACTCGCCCATGATGGCCGGCTTCGTGGCCGTGGTCAGCACGGTGGCCGCCAGCCTGGCAGCCAATACGGTCAAATGGCGGCTGACACCTGCAACCGCCACCCAACAGCGGGCCTCGACCACAGCCTTTGTCTCCGAAGAGTTCCGCAGCATCATCCGGGCGCTGGAGAAGGGCGCCAAAAACGCCATCATGGTCTCGGTGGCCTGCGCGGCGGCCGGAATCATCGTCGGCATGGTGACCCTCACCGGCATGGGGCTCAAATTCTCCAGCCTGGTGCTGGAGCTGAGCTACGGCATCAAGGTCCTGGCGATCCTGCTGATCGGCGCGGCCTCTTTGGTGCTGGGCATGGGCCTGCCGGTCACCGCCAGCTACATCGTTCTGGCCACCCTGGCCGGACCGGCCCTTCTGGACATGGGTGTGCCCCTGATGGTCAGCCACATGATCGTCTTCTGGTACTCCCAGGACGCCAACGTGACCCCGCCGGTCAGCCTGGCCAGCTTCGCCGGTGCTGGTGTGGCCGGCGCCAATCCCATGCAGACCGCCTTCACCTCCTGGAAGCTGGCCAAGGGCCTTTACATCATCCCCATCATCATGGCCTACCGCCCCATGCTGGGCATGGGCGCCGGTTACGAACTGCTCCACTGGCAGGTGGGCCTGACCATGGTCACCACCCTACTGGGGCTGATCGCCTTCGCCTCGGCCATCGAACGCTTCTTCATCCGCCGGGCCACCTGGCCCGAAACCATCCTGTTCTGGGTCGCCGCCGCCGGACTGTTCTGGCCTGAATATTGGGCTGACGGGCTGGGCCTGGTTGCCTTTGCTGCTGCCGCTGCCATGCAGAAATTCGCCTCGGCCGACAGGAGCAGCATGCCCGCATAGGTGGCCACGGATGCGCTATGCAGCCTATCCTTGGATTCTGTCTTGCTTTTCAGTTCGGCTTAATCTACCACAACATATTAAGTGCGATTTAGCCGCCGCTGTCGATGTCGGGCCGGGTCACCCATGCCGAACCAGGGTGGTTTCCTGAGAAGTAGACGGGCTGTGGCAATCGATTCGACTGCGGCAAATTGAACCGACGCGGAAAAGGGAGGACTCATGGGCGGACTGTTTGGGGTTGCATCGACTTCGGATTGCGTAGCGGATCTTTTCTACGGCACGGATTACCACTCTCATTTGGGCACCCGGCGGGGCGGCATGGCGGTGGGCAACAGCACCGGCATTCAACGGGCCATCCACAACATCGAAAACACCTATTTCCGTACCAAGTTCGAAGCCGAACTGAATCACTTCCACGGAGGCTTGGGCATCGGCGTGATCAGCGATACCGATCCCCAACCCCTGATCGTGGGCTCTCACATGGGCACCTTCGGCGTCGTCACTGTGGGCAAGATCAACAACCAGGCGGAGTTGGTCCAGCGGGCCTTCCGGCGCAAGAGCTACTTCTCCGACACCACCGCCGGCGAAGTGCACCCCACCGAAGTGGTGGCCATGCTGGTTTGCGAGGCCGACACCCTGGTGGATGGCATCAACAATGCCCAGGCGGCCGTTCAGGGCTCCTGCTCGATGCTGCTGCTCACCGACCAGGGCATCCTGGCCGCCCGCGATCGCCTGGGGCGCACCCCCCTGACCATCGGCTGCCGCGAGGGCGCCTATGCGGTCAGTTCGGAAACCTGCGCCTTTCCCAACCTGGGTTACGAGGTGGACCACCATTTAGGGCCCGGCGAAGTCATTCAAATCACCCCCGACGGCTGGGAGCAGAAAGCGCCCCCCGGCGATCGCATGCAAGTGTGCGCCTTCCTGTGGGTCTACTACGGCTACCCGGCATCGGAATACGAAGGCATCAACGTCGAGGATGTGCGCAACCGCTGTGGGGCGGCCCTGGCACGCAACGACGACGTGGTGGTCGACTTCGTGGGCGGCATCCCCGACTCGGGCATCGGCCACGGCATCGGCTACGCCAACCAGCGCCAGCTGCCCTATCGGCGGCCCTTCGTCAAGTACACCCCCACCTGGCCGCGCAGCTTCATGCCCCAAAACCAGAGGATGCGCGACCTGGTGGCGCGCATGAAGCTGATCCCCGTGCGCCAGCTCATCGACAGCCGGCGCATCCTCTTTTGCGAGGACTCCATCGTACGCGGCACCCAGCTGCGCGACAATGTGCAAATCCTGTTCGAATACGGTGCCAAGGAGGTGCACATGCGCCCGGCCTGCCCCTGCCTGATCCATCCCTGTGAATTCCTCAACTTTTCCACCTCGCGCTCGACCCTGGACCTGGCCGGTCGCACGGCCATCAAGGCGCTGGAAGGCGCCGAGGACCGTCACCTGGAGGAATACGCCCGCCACGGATCGGAAAAGAACCTGGCCATGATCGAACGCATCCGCGACAAACTGCACCTGACTTCCCTGAAATACCAGAATCTGGACGACCTGGTGGACGCCATCGGTTTGCCGCGGGAGCAGCTGTGTACTCACTGTTGGGATGGCACCAGCTACACGTAGAAGAGGCATCTTTCGGCCCAGGCCGGCGTTCTCGCTCGGCCAAAATCCTCGACGTAGCGCTACTACGCCTGCGGTTTCGACCTCGCTGCGGCCTTGGCCTGAACCAAAACCTACCTCTTCTACCAGACCTTCGCAGCGCCATCTTAACGTAAAGCGCGTTGCCTTCAATCCCCGAATTCCTCAATCCCCAATCCCCCAAATTGGGTGTATCCATCTTTTTTGTTGACCAAATATACCGACTGGTATATTTGCGTCTTCATGAGACCTGCAACCCAACCCAGATCCGAGAAAACCCGGCAACTGATCATCGAAACCGCGGCCCCCATCTTCAATAAGAAGGGCTACGCCGGCACATCCATGGCCGACCTGACCGCTGCCACGGGCCTGACCAAAGGCAGCATCTACGGCAACTTCAAGGACAAGAACGATGTGGCTGTGAACGCCTTCCAGCACAATATCGATCTGATCTTCGACTTCTTTTCCAAAGAGCTCAAGGCGGCCCCCACCGCCATGGAGAAACTGCTGGCCTATCCCCGCGGTTTCCGCAAGATCTACCCCATGATCCTCTCCTACGGCGGTTGCCCGATTCTCAACACCGGTGTGGAAGCCGACGACACCCATGCCGTGCTGCGCAAGATGGCCGTGGACGTTATGGCCCGATGGAAAAAAAGCATGGTCAGCCTAATCGAGAAAGGCCAAGCGGAAGGATTGATTCGTTCGGATGTCAAGGCCGACGACACGGCCGATGTCCTCATCTCGCTCATGGAGGGCGGCAGCATCCTGGCCAAGGTGACCGGCGAGGCCTCTTACATGCGCAACGCCATCAATACGACCGAAACGATGATTCTGGAGATGTGCCATCAGGAGAAACCAGAATGATATACCATTCGGTATAATACCGAATCAAAAAAAGGAGACACCACCATGACCGATGTTTATGAAAAACTGGCCCAACACCTGGACAACCTGCCGGCGGGCTATCCCCGGACCGAGTCGGGCGTCGAGATGCGCATCCTCAAGCGCCTGTTCTCGCCGGAGGAGGCCGACGTGGCCACGATGCTGACCATGATGCCCGAGCCGGTGGCCGGCATTGCCGAACGGACCGGCAAAGATGCCGCCGAACTGGGTGACCTGCTGGCGGATATGGCCAAAAAGGGGCTGATCTTTCGCATTCAAAAGGGCGACCACCTGCTTTTCAGCGCCGCCCAGTTCGTGGTGGGCATCTGGGAGTACCACCTCAACGACCTGGATGAAGATCTGATCCGCGACGTCAACGAATACATGCCCACCCTGATGGAACAGAGCTGGTTGAAAACCGAGACCAAGCAGCTGCGGGTGGTGCCGGTGGCCAAAAGCGTGACAGCAGAAATGGGCGTCATGCCTTTCGAAGCGGCCGAGGCGATCATCAACAAACAGTCCAAGATCGTGGTATCAAAATGCATCTGCCGCAAAGAGCAAAAGATGATCGGCAAGGGCTGCGACCGCCTCGAAGAGGCCTGTCTGATCTTCGGCGGCGGGGCCTACTACTACGAGCAGAACGGCCTGGGGCGCGAGATCGACCGACAGGAGGCCCTGGCGCTGGTTAAAGAGGGGGTCGAGGCCGGGCTGGTGCTGCAGCCGGGCAACCAGCAAAAATCGATGAACATCTGTATGTGCTGCGGATGCTGCTGCGGTGTGCTCAAAAACCTCAACACCATGGATAAGCCGGCCCGGGTGGTCCACACCAACTACTATGCCCAGGTGGACGAAGCGCTGTGCACAGCCTGTGAAGCTTGTGTGGACCGCTGCCAGATGGATGCCATCAGCGTCGCGGAGACGGCTGTGGTCGACCTGGATCGCTGCATCGGCTGCGGCCTGTGCGTAACCGACTGCCCCACCGAGGCCATGCTGCTCAGGCAAAAGGAGGCCGACAACCACTACGTGCCCCCCAGGAACGTCTTCGAAACCTATATGAACATCGCTCAGGAACGGGGATTGTTGTAAGGAGCGGCAATGAAATTCCTCAAACGCATTTTCGGCATTAGTGAAACCCCGCTGCCGGCCGACCCGCAGGCCTGGTCCCTGGAAGGCGGGACGGTCCGCATCGATTTGGGCCGCATGCCGGAGCTGACGGCACCCGGCAGCGGGGTGCGCCTGGAAGGAAAGGGACTCGATCCCCGGCTGCTGGTCTATCACGGCGACGACGGTCAGCTTCATGCCGTGGCCAACCGCTGCACCCACATGGGCCGGCGTATCGATATCCTTTCCGGCAGCAACACCATCCAGTGCTGCAGTGTCTTTAAGTCGACCTTCGATTATCACGGGAGACCAGTGGGCGGGGCGGCCAAGAAGGCACTAACAACGTATACTGTTGCCAGGGAAGGAGAAAAGACCCTGACAATCAAATTGATCTAGCAATTTATAGGATCCAAGGGCTCCAGGATTCGAGGGTTCAAGTGAACGAAAAATGCGAAATATTACTATGGCAATTGAACAAACCAACTATGCGGCATAGGCAATGTTGGGGTCTTTGAAATACTTTACGATTCTGCTTGGAAGCTTTTGCAACTTACGAAGATGACCAATGGTTTTTCGTTTCAATTGAGCTTTCGTCCGGGCCGGTGTGCCTTTATGAACATTGAGCTTCAGGTCGCGGTTTAAATATTCATCGGGGTTCAGTTCCGGTGAATAAGAGGGCAAAAAGAAAACTTCAATCTGAGGTTTGTGTTCCTCAAGCCATTCACGAACCGGTTTGCTGTGGTGGGATCGCAGATTGTCCAGAACCAGAAACACCTTTCGGTCAGTATCTTTGATCAATCGGCCCATAAAGCGAATTAGGGTTTTGGCATTCATGGCATTCTCATACAACATGAACCGTACTTTGCCCTGGTTGGTCACCGTTGATATCATCGACACCCGCTCTCGTTTGGCCGGCATGCGTGCAACCGGTGTTTTCCCGGCAGGAGCATAGCTGCGATGGTAATAGGCGCTGTTGAGCAATCCGGTCTCATCGCCCCAATGAATCTCGGCGTTTTCGGTTTTGGCACGCTCGGCAATGGCCGGATACGACTCATCCAGCCACTGTTTGACGGCTTTCGGATTCTTTTCATATGCTCGGTTAAGCGGCTTTTGGGGAGTAAACCCCCAGCGCTTCAGATATTCCCCAACCGTTCGAATGGGCATTTGAATCGAATACAGTTGCTCAATCAACTGTTGGACCGCGATGCGCGTCCATAGGGAAAAAGGCAGCTTCAATTGATCCGGGCATCGATCCTTAATCGCGTGTTGAAGCTTACGTTCCTGATCCTTGGTCAATGTGCGGCACTCGCCTTGGCGACGACCGCGCACTTTGTGAGTGACTGCCTTTTTGCCACCTTGCTCATAGGCTTTCCACCACTTGCACACATTGGTGGGATGAACGCCGACAATGGCCCCGATTTCCTTGTAGGTCATGCCTGATTGGCGAAGCCTGATGGCTTGGTTGCGCAGCTCTTGTTGGACCTCTGGTTTCAGCTTTCGTGTATCGATTTTTTCCATACACGATGCTATATCACAAATGAGAAGTTTTTGGTGTATTTATTTGCCGTAATAATAGTATGGTTTCATCTGGAACGACATACTTAGGCGAATGATTAAGCAAATATTTTTCGCTAATCCACTTTCCATCAGGAACCAACTTAAATAGAGGCTTTTGAGTAATTACTTCTATACCATGCTCCTGATCTGAAGGAATTCTTTGAAACATGACTCTCCAGCGAAGCCACTCTGGATCTACTAATTCCCCCAATATATTGTAACTAACTGACTTAATTCGATCTTTAATTCGTTCAGCGCGACGTGAATGGTTCAATGACCTTAGGATGCCGTTTAGTCGTTCGCTGCTCACGCAAAAGCCTTTATCTGAATCATCGGAAAGCCATTGGTATCGTGATTGGTCTTCAAAGCCGCATTCAGAAAATACCCTTGTAGTGCCCTCATTTAATAGCTTTTGATATTCGGCAAGATCGTTGGCAGCTTGCTGAACCAATTTATGGGCTTTGTTTTCAACCTCACCCAGACGTGGGACAGGAAGCTCCTTAATGTGCTGCGGCTCGATATGTTGAATTACAGCACCGTATGTTCCTGATATTATCAGGGTCACTCCGAAGCGCC
>JAAUYD010269721.1_pt1 | contig 11162 bp, 5 predicted proteins | sample 7278101 | NCBI WGS metagenome assembly JAAUYD01 (sample SAMN14350128, study PRJNA611818) | marine sediment metagenome | isolation source: surface marine sediment (0.6m) | place: French Polynesia: Moorea | collected 2018-08
ACTTAAAATCCTCTGAAAAAAGACGCTTGTGCTTGAGACGTTTTCCTGTTTTTAACATTTTAATCTTGGTTAAAAACGGTCAACTTATTTCAGAGAAGGACATTGAGGGACAAAATAATGACTAATGATCAATATCCAGTATCCTACCTCATGTGATACAAGTCGTTTTCACCAATAGTAAACCATCGGTTTATCCTTGGTTTGCCGCTGTATTTTACTGTTGACTCACCTAGCGAGCTTAATCTTAGGTAGTCTTTGGCATTTACATCAATCTCACTTTCTCCCATGATGCCCGCCTTGGTTATTCGGGTCATAAGGTCCTCATTGCGCACTTGGTTATCACCAACGCCCTTAATCACCTGTTTTTTCACAATACCTTCTTTGATCTTAAGATCGTGATCACCATACAGAGCAATTTTTAAGCGATCGGCCTTCAATGAGGCTATACGAATATCAGACGAGCCGTAAGACTTGATTTTAAACTTGTCTACGACAAGTGGAGTATTACAATGTATGAACTCCTCTCCTCTTGTTTCAATCTTTTTAAGGTCTCTGACCGTAACGTAGGCGGTAATATTTGCCCTTCCGTACACATTCACTCTTTCATTATACGTCCCCTGCCATACCTTAACTTTCTTAGGAAGTATTTTGGAGTCATCAAGGTATATTTTCAATGTTTTGCCTACCACTTTTACATGGATATCCTCCAGATCAACACGTCTGTAGTCTATGGAAACCCTTTCTGTATCGCCCTGTGTGAATTGCAAGTTAATATGAGGTCCTACAGATATTTTGTTAAAGTATCCGAGGTCATCCAACTCTAACGTTTGTTTGTTGTTTTGGGCAAACAGTGATAGTACGCCAAAACTAAGTCCGAATAGAAATACTGCCTTTTTCATCTTAATTATTATTTTGAGTTTCAAATTAAACAAACGAGCCATTAAGCAATGTCAGCTGCTCGTAAAGCTTTGTAATAAGTTGTCATAGGTAAAGACAATAGATTTTTTGAAGGGTTGCCGTTTCTTAGGCTTTAGGCTTTACGCTCCACGCCACACACCGCTAACACATATCAAGCATCATCGCTGACGAGTAAGTCTACTAACCCTGAAAGGCTTAGTAGACTGAGCAGTATCAAACATCCAGTCCTCCAAATCATTCCTGTCTGAGAACCTCCACGGGATTTCTGGTGGCTGCTCGCCAGCTTTGTCCCAATGTAGCAAGTAGGCTCAACGTGATCATTAAGAGTACGGGATATATGAAATACACTATTGAAACATCAATCTTGTAGGCGTATCCTGAAAGCCAGTATTGTGCGGTTAGATAGGCTAATGGCATGCCGATAGCACTGGCCAGAAACAGAATTACAAAGTAAGTTCTGGATAAAAGAGTTATTCACCTGAGTACCGAGGCTCCTAACACTTTCCTAATACCCAATTCTTTAGACCGTTGTTGTGCCATGTTGGTACTTAGACCTATCATACCCAAACATGCCAGGAAAATAGAAAGCAAAGCAAAGGATGAAATGGCCTCACTGGCTGTAATATCGGCTTTGAGCTGAGCCTCGAAGTGGTCATCAAGTAAGAAGTATTCGAATGGTTTGTCTGGAAAGCTTTTTTGCCATTCGTTTCGCACAATATTGATGGCTTCTCTGTAAACTTCAGAATTCAAAGCGACGGACAAGTAGGTTTTCTGGCCGATACCCAGCGTAAATATGGTGGGTTCCACTGCCAGCTTGGGGGAAAGCTGATGAAAGTCTTGAAGGACGCCGATGATCTCGTGGTCTTGCCCCATGGGCACCTTTTGTCCCACGGCATCTTTTTCTGAGTCGAAACCCATAGCTTGAACCCAGGTCGAATTGACCACGAGTTGGTATTTACCTTGTTTTTCGTCTTCCTGATCAAAAAAACGACCGGCCAATAGCGGAATCTTGTATACCTCGTTAAAATCAGCATCCACCCGGGTACGATAGGATACCACGCGCTGCTCGTCTGCGGTCTCGTTTGTGCCCCTCCAACTGATTTCCTTTCCCGGAACGTCTGAAGTGACGGTTGCTGCCTGTATTGGACTGTACGCCGTGAGTCGATCTTTCAAGGTTTCAAGTTTTGGGAGGTATGTCGAATCGGAAAAATCTGTGAGCAACTCAAAAAGGTTTACGACTAGGACCTGGTCTTTGTTAAAGCCAGTTTCTTTGCCATTCAGAAATTTGACTTGCTGTACCACTATCAGGGTACCAGCTATTAAGAAAAGAGAAATTGCAAATTGAATAGTCAACAATATGCTCCTTAGTCTGGACTTTTGACCAGTGTTGGTCCCGCCTTTGATTAAGCTGATGGGCTTGAACCTGGCCATTATAACGGCTGGATATAATCCCGAGGCCAGCGTGAGTAATATTACTGCCAGTATAGCAATCAGCCAAAATGCCGGCAGACTCCAATATTGGAAGGTGATATGAATATCTAGCCAATCATTAAAATAGGGTAATGTGGTTTGGATGCATGTAATTGTCAAGATAGTTGACAAGCACACAATCAAAAAAGATTCTAGTAGAAATTGCCCCATTAATTGTGATTTTCGTGAGCCAATTACTTTTCTGACCCCTACTTCCTTCGCCCGTTCAATAGCCCTGGACGTGGCGAGGTTGATGTAATTGATGATGGCAAGGAGAAGTATGAAAAGTGCAATGATCAACAAACCATAAGTGATGTTAGCATCACCATTGATTTCATGTTCACCTTCCAAAGCAGAGTTGAGGTGTATCGAGGTTAAAGGCTGAAAGTCTATGATGGATGTTAACCCGCGAGGCTCGTTGTAGTCGCTAAGATATTCGTTTGAAAACTCCTGGGCTTGGCGTTGTACGTCACCGAGATCGGCATGTTTAGATAAAAGCAAATAATTATAGAAACCATCCCAGCGTTTCAGGCTTTTCTGACCATAAGCATTAAACCATGACGACAAGATCTCAAATTTTACATGGCTATTAGCAGGAATATCCTCAAAAACACCTGTGATCTCATAACTTCCCAGACCCTTCCATTCCAATACTTTTCCAACTACATCAGTGCTGTTAAAAACTCTCAGTGCCAATGATTTAGAAATAACCAATGTATTCTTTTTAGCAAGAGGGTTACTCGCTGGCGGATGAGCAAATCGTAAATCAAAGACATCCAGCAAGGTACTATCGGCCAGATAGACGGGACTTTCTGAAAAGCTTTTTATGTGCCCATTTGAATCCGTGAAGTTAAAAACAGGGATAAACTGACTACTAACATCAAACAAGCGCGCAACTTGTTCAATCGCCTCGAAATTATTCGCCAACTCCAGACCTAACTCGGGAAACGACGTCGCGCTGGAATATTGCTCTTCACCTTCAATGATCCGGGTATGGGTAAGTCGATAAATTCGGTCGGATTCACTGTGAAACTGATCATAACTTAGCTCATAATAGGCGTAGAGCGTTAATAACGCCGCTGCTGAGAGCCCGATAGTCAAACCGAGAACATTGATTATGGAATAGGATCGGTTGTCAAATATATTACGCCAGGAAATTTTCAAGTAATTCTGTAACATCGGTTTTATTCACGTTGGACGTCGGGTAATATTAGGCACTCATTACTTTCTACTTATTACTTTCTACTTACTACTCATCACTCACTACTCATACCGAAGACTATCTGCAGGATTACGGTTTGCAGCCTTTATCAATTGAGCCCCAACGGTAATTACGACAAGCATCACCAAAATCAAGAAACTCGAGATATAGATAAAAGGTGACTGATCAATTCTATAGGCGAAGTCGCTGAGCCATTTTTCCATGGTAACATAGACTAATGGCATGGTAATGCATGCGGACAATAGTGCAACGATAAAATATTCCCTGGATAGCAAGGTGATGATGTCAGGCACCGACGCCCCAAGCACTTTGCGCACACCTACCTCCTTTACCTTGGATGCCATGTTTTGCATCGCTACACCGAAAAGTCCTATGGCCATGACCACAAGAGCGAGCACCGCGGCAATATTAGAGGCTGAGTTGAATTGGCGTTCAGAGGCATACATCTCCTCGAGCTTGTCGTCCATGAAAAAATACTCAAATGGAACATTGGGAAAAAGCTCGTTCCACTTGGTTTGCAGGGCATCGAGAGCAGTATCACTCTGCCCGTCGTTTAGTTTAAAACTGAAATATCTATATAAAATTGGGTCCGTGACATGAGTAAATACATAGCCCTGGATCGGGGTATGGAGCGACCCAAAGTTGAAATCTTTGACAATGCCAACGACCTGATAGTTGGATCCGTCTCGTCCCTGGACCAATTGTCCTAAGGCTGGCTGTGCGGCAAAAAGATCAACAGCGGCAGTCTCGTTTAACACTACTTTGATCGTCTCCGCTGTGCCATCTTCAGCGACCAAAAATCTACCCTCTGTCAATTGCAGTCCAAAATTCTTCAAGTACTCTTCATCACAAGAAATGATTGGGAAGGTGTGGAATTCATGATCACTTCCTCCAGGTCGGCGGAAATCAAAAGTCTGGCCATAACGTCCATCATGAACTTCAAAAGACAATGTAGCCGCCTGCACATGGGGCAACATCTTAAACTCTTCCTTTAGTGCTAGCATTTTTTGTACTCCGGCATCACTCCACCACCTTGGTAAAGAACTTACCGTAACCACATGCTTTGAATCATATCCCAGATCACGAGTTAGAAAATGTGAAAGCTGACGGGATATGATCAAGGCTGAGATCACCATGAACAAGGCAAGTACAAATTGAAGCGTCACAAGTGCCTTTTTGGCACTCAAACCCCTTGCCGATGAGACCGTTTTACCTTTTAAAGAATTAAGGACAGACTTCCCTGCCATAATAAAAGCCGGATAAACGCCTGCCAGCAAGCCAATGAACAAAGCGATCACACCAAAAACAGGATACAAATTGGGTAAATTGGTGTTGCTAAATAACCTTGGCTTCTGAACCAACCGTGCGAAGTCAACTTGGAACAGTTGAACAAAACACATAGCCAGAAGGCATGCAAGCAAAGAATAGATCAAGGATTCGGAGAGAAACTGTATTATCAATTGTTTTCTTAGTCCTCCCATAACTTTTCGGATGCCAATTTCTCGCAATCGTCGTTGGGCCAGCCCGAGAGATATATTTACAAAATTCACCAGGGCCAACAGCAAGATGAAAACGACAATGGCTATTAATACGTGGATCATGCGTTTCCGTGCTCCGTTGTTTTGTAACAGGTTGTAATCATCAAAAGATGTTAGTTTTGGTATGATAAAGTCAGATAAATGAGCCGGGGCGTTCTCCGCTATCAGTTCATTCATCGGAGCTTCCAGGTCACTCGGAGAAATGCCAGGCTGAAGTTCAACCCTGGTTTGAACGATGTCGATCTCCCAACGGTCCCACAAGTCCACGGGTCCGTAATAAGGAACATTTTCTCGGTTTATATAGAGATCGGTCCGGTCGCCTAGATTATCTGTCAAAGAATTTTCCGATAGGTCGTTGATTATACCACTGATCACAAAGGTTTTTCTTCCTATGGAATCATATTCCGCGTTTTCTGTTTCGAGGGTTAGTTCTTCCCCAAGCACGTCTGTTCTTCCAAAGAATTTAAGCGCTACGTCCTTCTGGATTACCACGGTAGATGGATCATCCAACGCAGTTTCCGAATCTCCATAGATCAAAGGAAGACCATATGACGTAATAAACTCTCCGTCCGCCACCTGTAGATCCAAACGAAAACTTTTTTTCAAAGTGGCATTAGACACGTTACAGCTTCTCGCATGAACTGTAAAATAATTGGCCACCAAATGTGGGTAGGTCTCCTTAAGGGATCTACCCAATGGAGCTAGTGTGGTAATCTCAAGTCCACTGCGCCCCTCTTTCCAATCCGATTCCAGGAAGTAATGCCTGTCAACATTCTTGACCCAACTGTTCATAACGTATTCGTCCCAAGTGAAAATGGTGATCAGGTAGGCGGCACAAAGTCCAATTCCCAATCCAAAGATATTGATCACCGAGAACAGACGTTGTCTCATTAAACTTCGCCAACCGATTTTAAGGTAGTTTTTGATCATGGTTTGGTTACTTGGTTATTGAGTTACTGAGTCATTGGGTTATTGGACTTACTACTTGCTCTCATGACTCATTAGTTTCTATTTTCCACTTCCGACATCTACTCAATTTTCTTCTTTTAAAACGACAACCGGATTGATCCGCACGGTCTTTAACATTTTAGAAACAATACTGGACAACGCTATTATTGATATCAGTATAAGGGGAGCCAAAAGTACCAGATAATTTACCTGTATATCTGCCAAATATTGCGACAGCCATTGCTGGCCTAGCCAGAAAACTATTAAAGCGGCGATAACATAACTCAGCAGAATGTATTGTACAAAGCGTTTTGATAGTAATACAAACAAAGAGCTTATGGAGGCACCAAACACTTTACGTATGCTTACCTCTTTTCTGCGTTTATTAAGCACCGTTCCCGCAAATCCAAATAGACATATCGATACTATCAATAAGGAAATAAGTCCGAAAACGGAGATCAACTGCCCCAGTTGTTTATCCTGGTCGTACTGTTTCAAATAGTAGTCGCTGATAAACGTGTAGTCAAACAGATTATCTCCAAACGTGCTGACATATATCTTTTTAATAGTGTTTATCGAAGCCTGAAGAGCTGTTTGATTTACTTCTACAGTAATGAACTGTTTTCTTCCGCCTGTCATCGGAACATAAATAGTAGGATTAATAGCTTCCTTTAACGATGTATGATGGTAGTCTTTTATGACTCCCACTACGAAATAACCACCAGGTTCGTTCGCACCCTCCCATTCCATCTCCGCACCAATTGCTTTCTCCGGCGAATCAAAGCCTAAATTATAAACGGCAGATTCATTTAAGAGGAATGATTTCCCATGAATGATGTCTTGGGATGTAAAATTGCGTCCCGCTGCAAGTTCAAGCCCGTAAGTACCAACAAATGACTCATCGGCATACATCACCCAATTTGAATTGATGTTATCCTTAGTGGCACCCCGCTTTCTAATACTGGTAAAGTTTGCAGAGACCCGTTTCCCGGGGATATCAGATGTCACTGTAACCCTTAGAAAATTGGAATCTGTCAGAAGATCATTTTTGAAGGTTTGCAAGCGCTGATCAAACGTCGAGTCCTTGACAACAGGTGCTCTGACAGTAATCAATTTTGTCATATCGTAGCCAGGATCTCGACTTTGGATGTCATCAAGGTGATAGAAAATAAATACTGCCCCTGAAATAAGTCCGCATGATAGTATAAGTTGCAGAAGGACGATTATATCTCTAATCCAACGCACCTTATCATCTGTATTAAGAGATTTGCTCTTCAAAATCATTCCAGGATTTTGCTTACTAAAAACCAAAGCCGGATAAATTCCAGTAATCAAGGAACCTAGCAGCGCAATCAAAATGCCTTGCATAACCGGTGTTGAGGTTTCTAAGGGTATAGCATCCAACTGTAACAAAGGATAAAGCATCGGATTGAAAGTGTGAAATAGTGTATAGGCCAAGGCAAATGCGGTGAGGTTGAAAAGAAAGGCCTCGGTTACAAACTGGACGAAAAATGTGCCTATACCTGATCCCATCGTCCTTCTTATCCCAACTTCCTTCGCCCGACTCAGGGCTTGAGAAGTGCTGAGTTGAATGAAATTAATCCAGGCCATAATTAACACAGCACAGGAGGCTACATTCAAAACATTGAGGGTACTCCTGCTGATAAACGACCCTATTTTAGAAGGTTTTTCAGTGGTATGAAGTTCATCGGTACGATCAAATGTCATTTCTACTTCATATCCCTCAGCTCGCCATATTTCAGCATGCGGTTCCATTGTTTGATTGAATTTATCCCGGAGTTGACCGGGCATTACGCCATCCTGAATCCTCACGAATAGATAAACATCTGACCATTGCCAGTTTGAGTTACCATACTCACCGAAACGTTCATAATTAAGCAATATCTCTGGTTGCAAATAACTATTTTCCGGGATGCGGATCACACCTTTTATAGTATACTCCTCACTGTATCGGTTCTGCTTCAATATGATGGACTGACCAATGGGATCCTCACCGCCAAAGTACTTGTTTGCCGCTGAAGCGGAGATGACAACATCATTCAACTGTTCAAAGGCCGTATTTATATCACCTTTCTCCCATTCATAGCCAAACAAGCCAAAAAAAGACTTGTCAGCGAAAAAGATATTATCTTGAAATAGCTCTTTTTCTCCCCCTCGTATGACTGAGCTTCCAAACCATTCCCGCAACCTGGCATATTCCTCAATCTCAGGAATACTCTCGGCAAATGCAGGCCCGGCCGCATACCAATTGGAAGTACCATCTATTTCAACTTCCCCATTTTTGGTCCATAGCTGTCCCACTCGATAGATATCATCATACCCCTGGTGGAACCTATCAAAACTTTCATGGAATTGGGTATACTGATTAATGAAAAAGAATGCACTCATGCCCAATGCAAGCCCAAAAACGTTGATGAGAGAGAACACCTTCTGTTTCATCAAATTCCGCCAGGCTATTTTCATGTAGTTTTTGATCATTGGTTGTTAGTTACTGGGTTATTCAGTTATTGGGTTATTGAGTTCATTTCCGATGCTGAATTCTTGATCCTTTTACTCATCCATTACTTACACTTTCTACTTTCTACTTAATACTCAAGACTAATCATTCATACCTCAAACTGTCCACTGGGTTCTGAAGTGCTGACTTGATAGTTTGCCCGATGATGGTACCAAAAGCTATCAACAGGATCAGCAATATTGGGGTGGCGAATAGCCACCATTCAAGGCTTATTTGTAGCGCATAGTTATCAAGCCAAAGTGAGATCAGATAATAGGCTAATGGAATGGCTAAAACACCAGCTAACAAGATCAACTTTATAAAATCTTTGGAAAGCAACGCCACGATTCCGGCCACGGATGATCCTAACACTTTGCGAATGCCAATTTCTTTGGTCCTTTGAAGAATGGTAAAAGAAGAAAGGCCGAACAACCCAAGGGACGCGATCAAAATAGAAAGGAAGGTGAAAAGCAATGTCACACGACCAAACCTTTGATCAGTTTCATATTGATGGTTAAATTGATCGTTCAGGAAGTAATAATCCAATGCATTGTTCGGAAAAACCTCTGACCAAACCTGATTGACCGTTCCAAGGAGTGCGCTGGCAGATGGTGTATTTGATTTCACCACAAATAAGTGAGCCTCTCTGGGTCTCGGGTAGATGATCATAGGGATATGCTGCTCCTTAGGGGAGCGCAGATAAAAGTTATTGAATACACCCACAACCTCAGATGGCTCATCACTCATCCAGTAGTGAGTTATCTTTTGCCCAATGGCCTCTTCGGCACTTTCAAAACCCAAAGACTCTACAGCCCGTTCATTGATCACAACCTGACCGGTCACATCCTGGGCAAAAGCTTTGCCCGCCATAAAGGTTATATCCATCAGCTCAAAATAATCTGCCTTGACTCCATATAAGTAATAGTTGTGTGCAGATTCATTTTCATCAGCGCCCACTCTTAAAATACCGTCATTGGTGCCAATTTCGTGAAGTTCTACTCCTGGTACTCCCCCGGTAAAGGTCACACCCTTTATATTGGCGTTTTGCTCTAGTTTTGATTCAAAACTGGCTACTCGACTGATGAAAATAGAATCGCTATTGGTATTAGCCGGTCGGCGCAAGACCAGCGTATTTTCTATATCAATTCCCAGATCAGTTTCTGATAAGAATTGTATTTGAAAGTATACGGCAAGCGATACGGACAGCAACACTACAGTAGTGAGAAACTGGAAGGTGACTAAACCTTTCCGTAGCAATATGCCGTTGCTCGAATTAGTAAACTTACCTTTTAGAACTTGCACGGGTTTAAACGATGACAATACTAGTGCAGGGTATAGTCCTGATAATACAGTACCAAAAACAACCATCCCTGCCAATAGTAACATCAAATAACCATCATACAAGATGGCTGTGGGCAAATCCTGAGCAGTGATACTTTTGAAGTACGGAATACTCAGTTGAACAAAGGTAAAAGCCAAAATTGCCGATAACAGAATAACAATAAAGGCATCAAATAAGAATTGGCCCAAAAGCTGATGTTTGGAAGAACCTATCACTTTTCTAACACCTACTTCCCGAGCCCGTTCCAAGGATTTGGATGTTGATAGGTTTACATAGTTTACCCAAGCAAGCACTAAGATGAAGATGGCAATGATCACCATAAAATTGACCGTTTGCGCACTTCCGTTTACCTCAGGTTCGAACGTTTTGTTTGAATACAAATGTATATCTGTGATATGCTCGGCGATGACAATTTCTTCCTCCAGGTGTTCACTTTCCAACGAATATTGTCTGATTTTGGTGTTAAAGTCCTCCAGTTGTGCATTCTTATCCATGAGGAGATATGTATACTCATTATTCGCACCCCAGGTATATTTTTCGTACCAATCCCAGAGCTGAGGGATAGTAGCATGAGAAATTAATATGTCAAATTTTAAATGAGTATTTTGAGGAAGGTCAGACATGACACCCACCACTTCAAGTGGTGTTTTCACAAGACCAATTTCGAAGGTTTCCCCTAAAACATTGGTCCGGCCAAAGTATTTTTGAGCTATTGTGGCATTTATAACCACTTTGTAGGGCTCTTCAAATGGCTTTTTGGGCTCTCCGTAAAGCAGAGGATAGTCGAAAAGAGTAAATGCAGATGGATCGGCAAAATAGATCTTATGCTCATAGTTACGACTATTAGTACTAGGGACGTAAACCTCTGAGGTGCCCAAATGCATAAATCTGGCATAGTCGATCACTTCCGGCATTTTTTCTTTGAACTCAGGCCCCAATGTTTGGTAGGTTTCAACATCATTCACCTCAAACTCTGCTCCATTATATAGATCTAAGCTTAACCGGTAAATGTTTTCTGCATTGCTATAAAAGCGCTCATAACTCCGCTCGAATTTGACATAATGTGCTATGAGCAGTGTGGAGGCCATACCTACGGCTAAAAACAGAAAATTTATTAAAGAAAAAGTGCTGATTATCAATAAATAACGCAACGAATTTTATATCGGAATATAACACGACTGAAAAAAAGACAACGAACATTAAAGA
>JAAUYD010082422.1_pt1 | contig 11160 bp, 9 predicted proteins | sample 7278101 | NCBI WGS metagenome assembly JAAUYD01 (sample SAMN14350128, study PRJNA611818) | marine sediment metagenome | isolation source: surface marine sediment (0.6m) | place: French Polynesia: Moorea | collected 2018-08
CAGTTCATCAACCCCGAGGCCCAGACCAAATCAAGGGTCTACTACCAGCACCTGCCCAAGAAGTTCGTGGCCGGCACGGTGTACGATCCCAACGAAAAAGAGGTCATCATCGGTGCCATTTGCACCTTGAAGGATACCGACTCGGGCGACACCCTCACCGCTGAAACCGACAACTGGGGCGACTTCTGGTTCCGGGGCTTGGAAGACGATCGAACTTTTACCTTGTCCATTAAAAAAGGTCAAAAGTCCAAAACCATCGACAATATCGTCACGGATAAGGACTGGAGTCTGGGCGATATTCCTATGGGTTAAAGGTGTAGTTCCGAGTTTAAAGTTCAGAGTTCAAAGTTAAAGCTTCGCCAGGTGCAATATTCGCGCTTGGCGAGGCTTTGTTGTTTCAGCTCACCTCATTTTTTGAATTAAAATTCGTAGAGTGTGTTTACGCTTGAAATTTCGAATAGCCGTATTCAATAAGGACAGGAAAAGTGATCTTTATCACAGACATTTCATAAATTCCTTGAAATTGCATATAACTAGGGTTAGTTGTATTATTAGCTGAGTTAAAATCTGCCTGCACCTCCTCTTCAGCTCCTTTCATCTGCACATAGGTGGCTAAATTCTCAACACATCCGTTCCGGGACAGGTTGTGTTTGCTGCCGGGGTTCAACAAATCGCCATTGAGATAGCGGTGTGTCCATTGGGTGTGATGACCGGTATAGAGCGACGCTGATTGTCACAACTATCAGGAACTATTTACAAGACAATCAAAAGGAGTGCATCATGAAACCGTCGGAAAGAGGACCTCGGAATCTTATTTTATTGGCTGATAGTTCACCGGGATATTCCTGCCGGGTGGATACCACCATAGGAATGGCGGTGAAGTTTGATGCTTTTCTGACCGGCGTATTTCTTCAAGAGCAGAACCATTTGCTCCACGATGACGCCATGCGGCAATTGCCCGACAGTTTTCGCCAAACAGTTCAAAGCAACCGAGATCGTCTGGACGACAAAGCCGCCATCGATGCGGAAAACATTTTTTGGAGCAAGATAGATAGCGTGCAATGGCGTGACAAGGCGCAATGGAAAAGGATCAATGGGTCGCCGGATCACGTTGCGGCCACGATTTCACGCTATGCTGACTTGGTCATTGGAGGACAAAATCCCTCAACCCGCAATCAGGATTATACCGTTGTCGACCCCGGGAATGTGGTGGTCAAAAGCGGTCGCCCCATATTCGTGGTGCCCCAGAAGTTCACACCTAAAGGGTATACCTCCCATGCGCTTTTATGCTGGGATGGCAGTGGTGAAGCGGCCCGCGCTCTTTCCGATGCCATGCTCATTTTGGGTCCGGAGACAAAAATGACGATTCTTACGGTTGATACAAAAGACATCGTAACGAAAGATTTTGGCTTCGACCTTGAATATCGTCTAAAGTCCCGAGGGATTAGTAGTAAGCGGGTAACGATTAGCAAGAACTTCAGAGACTGTGGCAAAGAGTTGATCAGCTATGCTCAAAAGATTGAGGCGGATTTAATAATTATGGGCGCCTATCGACATTCGCCTTTACGGCAAAGCGTTATCGGCGGGGCCACAAAGTCGGTGCTGAAAAATATGCAAATCCCAATATTTCTCTCGCATTGAATATCTGGACCTTATAACTTCTCTGATTTGTGGTTCCGGGGACAGGAAGATGGTTTTTTCAGCCTATTTCTAATCCGACGGGTGTGATCTTGGTCGGCTTGGTTGAATTTTTCAAACATGCACTTCACTTGGGTATCTTTCAAGCACGACGTAATTTCCTGAAAATGTATCTCTCCTGCAGATTGCTCTAATTGTATCGCCGCCACATAGGCTTCGCTTTTATCCGGTTTTTCCTTTTGATATTCTTGGGACAATTCGACAATCCTTTTGGCAATTAATTCGAAACTACTGACAAGTCCCTTTAATCTGCTTGCTGGTAGCCTCAGATGTTCGAGAATAATTGTTCTATTATTACGTAAGATTTGAGCATGCGCTTCTTCTTCTGCGGCTAATCTCTGCCAAAAAGCCTGGTCTTCCTCAAATAATCCTGAGAACTGGCGGTAAAGACCCGCGACACAGATTTCAAGGTTAATTAGAGCTTCAACAATAAAATATTTGTCCATTCTATTCGAGGATCCTCAGTGCGGTTCTTAATTTCGATGGTGCTGCTACGGATTGAATTACAGGGATTCGTCTTGGAATAAAAAAGACGTCCGAAAGTCACTGCGGATTCACCCCACCCAAGGTAGCGATTCCTAATCAGTGGGGTGAATCGTCATGATAACGAGGGCCGTGACAGATACCTGATACGCAGCCTCCTGTAAGAGGGGCACATATTAGATTTTAAATCGGCTTACCATGTTGTTCAGCTTCTCGGACAATTCAGACAAACTCGCTGCACTGCCATGAACTTGAGAACTGCTGTTCGACATCTCCTGGGAAGCAAGGTTAACTTCCGTAATGTCGTGAGAGATCGCACCGGCCACAGTTGAGCTCTGAGCAACATTCTGGTTTACTTCGTCAATGCCCTGTGCCGCCTGGTTTACATTGCCGGCGATTTCACTCGTTGCGACGGCCTGCTCATCGATTGCGGCGGCAATGCCGGCAACGATATCGTTCACCTGATTGATGACATCGAGAATCTGCTCGATTTCAGTGACGGTGTCGGATGTTGTGCTCTGAATCCCGCTGATTCGTTCGCTGATGTCCATTGTGGCCGACGCCGTCTGTTTGGCCAATTCTTTGATCTCATTGGCCACCACGGCAAATCCTTTGCCCGCCTCACCGGCTCTGGCGGCTTCAATGGTGGCATTGAGTGCGAGCAGATTTGTCTGCTCGGATATCTCACTGATGGTCTCCGTTACCCGGTCCACTTCACTGGCCGCAACACCCAACCGTTTGACCATCCCGGAGACATTGCCGGCCTGTTCTACGGCAGAGGTCGTGATGGTACGACCTTTTTCGGTATTTTGGGCAATTTCGTTGATGGTGGCACTCATCTGCTCTGCGGCGGTAGCCACTATTTGTACATTGGTCGAGGCCTGTTCGGATGCAGCCGCAACGCTGTTCATCGTTGCGCTCATTTCTTCTGCGGCGGAGGCAACAGTACCCGCCTTAGCGGATGATTGCTCTGCACCGGACGCCATTTCCTGTGATATATCGGACAGTTGAGAGGCAGAGGAGGTCAGTGTGTCAACGCCTTTGCCCATGTCACCCATCATCTGCCGGAGGTTTGCCGACATTTTGTTCAACGCCGCGGCCAAGGCCCCGATTTCATCATTTTGCCGCACCTCTATTTCAGAGGTGAGATCACCACTGGCCACGGTTTCAGCCAAATTTACACTTTTCTGCAAAGGTCGCAGAATACCTCGGGCAATTAAAAAGGCCAAAGTGGTACCCACTGCGATGGCTGCGACACAAAACAGGGTAACGCCAAATCTTGTGCTGGTTGCAGACTGGAGCATCTGCTCATCCGTCATAATGTTGTCTTTGGCCTTTGCTCGAATATCAGCCAATAAACCCTGTATCTGTTTTAAAGCGGGCAGCGTCTGGCCGGCATAGGCGTTATTCGCCGCGGTCATGCCGGCGACCTTGGCGTCATGCCATTCGATGATGGCATCAATTTTTTTCAGGGCGGCTTTGGCAAGTTGTTGTGTGTGATTAATATAATAGTCTCGGGCTTTATCCCGCTCTCCGGCGTTCAGCAGATCCTGTATTTTAACCGAACTTTCGTGCAGTTTCTGGTGGGGTTCCAGTAATTGCTTCCACAAACCGGCGAACTGTGAATCTGCTTTTCTAAGGGCCTCTGTTCCCGGTCCATAAAGCCAGCGGCCCAGACTGCATTTTGTGTGATTGGACTCGGCCTTTATGGTTTTCAATTCGTGATCGACAAATACCGCTTTAACCTGATGCGTCCAAGCAAGATGATCGGTCTTTTTATCTCTTAAAAAATTGCCAAGGGCAAGGTCGGCCGGTTGAAAAAGCTTCCCAATAGCAATCGCGGAATCATGCAATTTTTGATGCGGCCCTTCGATTTGTTTGAGCAGCGGCGCCAATTCCGGAACCATGGCTTCGGCGTGTTTTCGTCCGTCGCCATAAAGCCATTTCCCAAATCCGCACTTCTGGTGGTCGGTTTCAACATCGAGCGTTGTAACCGTCACATCCGTGAGAAGCGCGTTGAGCTTGGCGACCCAGTTCAGATGATCCACCTCTTTTTGCGCTAACACGGCATCAATCTTGTTGCCGTCGATTACCTCCTTTGCATTCCCAACAATTCCGCTGATTCCGAATATGGACCAACCGCCAACCACGACCAGCAAGGCCAGCACAGCACCAAAACCAACACAAAATTTAATACCGATTCGCAAATCTTTCCAATTGATCATTCTCATTGCAGTATCACTTTCCGCTTCTTCATTATGAGTGAGCATCCAAAGCTATATGTTAATAAATCATCGACGGTTACAGGAGCATCATAAATTTAAAAATCGATGAAAAAATATGGAGAAAAAATAGATATTATTGGATGGATAGCAGGTGGCTACGTAGATTGGTTTTTTGGTTCTTGAGGCCCAGCTTTTCCCGCAGATGGTGACGGTGCGTCAGTATGGTGGATACTGAAACCCCTAGCAAAGGCGCGATCTCCTTGTTTGACAGCCCATCTCTCACAAGGTTGGCGACTTTGATTTCCATTGGCGTCAACCCGTATACCTTGGAACTGATATGGCGGGCAAAAGGGTGGACCAGGTCATTCAGGTTTGATTTGATGATATGGATGAGCTTTTGTTGGCGGTCATTTAGCGATGTTTGCTGCAGCTCGGCAAGGTAAGGTATGATGAAGTCCTGAATCGTTGCCACCATATTATTTTCAATGTCCGATCTGTCATTGTCCCGCTGGGTTAAGAGCACTTTCATGGCCACATTCATGTCATCCAAAGAGGCTGTCCTTTGTTGGACCAATTTTTCAAGTTCATCATGGGCCTTTCTCAATTTGTTTTCGTTTTCAATGGTTGCCGTGATATCGGCATCGACGCCGCGATATCCCGTCAAGCGGTCTGATGCGTCGAACAGCGGTACACCGCTGGTGGACAGCCAAACCGTATGGCCGTCTTTGTGCTGATAGCAATTTTGGAACTTTTGAAACGGCCTTTTTTGCTGAAAATAGTCAAAGGCCATTCGCTTAAGTCTTGCCCGATCGTTCGGATCGAACAGATCATAGAAATGTTGTTTGCCAACAACCTCATCTGGTTTGTAGCCTAATATTTTTTCAATCACCGGGCTGGAATAGGTGTACATGCCGGCATTGTCGATCTCCCAAACCCACTCCTGAGCGTTGGCAACAACCTCCTCGAACCGTTGTTCAGCTTGCTTTAATCGTGACTCCGTGTTTTTTCTGCGGGAGATGTCATGGACAAAGGCATAAATGACGGCCGGGCTGCCGGTTTTATCTTTGGAGAGGTATTTTCGCATTCGAACCGGCACTTTATCGCCGTTTTTGCGCCGATACTCCTTCTCATAAGGTTCAGAGTCTCCAGATGTTAAGACCTGATTTTCGAGTATCAGGTCCTCAACTGCATGCCACTTATCGGGTGTAATTTCTCGACACGTCAGCCGGTTCAGCTCAAATTCCGCGTAACCGGTAAGCCTGCGGAAGGCCCTATTGGTTTCAAGAATGCGACCCTTCAAGTCGGTACAGAAAAAGCCAACCTGCATTCGGTCAAGGATGTTGCGGTAATTTTCAATGGATTCTTGAAGCTGTGATTCTAGCTTTTTTCTTTCCGTAATATCCACATGATCAATGATGATCAGATTCGCATCATTGTTTTCAATTTTTGAGATTCTACCGGAGAAGTATCTATTGTGCGCTTGAGTGGAAAAAGAGTAGTCCAAGCTGAATCGGTCCCGTTCGCCTGCTATGACCGATTCGATACCTTTGGCGAATGCGACCGCCTCTTTTTTGTCGGCTCCGGAGGCCGCATAGCAGACCTTGAGATAGTTGATCCCTTCGGATACGCTTTCGATTGAGGCGCCGTGTTCTATGGCGAATTTTCGCCACGCCTCATTGACCAATACAATCTTGCCGGAACTGTCAATAACGGCAATATTCGAAAGATGACCGTTGAACATTGCCGAAAAAAAACCATCAAACTGTGATTCAGAAGTATATCTCATATTGCCCTTTATGGATCTTGGTACTGGCAACAATCGATCGGGCTATCTCCCTGTTCGATAGATTACAAGCTTCGTTGAGCCATGCTCAGCAAATTTGCACATTTTAGAACTATAATCTCACTATCGATGAATTCAAGTTACGACGATGACAATAATCACAAAAAAGGCCGCAACGAAGGAAGGATTGGAATGAGGAAATGGGAATTGCGGTCAGAAATGGGGGTCGCACCCGGACTCTCCGACCATCGACCTTCCCTTCAAAAGTCAATGGTCCTTAAGTATTGCAAGCCCTGTACGATATACGATAATACCAGGACGAGTCGTACCATCGATTGGAATATGATAGCTTATAACTGCTCCGCTCAATTATAGATACAGTATACCCGATATGAACCAGATTGTCACCACCCACAGAAACACCGATTTTGACGCCCTGGCCTCCCTCGTGGCCGCCACCCTGCTCTATCCCGGGGCAATCGCGGCTCTCCCGCGGCAGATCAATCCCAATGTCAAATCATTTCTGTCCATCCATAAGGACTTTTTCGATTTTCCCCGTACCAGCGAGATCGATCTCGATTCCGTCGATCATCTCGTGGTGGTGGATACCAATGCCTGGCGGCGGCTCGACCGTCTCGATGCATTAAAGAAGCGCGACGACCTGGTGGTGGATCTATGGGATCATCATCCCGGCGAAACCGACCTGTCGCCGACATTCTCCTGTTGCGAGACCACTGGTGCCAATATCACCCTGATGGTCAGGGCCCTGAAAAAGCAGCGCATTTTGATCACACCCATGCAGGCCACGCTGTTTCTCATAGGGCTTTATGAGGATACGGGCAACCTGACCTTTACCGCCACCCGCGCCGAAGATGCCGCTACAGCCGCCTACCTGCTGGACCTGAAAGCCGATCTTGCCATGGTCAACCGGTTCCTCAGCCCCGTATACGGTCCGAAGCAGAAAGACATTCTCTTCGAGCTGTTGCGCTCGGCCGAGCGCAGGAAGGTCAATGGCTTTCGCATCGGCATCGGCAAAGCGAAGGTTCAGGGGCATGTGGAAAACCTGGCCATTGTAGTGCGCATGTACATGAACATCGCCAATGTGGATGCGGCCTTCGGCCTCTTCGAGAGTGAAAAACGGGACCGCTGCATGGTGATCGGCCGCTCCGGGCACGATGGACTCAATGTCGGCCAGATCATGCAGCGCCTGGGCGGCGGCGGACATCCGGCAGCAGGCAGCGCAGTGCTCAAACGCGTCAACGTTGACGCCGTGGAGACGATGATCTTGGACCTCATCGAAGGCAACCAGCAGACGTCGGTGCAGATCAGCGATCTAATGTCCTTTCCCGTCTTCACGCTGGAGGCCGACACTCCCATGGTCGAAGCCGGAAAACTGCTGCGCGAAAAAGGCTGCACAGGACTGCCTGTGGTGGATCAGGGCCGCTTGGTGGGGATCCTGTCCCGCCGCGATTTCAAGCGCCTGAAAAACCAAAAACACCTCTCACGTCCGGTCAAGGCCTACATGAGCACCCAGGTTAAAACCATCCGCCCCGGACAGACTCCCCTTTCGGCCGCCCAATACATGGTCAAGCACGATATCGGACGGCTGCCCGTGGTGGAAGATGACAAGATCATCGGCATCGTCACCCGTTCGGACACCATGCGCTACTTCTACGATTTGCTGCCGGATTAAATTCTTCCCAAGTTTGGGCTTCGTGTCTTTGGACCATTGATGGCGTCACTAGTAAAAATTACGGTTATTTCTAAATAGGATAAACCCATGGCGAAATCGATTTTCTATCGTTTGTTTGGATTCGGGAAGATCCCACGGCGGTATCGGAGTGCCATCGAAAACGAAGGCGTGATACTTCAAGACGAAGGTCTTACAATAGTGGTTAGATACAAAAACTTCCGTGCCCCTAATGCGTACTACGGCCGGAGGGTCTCATTGGTGTTAGGTTCAGTTGTTCTTACGCAGCATAGCTTTGCATGCTTCCGGGGCAACATCATCCCGCCGATCTTTCATGTGGCGGTTGCACACGAATCGTTTAAAGCATTTGATTTTAGCTTGGATGAAAAGGCACGGCTTCGAGTTTTGATAGATGCTCCTGCATTTCAAGAGGGTTGGAAGGGCACCATCGACTGCCGTATTCCCTGTGAAAACGCGCGGGAGTTTCTACGAGCGCTGACCATTGCCAACTCTTAGAGCACTGAGTAGCCCTGCTTACAATTTTGCTACTCTACCGAGTTTGGTGGGCCTGATCTTGGGAACCTGCGGTTCCAATTCGATGACACTCATCGATTCCCATTTTCCCCCCTGAAATCTCAGAAAAAAGGTGATGCCGAGCAAGGCAACATACACGGTGGCAAACACCCAGGCCATCATCAGGCCGGAATCCAGTATTTCGATGGCAACATACACTGGGATAATGAGGACAAACACCGAAAGAATAACCGTCATAAACATTACAAATCGTGTATCTCCAGCGCCTTTGATGGCAGAGCAAAAGATAATATTCATGGCGTCGAACAGGCTGTAGATGGCGACAAATCGCAAGAGGATGACGGCGTAGGCGTATATCTCCGCAAATCCTCCCGGATCAGCTCTGTGTGCAAAGGGGGCGACAAAAATATCCGGTGCCAGCACGTACATTGCTGCTATGCCTGTCATGTAGATAAATGTCAGATGGAAACCGGAGTATACGGCTGTTTTGGCGATATCAGTTTTCCTTGCCCCAAGGTACTGCCCGACCAGTACGGAAATGGCAATTCCGCACCCAATCATGGGCATAAAGGCCAGGGTGTTGATATTGAAAGCAATATTGGTCGCTGCCAGACTGGTGGTGCCCAACCGGCCCACAACGAGCACAAAGCCGGTAAATCCGGCGATTTCCAGAAAAAACTGCATGCCCGAAGGGAAGCCAAACTGCAACAGCCGTCGAAAAAGGTCTTTGTCAAACCGCCAACCTTTTTTTGTATGATAAATGCTGTCTTTGCCACCGGAAACCAACAAAGCAAAATACACAAGCAAGGAGAAAATGCCGGCCACCACCGTGGCGATGGCGGCGCCTCGGATTCCAAGCTCTGGAAAACCCCAGAGACCGAATATCAGTACATAATCCAGGACAAGATTGACCACGGTGGTCGCAGCGTTAACCCACATCACCGGCCAGGTTTTGCCCCGGCCGCTGTAAAACCCTGACAGTGCAAAGGAGCCGATATAAGCCCCGCCCCCCACACACATAATCTGGAAATAGATGACTTCATAGGCCTGAATCTCAGGGCTGTGGCCAATCAATCTGAATGCCGGAGCAGCAAGAGGAATGATGCACAGCATGACCACTCCGCCGACCAGAGATATGTAGATGCCTTGCCACATAACCGGCCCGATGCGATGGTAACGGCCGGCCCCGTGGTATTGTGCTACAAAGGTGCTGACATATCCAGCGGTTCCCATGAAAACACTGATGACGGTAAAGCTGAGCATGCCGGCCGGCATTGCTGCTGCGATGGTTTCCGGTGAATACCACGCCAGGAACATGCGGTCCACAAAGTGCTGCACCGACCAGGTCGCCGTGCTCAAGATTAAAGGTATGGCGATGACGAGTACTTCCCTGTAACCGCCATCCGTGTTCCATCTGTTTTTGATTCCCTGCATTGGCCGTATCCATAAAAAATCGTAGCAATCAAAGGAGGCTACGATTTTATTCTCTGCTTGGGTTTAGAAATAAATTGAGAATATTTCACATATCAACAAGTTTGTCATTATAAACGTGTGCGGTGATCCTTAAAGTGTGAAGGGTGTGTTGGGGACAGGTATTTTAATGTAGTAAGGGCGGACTTGTATGGTCGGATAAATTCAATGCTTAGGTGGTTGGTCGCTGTCAGTCGGTGAATTGGCAAACAGTGGAGAGAAGATTAATACATTTGCCCGAGTTGGGCACAAATTGAACCATCGCCATTGTCACATTTTATGGACATGGCCTCTTTTCTGGACTCTCTATCCCTGTATTGGGAAAGGTATTTCCAAATGATGGTGGCTTTCGTATCGGTGCGTCCCATTGTCCAGTTGTATCGAATGTCAATAACATCCCCGATTTCAGGGGGCCTAACCCCAGGGTCGACGCACAACTTTATGCCATGGGGCGTGGTTTCTCAGCATCGTTCTTTTGAGACAACAATGCCACCAACCCCTCGCAATAGGGCATTTCCGCTTCGGTGTTGCCCAAATAATAGCTATTGTTGGTATCCATTGCCTCTATCTGTATAAAACAGGTGCTGCATTACAGCACCTCATCGGACCATTGGCTTGTTGTCCTTAGCCCATTGAACGATGCCGAACCGCATGTTTGCTATTTTAGTAAAACCATTATCATTCAAAATTTTGGAGGCGACAGTACTGCGATTTCCCGTGGCGCAGTAAACTAAAATGTCTCTATCTTTGAATGCGGAGATTTCATTGAGACGTTCTCTTAACTGCTGGACAGGTATCAGTACAGCGCCTTTTAATCTGCCGGTTTTATATTCCATTGGGGTTCGGACATCTAAAATTATTGGCTGAGAGGTCGCAATCAGCTCTTCAGCTTGCTGTGAAGAAAATTCGCGATAGTGTTCCTGCCGGTATTCGATGACCGAGATCCGACCGGGAACCCCGTCCAGGGTATAAGCAAACGTGCCGGTGTGTTTCATCTTGAAGTAAGGTGATTCCTTAAGATCGTTGGGCAGGGTTTGATTCACCGAAAGTTCCGGAATCTTTAAAATCGGGTTGATAACCGATGTATCAAATTTAAACTTGATATAATCCCCGCGGTAAACGGTGAAATTGACCTGGGCGTCTTTTGGATCTACCGTTAAGATGCGCAGTCCGTTGACGATTCTTCCCGATACTTGGCGATCTGTCGATACCGGTGTCGTATTGGCCTGCACAAGAACTGATAGTGTAAAAATTGCCACTACAGACACAAGCAACAG
>JAAUYD010180263.1_pt1 | contig 11159 bp, 15 predicted proteins | sample 7278101 | NCBI WGS metagenome assembly JAAUYD01 (sample SAMN14350128, study PRJNA611818) | marine sediment metagenome | isolation source: surface marine sediment (0.6m) | place: French Polynesia: Moorea | collected 2018-08
TCGAAGACGTCTTCAGGGATGAACATCTCGGGTCCCCCCAAGAAAGGTTGCCATTCATCCGCTGGCAGTGGCGCGGTTGGCGTCGGCCTGGCGTCGTGTGATGCTCCGGTGCCACCAGCCGGTCACGTGCCTCGCTCATCTAGATTATACGCCCTCGCAACCGAGGCGCTGACTCGCTGCGGCGCAGTGCGGCCGGCAAATGTCGTCGGCTGCGAGCGTTGGCGACATCGGCGGCGCTCGGCCAATCGCGCCGTGCGTCGCCTGTGCCCGGTCGCGGGAGGCCGCGTGCGTTCTAGGTCCCCACGAAATCGCACCGTCATTGCGCCGTCGTCGTGTCGTGTCGATTCGCGGATTCAACCCGAGCGGCAGGCGGGTGCGCGCTGCCGACCGGTCGATGGAATCAACGAACGACAGCGCGCGACAGGTCCGGTGCGTCGGATTCGGAGATAACCGCGCCGATCGGTCGTCGGCGATACGCGAGATGCCGCGGTCGGCGCCGGTCGGTGTCGGTACAGATCACGAGCGCAGACGGTACACAGCGGGCCGTGTCGCCCGACAGGTACGCTTGCGATCCGGCGGCGCCTTCATCGGTTGATCAGCAGGATCAGCGCGGCCGTCAGCAGTCCGATCACGACCGCCTTGACCCCGCTCCACCACCACGCGGTGCCGGCGACGCGGCCGAGGAAGGCGCCCAGGCCGAATATGCTGACGAAACCGAGGACGATCGCGGTCGGCAGTGCCGGGAACGGCAGCGCGACGCCGCTGCGTGCGAGCAGTACCGGCGCGATGATGACCAGCGACAGAGCAAGCGGCGCGGCGCCATTGACCAGCGCGATCAACCACGGGACCGCGCGTGACGCGCTGCTGTGCAGACTGCCCGACAGATCGCTGAGCATCGCGTCCTGCAGATCGCTGAGTGCGCGCCGACGCTCGGCCGCTTCGCTCAGATACGCACTCGTCGAACCGCTGATGCCGAGTGCCAGCGCCGCGCCGATGCAGGCGCCGGCGACCAGGTCGAGGTCCTCGGTGCCACTGAGGTAGAAGGCGATCACGAGGCCGAGCATCGTTAGCGCGCCATCGAAACCGTTGACGACGAAATAGCGTCGCACGATGCCGTGCGAGCGTGACAGGTCGAGCCAGAGTGGCAGACGATCGAGGGTAGTCATGCCTTTTGAGGCGGTCTGCCGAGCTTCGCGATCAGCCCTGGACATCGACCTCGTCGATGCTGTGCAACGACGCACCTGCCTCGCTGACCGCACGCTGGACGGCGTCGAAATCGATCTGCTCCCCGCTGATCTCGACGCGCAGCGTCTCGGTGTTTTCGTCCATCTCGAGCACGGTCACATTGACGCGGTAACCGCCCGGTTCGGCGATCAGGCAGCTGAACTCGAGGGCATTCGGTTTATGCGGCTTGAGTACGTCCAAGACCAAACGCGTGACGTGAACCATGGCGCCTCCGCCGAGCGCGACGCGTGAATCCGCCACCGTCCCTGCCGGGCAGGGCGGCTGGGGGGTCGCGGCGACCGCGCTGCGTGTGCTTCCGCTGCTGCGATGAGTCGAATGTTAACAATAACCGGGGGCCGGCACAGCGCCGCCAGTGCGGGCGACAGACGCGCTGCCGCCGTCCGGTCGGCGCCGCTGCGCGCGGCCGCTCAGGCGCCGTCGCCGTGGCCACGTCTGCCGACCAGCTCGGCGAAATCGAGCGGAAACGGAAATACCACGGTCGCACTCGGCGTGTTGCCGACCTCGGTCAGGGTCTGCAGGTAGCGCAGCTGCATGCTGGCCGGTTTCTGCATCAGCACCTCGGCGGCCGAGCGCAGTTTCTCCGAGGCCTGCAATTCGCCCTCGGCATGGATCACCTTGGCGCGGCGCTCGCGCTCGGCCTCGGCCTGCTTGGCGATCGCGCGGATCATCGACTCGTCGAGATCGACGTGCTTGATCTCGACGTTCGACACCTTGATGCCCCAGGCATCGGTCTGTTTGTCGAGGATCTCCTGGATGTCCTTGTTCAGCTGTTCGCGGCCGGTCAACATCTCGTCCAGTTCGTGCGCGCCGAGTACCGAGCGCAACGTCGTCTGGGCGAGTTGGCTGGTCGCGGCGTTGTAGTCCTCGACCTGGATGATCGAGCGTTCCGGATCGACGACGCGGAAGTAGACGACGGCGTTGACCTTGACCGATACGTTGTCGCGGGAGATGACGTCCTGGGTCGGCACGTCCATGACGACGGTGCGCAGATCGACGCGGACCATCTGCTGAACGATCGGAATGATGATGATCAGGCCGGGACCCTTGACCCGTTGAAAACGGCCTAGAAAGAACACGACAGCACGCTCGTACTCGCGCAGGATCTTGAGCGATGCCAACAGCAGTCCGAAGATGAACAGCAGGACTGCGAACGGTACCGTTATCGCTGAACTAAGCATCGTTGATCTCCTCGATTGTGAGCGTCAGCCCGTCCATGCCGATGACCCGGACGCGCTGACCGCTGCGTACCGGCCGATCGCTGCGTGCCGACCAGTCCTCGCTGTGCACGCGAATCCGGCCGTGTCGGTCGAAGTCTTCCAACGCCTCGCCGACGGCACCAATCAGCTCTTCTGCACCGCTGACCACGGGCCGGCGGCGGCTCTTGACCGCGTAGCCGATCACGCCGATGAACAGTGCCATGCTCAGGAACGCAAACGTCGCGACAACCGGCAACGCGACGCCGATCTGCCCGGCATCTTCGCGAAACAGCATGATCGACCCGGCCGTGAATGCGATCGCGCCGCCGATCCCCAACACGCCGAAGCTGGGCACGAAGGCCTCGAGGGTCATGAATGCGATGCCGAGGGCGAGCAGCGCCAGGCCGGCGAAGTTCACCGGCAGCGCCTGAAAGGCGTACAGGGCGATGACCAGCGCGATCGCGCCACTGACACCCGGGATCATCGCGCCCGGGTTGGCCAGTTCATAGATCAGGCCGTAGATGCCGATCAGCAGCAACACATAGGCGACATTGGGATCGGTCACGATGTGCAGCAGTCGCGTGCGCCAGCTGGGCGCCAGGTCCTCGGCGCTGAGCCCGGTGGTCTGCAGCGTCACGCGGGTGCCGAGCACCTGCACCTCGCGGCCATCGATCTGGCGCAGCAGGTCCGGCACGTCGCTCGCGACCAGATCGACGACCTGCTGTGCCAGCGCCTCGCTGGCCGCGAGGTTCTCGGCAGATCGCACCGCTCGTTCGGCCCATTCGGCGTTGCGCCGCCGCAATTTGGCCAGGCCGCGCAGGTAGGCCGCGGCATCGTTGACCAGCTTGCGCTCCATCGCGTCGGCGGGCTCCGGCGCGGGTGCGTCGGTCGGCGCCGCGGGATCGTCGCTGGTGGACCCGTCTGATGACGGCTCGCTGCTGTCCGTCGTCGGCGCGTCGCCGTCGTCGTCCGGTATACGGGGCAGGCCGCCGAGCCGCACCGGCGTCGCCGAGCCCAGCGTCGTCGCCGGTGCCATCGCGGCGACGTGGCAGGCCTGCAGGATGTAGGTGCCGGCACTGGCGGCACGCGCGCCGCTCGGTGCGACGTAGCCGACTACCGGGATCGGTGCAGCGAGTATCTCCTTGACGATGTCACGCATCGCGGCGTCGAGCCCACCGGGGGTGTCCAGGCGCAGCACGACCAGCGTGGCCCCCTGTTCGCGCGCGTGGGCGAAGCTGGTCTGCACGTAATCCGACGTGGCGGGGCCAATCGAACCGCTGATATCCAGCACCAGCGCCCGGTCGGCGGTTGCGCTGGCCGCAGCGCCGAGCCAGATCAGCGCTGCGATCATCGAATGCGCCAGGGAACGCAGCTGCATCGCCTGTTCCTCCCCCGCAACATCCGTACCGTCCGCGCACGTCCGACGGTCGGGGTGCGAGCATGGGTCTCAATGGTCAGGTTACGCCCGTCCCTGGCGCCGCGCAATCGACGTCGCTGGCCCGTTGCTGCGGCCTGGCGCGCGGTTTCCGGCGCGCCTGCGAGTACGTTTCGATGCTGGTGCAAGCAGCGCGGATGCGTGGCGTGGGACGCCCCCCGGGAACCGGCCCGCTGTGGTCTGCGCTGGGCGTGGCGACCGACGACGCGCGCACGGCGGGGGAGCGTCGGGCGGCCTCCCGGGCACGCTGGTCAGCGTCGATCCTGGAACGGCTGGGCCCGGACGCCGGGCCGGCGGTTCTTGGCCAGGGACGGCCGGCACGGGGGCCGCTCCGCGGCCCGAGTCGCCGCCGCCATGGCACTACCGGACGTGGCGCACGCCTGCCCAGCGGTCAGCCGGCGTGGACAACGATCATCGGCCCGGTCGCGTGCCGACATCGTGCCCGCGCACCGTCGTGGTGTCGCCGGCGGTCGCGCGGGCCCGCTCGGCGCGGATGCCGCCTGCGGTGCGCGGCGCCGCCGCTGCAGGTCCGGCAACGCGTCCCGCGCATCATGCCTCGGCACAGCAACGGTCGCCGCGCACCACCGGTGGGGCGATGGTGCGCGGTGGACCTTCCGGACCGCGCGGCGCCGACGTCTTCGTGCCGGTCTTGACCTGGAACAGCAGGGCACCGGCAACGATCAGGCCCGCAGCGAGCGCGAAATTGCCGGGCAGTGATTCGCCGAGAAACAGCACGGCCGCCGGTGTGCCGACCGCGGCGGCCACCGAACCGATCTGGCTGAAGTAGACCGGACCGGCAGTCTTCTGCAGCGCGAAATAGGCGACGAATTGCAGTGCGAACGCGGCGACATTGACGGCAATCAGCGTCACCAGGGCGTCGTTGCCGAGCAGCCGCGCGAGATCGTCGCTGCCCTCGATCGCGGCGGCAAACGGCGCCGTGAGCACCGCGGCGAGCAGCAACATCAGTGCAGCGAGCAGGCGCGGCCTGGCACCTCGTGGCCAGAACTGCGTGCGGTACAGATTGCCGGCGGCGATGACCAGCGGTATCGCGGACGCGGCCAGCACCCAGCCGATGGTTTCGCTGCCCACCGCGTTGTCGTCGGTCAGGCCATCGAACTTGGCGGCGACCAGCAGCATTCCGCCGCCCAGCGCCACGCCCACGCCGAGGGCACGCCTTGGATCGAATCGCTCCAGCCCGAGGCCGAGTGCCAGCAGGTAGGTCAGCAACAACGGAAAGGCGAACGCCAACGCGAGGTATCCGGCGCCGACGTGGGCTACCGCCAGGTAGCCGATCGCGTTGGGAAGGGCCTGAAAGGCGCCGGCACCGATGCTGAACATCAGCAACCGCGGCCAATGGCCACGGGCCTCGCCGCTGACGGCGGCGAGCGTGATCAACAGCAGTCCGGCGCCCCCCATTGCCAGGGTCAGGAACCAGAGCATTGGGGCGCCGTGGTCGCTCGCAACGCGCGCGACCACGATGCTGAACGCCAGCAACGAACCCGTGAGCAGCAGCAGCGCCGGCGCCTTGAGGCGGTTCGCGGCGCCGCGCGGAATGTCGATTGATTTGGCCATGACGGAATCTCCATTGCCTGCGCAGTCATTTATCTTGTGATAAAGTAACTCGACATCGAGAAAAAAACAACCTTAAAATAAAGAATCTTTTTACAAAGATATTGCGGGGTGACGCCATCAAGACCAACGACCCGGACCGCGCCGACAGCGCAGTGAGCCAGTGGCGTGCGGAGTTCCCAGACTGGGATCTGCGGCCAATGGAGCTGTTGGGGCGGCTGAACGAGACCGCCGCCGTGATCGGTGGTCAGCACCTGGCACCACTGTTCGCGGAGTTCGGACTGCAGAGCGGCGAGTTCGACGTGCTGGCGACCCTGCGCCGGTCAGGGGCGCCCTACGAACTGACGCCGACCGAACTGTTCGAGGCGACGATGATGTCGTCGGGCGGAATGACGGCACGACTGGATCGCCTCGAGCGCCGCGACCTGGTCGAGCGCCGGCCGAATCCGAACGATCGCCGCGGTGTGCTGGTGCGGCTGACGGGGCGGGGCGTGGCGCTCATCGAGCGCGCGCTGCCAGAGCACCTGGCCAACGAGGCGTGGCTGACCGCCTGTCTGACGGACAAGGAGTCGCGCACGCTGTCGAACCTGCTGAAGAAGCTGTTGCGGCATGCGCAATCCCGCCAATGACCGGGCCGGTCTATCGCGGCCACCCGGTCCAGCGGACCGTGAGCGGTCGCCAGGGGGCGCCAGGGGGTGCCATTGACGTCGCGTCCCTGGCCGGACCAAGGATCGGCCGTCACGGTCCCGACGCAGCCACGGTCCCGCTGCCGAAGAATCGTGCCGTCGCTGTGCCGGGGCTGTCTACGACTGGCGTGGGAACCGGTACCGCTGGCGCGGCGCTACGCAGCGCCGTCGAGACGTATCGACAGCATGCCGTTCTCGACGATCGCGTCGTAGTCTTTCAGCGGTCTGCCGGCCAGGCCGCCCACGTTCGCGCCGTCGAGCGCAAACACCGATCCGCCGAGGCTCGGGCACTGGAAATGTCCGCGTGGATGCTCGTATTCCAGCTCGACACCGCGGTGCGTACACAGCAGTGATACCGCGGCGTACCGGTCCTGCGCGATGCGCGCAATGATGACCCCGTCCGGGATGTCGGCATGCAGGACCTTGACGGCGCCCCCGACCTCGCTCAGGTGCGGCTCCTTGGCCAGGTTTACGATCAGGGTCCCGCGGTCGACCGTCACGGCCGCCGGACTGGCGGCGGGGGTGTTGCTCACCTTGGTGTAGGCCGCGCAACCGCTGAGCCCACACAGGCACGCGGTCACCGCCGAGACGGCCGTGGCGCTCTGCTTGATGAATTCTCGTCTGCCCAGGTCTTCCATTGGCACCTCCGACCGTGCGTCGCCCGCCCGGGACAGCTGGCGTATGTCGTTCGGGCCTCGGCCCTGTCGGCGCGACGGCCTTCACAGACCGGGCCGCGTCACTCGAGGGGACGCAGTACGACGTCGCTGTCTGTTCGCCGAGTGGCGTGTCGTTCACCTAGTGGTTCCCATAGGTCACAGATCGGCAGTTAGCGTTGATCCGCGTCAGCGGGTCGCGCGACGACACTAAGGCGATCGGCTGCGACTCGCAGGGTACGCCGGCGCTTCGCGATGCAGTGGGCTTGCGACGCTTCTGCGTCGTGATTGAACGAAACCGTAATGGCGCGACAGTGACCGCGGTCGGATGCATCGCGCCGATTGCCGGCTGGCCGGTGACCGGCACCGCCGCCGTCCGGCCCGTAGCCGTCGTGGTCGCTGTTCGCAGATGTCGCACGGCCCGCTTTGGCCAGGGCCAGGCGGTGGCCGCGTCTCTCGGGTGGGCTGATCTGGCATCCGGCGCGCGTTCGGCCGGTTCTGCGGCGGCGGGGTGTCGAATCGTCGGCGTCGGCCGCGCGGGATATCGGCGATTCATGGACTGGCCAGCGGGGAACCGTCGCGCGCACGGCGGGCCGCCTCGCCGCGGAATAGGGTGTGTCACACGCCGACGAAACAACCCGTCGGGTCTCGGCCCTCAATCCCCGACGTACGCGACCATCCGCCCGGCAACCAGCGCGCCCAGCCAGCACGCCAACGACAGCGTCCCGGCCAGTGCAAGGCGGCGGCGACCGGCGCCCTGCAGCGAGCGGCCGTGCACGACGTGGAAGGCGAGCGCCGTGCCGACGGCCGTGGCGATCAGGCCCAGCTTGACCAGAAAGATCGTTATCGCTGCGTATTCGGCTGCCCGGACCGAGAACAGCAGCGTGCCGGTCGTCAGCGCCAGTGCCAGGCCGACCAGCGCGGTCGGCACCAGCGCGCGGATCAGCGCATCGCGTGGCACGCGTTGCCAGAGGCCGATCAGTCGCAGGTCGAGAGGCACGATGGCGCCAACCAATAGCGCGATGCCGAGCACATGCGCCGTATTGACCGACGCGTAGAGCCAGCGCGACGTGCGCAGCGTCGTCGCGACATCGGTCGCCGCTAGCGCAACCAGCAGGTCGCCCACGGTCTCAGTCGCGGCGGGGATAGAGGTCGTATTCGCGTTCGTCGATGTAGAGTCGCTCGGCCTTCATGCGCTTCTCCGCGATGTCGGCCGACGGCTCGCCGATGATGCGCAGCTCGACCCCTTCGGCCAGGTCGCCAGACTGCAGACCGGCGCGCTGGTTGCGCCAGGGTTGCCCGACTTCGACGCGCCAGACCTCGCCGTCGGCATCGACGTGAACGATGCCGTGGGGCATGCCGAGGCTGACCTTCTGGATGATGCCGGTCAACTCGATATTGCCGCCGGTGGTCCAGGCCCAGCCATGGTGGGCGCTGCCCGGCACCGGGTGGATCAGCAGGGCCAGCGTGAATACGGCGGCAGCGGCGAAAAACCTGTTCATGTCCGTCCTCCGTTGGTTGAGATCGTCACCGACCCGAGAGGCGGGAATCGACGACGCATCACGGTCAGACCGATACGAAGACGTAAGGTTCGCGTCCCCGGTGCCATCATCGTGGTTGTGGTCGTTGCGGGGGCGAGACGGGGTTGCCGGTCGGCCTTCGGTCGCGCGCATGGTCCGTGATCTCGGAGCGGGCCCGGCGTCAGGCAGTGATCGCTGCGGACCGATTCCATGCCGAGCCGGCAACAACACGCGGGCGATCACGAGACGCACGCGGGGGCGCAGGCAAGTGTCCGCCACCCTGTGGGAGGCCGTATCGCATTGCCAAGGCCTGACACCCGTCGTCGAAGCCGCGAGCGGCACCACCAGCCAGCGCCGACCGTTTCCCGACCGGCGGAGGAATGCTGTGCGGCACGTGACGGGCGACGCGACGCTCTGCACGATGAACGGCAGGTCGCCTGGATCGTGGCGGATCACTGCCTCTGTTCGTGGCGGAGGCTACCCTGCGCGCTCGAGAAACTGGTCCACCGCTGCAATGGCATGACTCGCGTAGATCATCGCGGGACCGCCTCCCATCAGGACCGCCACGCCAAGCGCTTCCGCGAGTTCCTCCCTCGTCGCGCCGGCGTCCAGGGCATCGTGCACGTGGTGGGCGATACAGTCGTCACACCCGTGTGTGACGCTGATCGCCAGCGCCATCAGCTCCTTGGTCTTTGTCGTGATGGTGTCTGCGGCTCCGGCCCTCCGGTGGAGATTCTCGAAGGCCTCCATCACCGACGGCTGTGCAACCGCGAGGGTTTGCGAGTGCTTCTTCACATCTCGCAGTCTGTCTGGATAGGAGACTGCCTGCTTCGTTGCGTCGTTCATGCTTTGTGCGCTCCTTTTCCGCCGATCTCTACCCGGGTCTTGTCTTGCAGATCGAACGTCAGCGGGAATCGATGGACAACCGTCGCGTTGGTGATGCCCACCATGCGCATGCCCGTGATGACCCGGCAGTTCGTATCGCTGAGTACCTGGCGCGCGGTGAATGCGGCGGAGTCGCAGCCGAGTACGACTACCGCGTCAAAATCCTTGGCTCGCCTGACCAGGCGTCTGCGCTGTCGATTCGTCCAAAGGCACATCATCGGCAGCGGCAGGCGCGTGGTGAACACGGCCGTTCGAATACCACGTGCGCCAAGTGAGCCGCAGATCTCTTTCACGTGGTCTTCCAGGGCACCTGTCTTGACGCCGTACTTGAAGAACTCGATCCACGGCGAGTCGCGCTGCATCGCGAGACTGACCTGCGGACAGACAGGGCATAGCACCAGCAGGGCGGAGCGGGCGCCTTCGAGTTCACCAGCGAAATCGATTGGCTGTAGATTGATGGGCATGCAGCACCTCCTCGTCCGAGAAGTCTCATCGCTGCGATGATGAACTCGATGGCTGTGCCAATCGCGCGAGCGATCGAGCTCTCTTTTCAAGGACTCATCGGAATCAGATCTTTGATGACGTAATGACACTCCTCTTCTCTTCGTACTCCGCTTTGTCTATCTCGCCTCGCGCATACCGCTTGTCGAGAATGTCCAACGCCGCCTCGGGCGCCGGATCCCGATCATCCTCGTAGCCGTGCCGACTACCCGGGTGCTCGCTCATCCACCACGCTGGGGGCCAGCGGGCGCCTCGGTTTCTGCTGAAGAAGAAGGAGAGAACGACGAACAGGACCAGCATCATCAGCGGGCAGATCCACCAGAGGCCGGGCGAATGTGTGTGCCATCCAGGCCATGGTCCAGCGTAGGTTGGGGTCTGCTCAGCGGCGGATGCCGAGAGGCTCAACAGCATAAGCGTGCCGGGCAGGATGAGAGGCGTCCTCACGGATTTCACGGCATCCCTCCGTCGAAGGATCCGACGGTGTGGATACTCGTCTGCGCGGATAGCGCCACAGCCGCCGATCCGGACTCAAAGGCATTGGCTAACCCTAGTTTAATCCACGACACATCCTTCGATCCGCCATCTTGCGGCCTTTTCATGAGGCGTCAGCAAACAGAGATGACGCAGGTCAAATGTCGAGATTCGAACGGCCCTTCGAGACTGACGTCAATCGCAGACCGGGGTCCGTGGCAACCGACGTCAGCCGGCCGGCGACGGCTTCCGCAGTCCTCAACGCCGTTACGCATCGTTGCGCCGACGGGCCAGGGTTGTCCGATCGCCGACCGGAGCCGATGGCTGGATCACGTCATGTCCGGCCTTCGGCCTGATCGGCGGGCGTGCTATTCCGGTGTCGCTCTCGGACGAGCGGGCCGCGCGCTGCTGACGCCGGGAATGGCGAACGGGTATCGACGCTGTGCTCTGTCTAATCTGTCGGTCCGGGCTACGACGACGCGATGTGCGCCGCGATATCGGCGATCTCCCGCCGCAACCGGCCGAGTTCCAGGTTCTGCCCGTGCATGTCCAAGGCCTCGATGCCGTCCGCACCCGACACGATGATCGCGACCGGTTCCCGGTGTCCGGCCAGATGGAAGCCGAGCGCCGCGCGGCTCGAACGGACCGCGCTCGAATCCACCGCGACGATCGTGACGGTGGCGTCCCGGTATATCTCGGTAGACCGTAGCGTCGCCATTCACGGCCCTGCCGCGCGCAGCCGTTTGACGGCCCGCCAGACGGCTGGTGACAACATCAGCGCGATGGCAAGGTAGATCATCTGCAATGGAACGATGCTCACGCTGCCGCTGGCGGCGAACTCCAGTGCCTCGTCGAGGAACTCGGGTTCGATCTCGGCCGATATCTCATGAACGCCGCCGACTAGCGCCGATACGGGGCCGAGAACGGCCCATAGCTGCCCGGTGTCGGCCGGGTCACCCAAGCCAATACGCAGCCGAACCCTGACGTCCTGCTTGCGA
>JAAUYD010095095.1_pt1 | contig 11156 bp, 8 predicted proteins | sample 7278101 | NCBI WGS metagenome assembly JAAUYD01 (sample SAMN14350128, study PRJNA611818) | marine sediment metagenome | isolation source: surface marine sediment (0.6m) | place: French Polynesia: Moorea | collected 2018-08
ACCACCTCCGAAGCCAACCTCGACAAGTTCGTCTAACTCTTCGATCATTTTTTTGGCTTCACCGCTGATCTCGATAGTTCCCTCGAGCAACTCGTCGATGAGGGGTTTGAGCGGTTCTGGAACAATCATCACCCGGTAAGACATGATTTTGCCAATTTCTTCGCAAATATCGGCGAGTCTGTCCTGATCAGTCATCAGACTCAGTAAATCTCTACGGTCGACCGGGAGAAGAAGGGTGGTGGGCATATTCAAGCGGAAAGAATTCTTGATAACATCAGCTTCCGATTCCAATTCCACTATTTGCCTGGCACACTCGACAACTTTGTCATTGTTCTGATCATACAGTGCTTCAAAAAGTGGCGGGAGGTTGCAAATACAGGTAAAGACCATGCGCATATGTTCCTGGATAGGTTTGAAGGGTGATCTGCGCAGTAACTTGGAGAGAGGACTTGTTGATTTAAGGGGCATGTTATTCACCTCATGTCTACAGGAAAATTTATTTTGACCGATGAGAGTTCGACCCAAAAAATTTTTTCCGACTGTAGAGCATCTCCCGAGGAAATGAAACAAAAAAACGGAATATATTTAAAAAAAATATTAGGGAAAAGTTAGGTTTTGGTTAGGGAGGTTGCCAAAAAGCTGTGCCTATTGATGGGAATGTGTAATCAGTCCAACCGGAAGGGCGCCATTAACGGATTCTGTCGATGAGCTTAGTGACCGGTTCTGCGGGAAATTCCAGGGGAATAACCTGGGTACCATCGAGAAGCAATGCTTCAGCACCTTCCTGATGACCACTGTAGATTATGTGATGATTTTTGATGCCGCCGACATCACGCCAATAACTGCCAAATGGATCGAGAGGGGTATGACCGACGATAAAAGGGATCCCTTTGGGCAGATCTAGAATCTTGCGGAAACGTTTCACATCTTTTTTGTTATACCCTTGCAGATGATGTTGGCGCTGAACCCTTCTGGTCGTGATATCATTGATAAGATCTGACCTATCATGAATGTCAATGAGGTCCTGGTAGGTGGTTTTCATCATTGGCGGTGCAGCGTGGCAGGCATAGAAAGAGGCACTTTTGGCAATGTAAGGCAGGGTGTCGTAGAGGCGATTCAAGGCAAGCAGGTACTCATCTCCGCGGGTCTCAAGTAATTGTCGTCTCATGAGAAGCCCCTGAGGAACACCATTTTTGCTGAGCTCCGGATTGAAACTGTCATGGTTGCCGCGAAGATAGAAAATGTTATCGGGAAACATGGTTTTCAATTTGAGAATAAGGTCCATCATGACAATGGAGCTTTCCATATCTTCCATTTCATCAGCCACTTCAGAATGAACAGCATCTCCGAGTATTATCAAACAGGCTGTGTTGGCGTAGAGACATTCCAGGAGATAATTTTCAGTGAGAATTTTGAGTAGGTTGTCCACCTGAGCATGAAGGTCTCCTACAATGACGGGTGTCAAATTTTCGGGAATTTGGACGATGCCGCCTGCGCGGTTCTTGCTGTTTTTCAGGGCGTATGAATCATTGGCGATTATCTGGGTAGCTTTTTCAACAAGCTGTAAGGCAGGCATGGGTTCCAGCATTTGAATGGGACCGCCATAAATTTCCCGCATGGACAGCAAAGCTTCGTATCGATGTGCCTCTATCCGTTCCCGAATATCCTGGTCGTCCGTACGAATAATACTAACCCTTTTTCCCTGCTCCAGTGGGGTGAGAATCAAATCGCCGTTTCTATTGGTCACCTGAAGGTGTCTATTGGCTACATTTTTGTCAAAATCGAAAAGTTTGGAGTAGAGTAGGCTTTCTCGGCCAAGAACTATTGATTGACCGTCACGCAATCTGGAAAAACCGACAATATTTTTGACGCTGCAAGATAGGGGTGAAAAAATTAGCCAGTTCTTACCGATGTGCTTCTTTTTCACTCCGAGGGGAATTTCCGGATGAAAGTGGAGGAGCTGGTCCTCAAGCCTCAGCTCAAAGGTTTTACCATCATGAGCCAATCTGCATGGTGTATGGATTTCCTCCTGCTTTTCAGTAATACTCAGCCAGTTAATTGCCTTTCTTTTGAAGAAATATCTTTTCCAGCTTCCAGAAGAATCAATGATACCTGTGCGTTTATACTGCGGCAGCAACCAGGCCGGCATGCTTTTCTCATTTGTATCAACAATTCGCATAGGTGGTTTTCCAATATCTTCCCGCACATACACCTGCATACCGGCTCGATGCAGGTAAAGGGCAACTTCTCGATATACCGCCGTTTGGTTATTGACCATTTCCAGGCTGAGATCGTCATCGATGGGAAAATATCCTTCATGGTGGCGATCCTGACGACGTTTCAGGACAGTTTTTGGATCGGGAAGCATGAACTCAAAAACGTATTTATGTTTCCAGTCAGAAGAGAAGAGGGATCTGCTGTCAGGAGGTATTTTGATCCGATCAAAGTCCAGAACAAGCAGTTGGTCAGCTTCAAGCCATTCCTTATCAAATACGGTGATTGCTTCCTTTATACCTTCAAATGGCAAACCCAGATGGACCTCACGCGGACGGTAAATAAGGCTTTGGTTTTTCCACCATTTCTTGGTGGTAAGGTCAATGAAGCCTTCGTTGGGCCATCCTCTTATCTGATTGATATAGTATGTCTTGCCGGCACCAGGTGGACCGGTGACAATGAGTTGGAGGAATTCGAGACCGTCAGGAAGGGTCACCCCCCGTATCGTCTGGGTGTGTTCAATGGGCTGTAGCAGTTTTTTTAAAATCTTTTGCATATCATTGTGACGCTAGAGACTTTTTATCCTAAGTCACGTGCGAAATCATTTGATCAACATTGAGGTGACCTGATTTGTGCTGAAGCAACTGTTGAACTCTCCGCTTTTCATGGTATGCTAAAGGTTTGTTACCCATTTTTCAAGCATGACGGAGAAGAGATATGGAAATTATAATCGGTTCAACGCCTCCACTTGGACCATCAGATGACAGTCCAAAGGTTCGGGAATCAAATACCGTGGAGGCAAAACTGCTCCATGTCAGACCACCGCGCCGTGGCATAGCTGGACCTTCTGGAGCCGAACGTAGGATGAAGAAAACTTGTGACCCGATAAATGGGAGAGTCTTGACGCTGATGGTGATGGATGGCAACACCCTGCCTAAAGACATTGAAAAGGCCAACTATCGCGTGAGTCTGCGTTTCCATCGCATGTGACAGGAAACCGTCAGTCTTTGCAGAGATGGAAAGCCAGATTGGCTTTAGCGCCCTGTTGGGGCTAGTAGACGTTCATTGTCCATATGCCGCAGGGGCAAGTGTCTGCACAAAAGCCGCAGGCGATACACTTTTCATCATTGGACACATACTCATAGTCTGCTTCCACAGGAGCTCCCGCCACCTCTTTCTGGGTGATCTCCCGACGGGAAATTGCGCCTGTCGGACAGATGGTTTCGCAGAGATGACAGTCCCGGCATGCTGCACACGAAAGACAGCGATTGGCCTGCTCATTTTCCGATGAACCGGCTGATTCGGGCACGTAGTGAGTGATGGTAAGTGTCTGCAGAGGAATGACTTCCTTGGAAAATGGCTGCCAGGGGATGTTCTTGAAATTTGCCAGAATGTATTCGGCAGCAGTTTTACCTGCCCCTAAAGCATTGGTCGCCAACCCTGGACGTTCCACATCGCCGATAGCCATAACCTTGGCATCGCTAGTGAGATGAGCCTCATCCGTTTTGATCCACGATGCCCCGCCCACGGTAACCGTTTCCACTGATCCCGGTAAAAATGGCAGTGCAGGTACATCGCCGATGGAGATAATAACCGTCTGCGCTGGGATTAAATCCCCGTCCTCAGTGATCAGTCCCTCATCGGTAACTTCTTTGGTAACAATTGGCCAGAGGAAGGTCGCCCCATGTTTCTCCGCGGCTTCTTTTTCAAATCCAAAAGCAAGTGGTTTCTGGATGTCTACCAGCGTTACCTTCTCGGCGCCTAGACGATATGCTTCACAGGCAACATCACAGCCAACATTTCCCGCACCGATTACCACAACCTCTTTGCCTACCTTGGTGGTATTGTCACTTTTTGCTTTTTTGAGAAAATCCAGAGCGGGTATAACCTTGTTGCTGCCTGGGAACTGAAGTTTTCTTGGCTTGTGCGTACCAACAGCAATGACCACGTAGTCAAATTCATCGTGCAGTTTGGTAAAAGATTCCTTGTCCATATCAGTATTGAGATGGACATTGATATTTGGGGTTTCGACAAATCTGCGGATTTCTTCATCCCAGATTGCCTGGGACAGGCGTTCCCAGGGAACTACCTGGGCGAGTTTTCCGCCAAGTTTATCGTCACGTTCATAGATATGGGCTTCCACCCCCTCAAGAGCAAGTTGCCAGGCTACATTCATGCCGCCCGGACCACCGCCGATGATGGCCACTTTTTTACCAAGGGGATCTGCAATTTTCAGGGATTGATGTCTACTCACCGAACGGCCAAGTACCTGCATTTCGATCGGTTGATCGACACCACCGCGGGAACAGTTTTCCATGCAGAGGTTGGGGCATATCGCCCCACAAACAGATCCCGGCAGTGGGGTGTAGCCAAGGACCAACTCATAGGCCTCATCGATTCGTCCTTCTCTAATCAAACGCAGGCGATCTACAGTTGGAATATGGATAGGACAGTAATAGGTGCAGGGAGCGGCTTTTTCGCTGTTGGCCCACCAGGGTTTGTAACGGCGCATCTCTCCGGTGACAATCGCATCAATTGTGCTGCGATCAAGACCAGGTGCGAGGTCGCGCAACGGATCGCCACCACCAAAGGCATTGTTCCAGAAGGTGTTGCGGTACTCTGCCATCGGCATTGGACCTGAGAACATCAATGCTCTTTCTTGGGGTGACACGGCCATGAGTGCCTGCCATTCTTCACGCACACTCAGCTCATCTAGGAGCTCAGGGCGCTCGATTTTTTCGAGATAACCAGGCAGACGCTCTCTCAGCCACTGCCACTGGTCATCATCAAGGGCCTGAAGTTTAGCGTTGGTTTTTGAATAGGAATCGTCAATAGGACCACGAAAATAGATGGTACCGCCAACCATACCGACACAGGGGCGATAGCCGAGAACATTTTGGGGATTCTTGGCCTCAACGTTGCATACAACCGCGATTCCACCACAGTTAAATTCAGCAAAGGAATCACCCGTGGAACCAAGTATCCAGAGTTCGGGACGTTGATAATCGGGATTCCACTTGGTCATGGTCAAGCCCCGGGCACCGATGGAGCCGGCGATATATACCTTGCCGTTGGCCATGGCATTGCAGACACCGTTGGTGGCATTGCCCCTCACCGTTATTTCAGCGCCAATGTTGAGATAGCCAACATCGTCTGAGGCCGCACCCTCACAGATTATCTCGGTTCCGGGCATTCCCATGCATCCAAGTCGTTGACCAGCAGGTCCCTTGAGACGCAGGGTAAGTCCACCTTCTCTTTCCAGGCGAATGCCGATGTTGTGTTGGCCATAGGTTTCCAGAAGGAGCTCCGGAGCCTTTTTAGCAGCCTGGAACACAAGCTTTTCAAAATCCATTGAGTCGAGGCGTTGCCCCTGCTCATCGAGACCTTTAACTACTGGAATTGTCACTGATAACTCCTTATAGCAATGGTAATCTCACCGGTACTGTCTTTACGGTGAAAGATATCTATCGTTATCGAAGAGATGCATTTTTAAATGGCAATAGCACTGTTTCCTAAACCTCTGCATACTCTCGTTTCACATGATCAACTACTATCAACAGAACTTAACAAACGTACTTTATTTGCAGACGCTCGGCCGCATCCTTGTCATTTATACCCAAGGCATCTGACATACCCACGGGGAGGCTCTGCGAGCGTCCCAATGGTGCCATGATCTTTTTTACCTCTGTTCTGATGGACATGAAAACGTCGACTACACGCTGGGACACCAGATCCGGATCAAGCCTTCGGTATAATTTCGGGTTCTGGCTGGTAATGCCCTTCGGGCAGATACCAACATTGCAGACGTTGCAGCGATTCTTTTCGTTGCCGAGACAACCTGCAGCGGCCTGCATGATATATTTGCCGATATGAACGCCGGAAGCGCCCAACATGATAAGTGCCATGCCGTTTTGAGCGACATTACCGTTCTTGCCAATTCCACCGGCAGCAAACAGTGGTATTTCGTTTTGTTTACCCTGCGCGGCGAGGTCGAGATAACATTCGCGGATATTTGAAGCAACCGGATGGCCGGTGGCGTTCATGGAGACGTCATAGGCAGCACCGGTGCCTCCGTCGATTCCGTCAATCATCAGGCCGGCAGCATAGGGGTTACGCACCAGATTGTTGAGCACGGATTTGGCGGAAGTTGATGCCGAGATTTTTGGATACACCGGTACCTTGTGAGAAAATGCCGTAGAAAGGGTCTGAATCATCTTCATGACACTTTCCTCAATGGAGTAGAGCGTTTGGTGTACTGGAGGAGAGGGCAGATCTACACCTTCGGGAACGCCGCGCAGTCTGGCAATAAGTTTGGAGACTTTATACCACATGAGCAGACCACCATCACCGGGCTTGGCACCCTGACCATACTTTATCTCAATAGCGGCGGGATCACACTTCATCTCCGGGATTGCCCGAATAATCTCATCCCAACCGAAATATCCCGAAGCAATCTGTAAAATGATATATTTAAGATAGGGGCTTTTGAGCACCCAAGGGGGACAACCGCCCTCACCGGTGCACATGACCACGGGGATACCCAGTACTTCGTTACAGTACGCTACACCCTGCAGAAGACCTAGCCACATGTTCGGCGAGAGAGCACCAAAGGACATGGAACCGATAACAAAGGGGAATATCTCCCGGGTTGGTGGGATCCAGCCGCCGTTTTTACTTTTTTCAAGAAACTCTTCCGGTGGCAGAACCCGGCCTAGAGAGGTGGTGATATTAAACTCATGACGGCCTGCATCAAGCGCTGGATCGGTGAGCATGGAAATTCGATCAAACATGATGCGGTCAAGCAACGTGGGGCCTGTGGCATTCCTTCTTCCCCCACGCTTATAGGGCTCACCTTTGCCGTTATGATAGAAAAGAGAGCGATTTTCGTTAGCGTTGGGAAGAGGTGAAATGGCCTCATTGGGACAGACCATCTCGCACATAGCACAACCTATGCAACTGTTTTGCATTTCAGTTTTCTGCCGAATTCCGGTGAAATTGCGATACTCTGTTTCACGTTTATGAGCAAAAACGTCCAGCTTGGGAATTCGTTGTCTCCGGTGGGCCAGGTAGATGGCACTGCGGGGACAGACCGCGGTACATTGGCCACAGAGAGTGCATCTGTCCTCACGGTGCTGGATTATCCAGGTGTGGTCGCTGTAGGTTAAGCTGCTTGGTGTAACGGATACGGATCGAGCTGAGACCATATTGTCAGTTCCTTTCTATCGTTGGGAATTATTACGGTGTGTTCACGCATTGGCTGAAAATCAAGAGAGGGGTCGCGTTCCGGCACCAGTGCATCGACGCCGCACATTTCGGAGGCGATTGCCCATTCACCGGGGCATCCTCCTACTGTTGCCGGACGTAATTTCTTGTGGTCCATGACAATAAGGCAGGTCTCATCTGGGAGGGTGCCGATAACGGCATTGGGACCATCAATAATCAAACGTCGGCAGACATCCCTCAAGCCACGGAGAAAATCTCCTTGAGGATGTTTTGCCAGCTCTTGATCGCGCAAGGGGGTGATAATATGTTTGTAGGCCTGCAGGGGGAGCTTCAGTTCCCTGAGAGTATAATGCAGGATATGGGCAAAGACTTCCGAGTCGCTTTGGTAACCAAGGTATCCCGGTAGCTTACGACCGAGCAACCAGTCGCGAATAGGCACGAAAGCCGTGTTTTCACCGTTGGTCATGGTTGCTATACCTTGGATGAAGAAGGGATGGCAGGCATAAAGGTTTATGCCATAGTTGGTGTTTTGTCGTCCCTGAGCCATGCACACTCTCGACTTGATCTGGCCGTCATGGAGCTTGAGGGCGTCACCGATTTGCAGTGGCCAGCCCACCTCTTTGATCATGGCAACATCGGGGTAAAAAGAGAAGATGCTAAGATCGCCGCCATGCTCCTCGCCTATTTTTCGCAAGGCTATACGAGTACGCAGCATTTCATCTTCTCTTTCCTCAGTTGACTTTTCTTTGAACTCCGCTGGCATTCTGTAGGCACGTAGTAGATAGCGGTAGCGATCCTGTGCCTCGATGAGACCATGTTTCATGTCAAATCGATGATCGTATTTGAGTTCGTAGCCATGACTATCCATAAATTCATCAAGCCGGTATTCCGCTTTCTTGGTATGGGCAACACCGGAGAGAACCGGGAATCTGGGATTATACTTGAAGTCTTCAAATTCCAGTCCTCTCAGCAATAGTCCCAGGCCTGATCCGTCATATCCTTCTTTCATGGCTTCCATGGCGGTAAGCACTGAATATGGTGAAAACGGCTCATTGGCTGTTTTTAAGGCTAAACGACACATGTTTTCTCCTGATAGAGTGATATATACTGCCGGCGGCAGAGAGTAATTACGGCAGAATGTGAACCGGTGGGGGTACTTCTGACCAGGTAATAATGAATCCTAGGTGACGAACGTGTATAAATATCATGAAAATACAGGTAAGTCAATATAGTTTAACTGAGAGGAATAAGGGGGAGAACTATCTGAAAGAGATGAGAAAAAACGAATTCCAAAAAAATGATTTGTATTTTGGTGCAAAGGCAAGGTCTCAAACGAGCGCTCAAATAACACATTGTTGAAGTTGAGCAACCAAGTTAGCCGTAATAGTTGACGAGCAACTTAGAACAATCATAAAAAAAGCTCCGCAGGCAAATTGCCAGCAGAGCTTGAAGTATTGAATAAGACTTTTTGTGGTATGAATGTCTATTTCAGTACCTTGCCAACATTTTTTACTTGATTGACGGTTTCCTTGATCTCGCCAGCTTCTTTTACGCCCGGGATACTATCAACCACTTCCTTGCCGCCTTCTTCAACATCCTGTATGCCTTTTTTAAAAGAAGTCATGGCTTTGCCTAGTCCTGAGCCTATTTCCGGCAATTTTTTTCCACCGAAAATGAGGAAGGCAATGGCCAAAATAACCACAAGTTCCGGCGTTCCTAGTCCAAACATGATGACCTCCTAACAGTATTGTGCAATGTTGTCCGGGTAATTATGAGGAAGAATCGTTTTTATCCTTATCGTCAATCTTCTTTTCCGACTCTTCATCCTGGTGCTTGGTTGCTTCCTTGAAGTTTTTTATGCCTTTACCAATACCCGAGCCAATTTCCGGGAGCTTGCCTGCTCCGAAAATAATCACAATAATTACCAGAATAACGATAAGTTCCGGCATTCCAAGTCCAAACATAATACATCCTCTAGTGGTGAGCTTTACCAGATGGTGCTGACCTTCAGCACATCATGGCAGCATTTAGTGTTTAGTGGAAATCTGACTTTAGATTAGTCCGTGGAGAAAGTCAAGACTGGTGAGGACTCCTTGTCTTTTTACCTGCTCCTAAAAGTGTGTGAAAAAAGGGTGTGACGGCAGTACTTGCTGAGAGGCTATCTGCTTATGATCTTGTCAGTTACGCAATTCAACAATGTTCTTAGCCATTTTTCTCATTGTTGCCAAGAGCTTGGACTCATCAATAGTCAGGAGTTGGCGATTTTTCATGAGTGGCCTGCCATTAACATATGAATGGATGACATCGCTACCTCTAGCCACATAGGTGAGGTGGGAGGGGAGGTTGTAAAGAGGGACCATGTGCGGCTGGTCCAAATCGAGAACGATAAAATCCGCTTTTTTACCTACCTCAAGAGTGCCAAGCGTTCTTTTTCTGCCCAGGGCATGGGCCCCACCAATGGTTGCGGCCGCAAGGGTGGTTTCTGCATTCATCACGGTCGGGTCCATGCACCTGGCCTTGTGGGTCTGGGCGACACTGTTCATTTCGCTGAACATATCGACATCATTGTTGCTGGCGCTGCCATCGGTTCCAAGGCTGACATTTATACCATGCCTGAGCATCTCAACTGTTGGAGCCAGGCCGGAGGCGAGTTTCATATTTGATTCGACACAGTGAGCAACGCTCACTTGACGTTTACTTAAAAGTTCCATGTCGGTCGTGGTAAGCTTGACGCAATGGGAAGCAAGGGTGTTGCTCCCCAGCAAACCAAGATTGTCAAGGTGTTCAACCGGGCGAAGGCCATAGCGCTGGCGGCAGGTGTCGACCTCCACGTCATTTTCAGAGAGATGAATAACGTAAAGGCTGTTGTTCTCTTCAGCCAGGGCACCGAGCCTGGTCAGCAGGTCGGGTGAGCAGGTGTAGACGCTGTGCGGGTCGGTGGTGATGGTTACGAGCTCATTGTCTTGGTATTCGGCAAACATCTCCTGCAGATAGGCGATGCCATTTGCCATTTCTCCATAGCAGGGAGATGGGAAATCATAGAGAACTTCGCCAACCCAACCGCGAATACCGGTGCTGTCAACTGCCCTCGCTACCTCTTTGGAAAAGAGATACATATCGCAGAAGCTCGTGGTACCTGAACGGATCATCTCGGCGATGGAGAGCAGGGTTGACTGAAAGACCATTTCCGCACTAAGTTCGGCTTCGATGGGAAAAATATGTTTTTCCAGCCAATCCATGAGAGGAAGATCGTCGGCAAGTCCCCGTAGGCATGACATGGCGGCATGAGTATGGGTGTTTATAAGTCCCGGCATAATCAGTCCATGTTCTTCCCAGATAACTTCAGTTTCCGGGAACTTAGAGCGTAATGCATCCAAAGTATCCACTGCTGTTATGGTATCACCACTGACACCAATTGCCCCCTGCTCAATGACACTTGTTTGACGATGGGTTGGCAGGACGTAGCGGGCAGCGGCAAGATAATCGGGAGATGTGGTATTCATGGCACGAGCAGTTGCTGGAACTGATTAGAGGCTTGAAAGTATTTTGGTAACGAGTTTTTTCAATTGTGGTTCAACGCGGGCGGCAGCGTCAATTATGTCCTCCAGAACGATGGGAACAAAATTGTCGGGATCATTCACATTGGAAACCACCGAAAGCCCAAGTACCTTGAGACCACCGTGTATGGCAACGATAACTTCGGGAACCGAAGACATTCC
>JAAUYD010043620.1_pt1 | contig 11155 bp, 7 predicted proteins | sample 7278101 | NCBI WGS metagenome assembly JAAUYD01 (sample SAMN14350128, study PRJNA611818) | marine sediment metagenome | isolation source: surface marine sediment (0.6m) | place: French Polynesia: Moorea | collected 2018-08
GGATGTCGCGAGATTTTTCAATCTGCGATCGCCTTAAATGTGTCAACAGTTCCCCTCGAAACAAGAGTAAGCGGATGTCGCGAGATTTTTCAATCTGCGATCGCCTTAAATATGTCAACAGTTTCCCTCGAAACAAGAGTAAGCGGATGTCGCGTGCGGTCAGCTCTGCTGCGCCAAAGGCGATCGCCTTTATATGTTAACAGTCAATCTCGAAAGAAGAGTAAGCGGATATCGCGTGCGGTCAGCTCTGCTGCGCCAAAGGCGATCGCCTTTATATGTTAACAGTCAATCTCGAAAATAGAGTAAGCGGGGGGCATCCTGCGGGCGGGTCATCAATTATCAGTATATTAAAAGCGATAATATCGTGATAATCTGGAAGGCTAATATTACAAGATAGTATGTGCATATCAACTAGAGTTTGAGATGAATCTCTCCTCGCTTCGAGGTCGCTACGCTCGTGCCGCAAGCGGGGCGCGTGCACCCGTGCGGGTGCGCCTCGACCTGCGGTCTCGCGTGCACGCGAGCGTCACCAGCTATCGGTATATTAAAAACGATAGTATCGTGATAATCTGAATTTGAGATGAATCTCTCCTCGCTATGAGGTCGCTACGCTCGTGCCGCAAGCGGGGCGCGTGCATCCTTACGGATGCCGTCTCGTGCGCCCTGGGGGCGCGTCACCAACTATCGGTATATTGTAAACGATAGTATCGTGATAATCTGGGAAGCTAGTCTTACAAGATAGTATGTGCATATCAACTAGAGTTTGAGATGAATCTCTCCTCGCTATGAGGTCGCTACGCTCGTGCCGCAAGCGGGGCGCGTGCATCCTAGCGGATGCCGTCACGACTAGCTAAGGCTCGCGTGCAGCCTGCGGCTGCGCCATTCCTCGCACTGCGTGCTCGCGTGCACCCGTGCGGGTGCGGAATGCCTCGACCTGCGGTCTCGCGTGCACGCGAGCGTCACCAGGTATCGGTATATTGAAAAGGATTAAGTAATTATGGTTTTAATTTATTGATACTTGAGACCATTATTCTTTGCATTTCTTCTACCTCGTTTATTATATCAACAAAGAATTTCTGATCTAATAATTTGACCTCTCTAGCTATAATTAGCTGGGTATCTAATTCTCGAAGAGAACCTAAAGCTATGTATAAAAATTGAATGTATTCTTTCGTAGATCGTCTTCCATAGCCCTCTGCGATATTGGAAGGAACAGAAACACTACTACGACGTATTTGATTTGTTAAACCATAAAGTTCTGAATTCGGAAACTTTTCAGTCAGTTTATAACAGTTAACAGAAAGTTGAACGGCACGTTTCCAAATAAACTGTTCTCTGTAACTCATAAGGCTAAAGGCTAAAGGCTAAAGTTTGAAGGATATAATTAGATTCTAGCTTTTATCCTGATTGTTTCACCTTTTTATGCCTTTATTTTCTTTCTTCCTTTTCCCTCCCTCTGCCCTCTGCCCTCTGCCCTCTGCCTTCTGCAAGCGAAGTGCAGATTATAACCGATAATCTCGTGGTCTGCGATATCAATCCCGAAATCTATACCGATAAATTTAAGACTAAAAGTAGGGGGTGAAGATTTTCTCAAATTTCAATCCCCATTCAAGTCCCATTCAAGTCCCATTAACACGCCATTCAATCCCCAAGTTTAACTTAATGCGAAGTTCGGGCGAGAAGAACTGCCTCAAGCAGCTCGAGACCCTTAAGAATATCTCTAAGTGGCTCGTGAATTGTCGTTATTCGAAACCATAACCCTCCTGACTTACGCGGAACTCCGAACGCACTGCCCGGAATGATGCCCACGCCAGCTCTAGCCATAAAGTTGAAAAAAGCTACATCATCTCCAGGAAACACCTCCTCCTCTACTCTGAACCACAAAAGATGACCAATATTGTTATTGACCACCGTTTGAATCACCGGAGAGCCTTCCCCCCACAGTCGACACTCCGCCAGAGCTTTTCTCTGAATATCCTCGGCTATGCGGATGGCATCTTCATAAATCTCGAATATATTGTTGCTTTGTAGGGCTCGCGTGCAGCTCCGGACATCAATCCGGCGATTCCACCCCAGGAGACCTCGATTAAAAACTTCCAGATCCTCCGTCTCCAGAAGCCTCCTCTCGAGCCGTAGCGCCTTGAACAGAAGATTAACCGCAAAGAGGAGGAGACTTAGAGTATGCGGACTATTTTGTGAGGCAGATATAAAACGCCGGTACGACTCGACTAGACTTGGATCTCCGATCCAATATCCTGTTCGGTATCCCGAGAAAAACGGGGTATCCTTCGAGCAACCATAAACTTTTGTTATGAACGTGGGATCTTCTGTAACCTCAAATGGCTCGATAAAGTTTTCAGAATTGTCAAACATCAAGTCTTGGTAAATAGAATCTAAGATCAGATAAATGCCGGCGCTTTGGCAAAAAGTCACGATCTCTCGTAGCTCATGGCTCGGTACTGTTCTTTCGGACCCATAGCTCGTCTGTGCTGGATTTCCAGGTACGGCCAAGATAACAGCGAGGGTAGACTCTCTGGCGACTCTTTCTAGCTCGAGCCGCGTCGGGAGAAAACCTCTCTCCTCCGTAGTAGAGACTAGACGGGATCGAAGTCTCGGAGTCAAGGCCCAGCAGGTGGCAGAGTAAACCGTGTAGCACGGGGCGAAAATCAAAACTTCGTTCCGCTCTGCCTTATTCTGGCTTCTACTGCTCAACTCCGACATACTTCGGAGGAGACCGCATATGACATTCGAGCAACCGTTTCCAAGACCAACGCCCGCCGTAAAAACTCTATTCCAGGCTTCCCTCTCTGACAATCCAGCTTTTTGAAGACGAGCAGCCTCAAGCCTACGGACTATGGAGTCAGCTTCCAAGGAGCCATCCGGCGAGTGGTATCCCGGCTCAGGGCTAAAGATACTAACAAGCTTGGGGACTGAAAGCACTTCAGGAAAGACTTCTGCGCTGTAGTTAACGTTGTCCAATACGTGGAGCGCCGTCCGTCGCTCAAACAGTATCGACCAACATTCAATGAGCTGCTGATAAGGATCTAGCTGCTTACTCTCATAATACATAATCTCTTTACTCGTACTCGCGCCCTATTTAAACAAAGCTTTTAGACTGGATCAAGACCCTTCTCCCTGGCAAATACTTGGTATTCAATAAAAATTTGATATATGTTCTAGAAATAATTGCCTTAAATTTACGTGTAATTATTGCCATGAAAATCTATATTGATAGTATCTAACTACTTATAACAACACCCACTCTAATATAATTTTCGCTCAAGCTCACCATCGTGGGCTGTATCAGTCAATTCGTCTGCGTTGCTGCCCGAATTACACTTAGATGACTTTTAAGCAAATCCCTGAACAGTGGTTCGTTCAGCTCCTCGTCGTTGATACGAGGAACCTGCAAAATTCGATTGACTCTGAAGTCAAACGGAGTTTCTGGTGAGTCTTTTTCTCGGATCGGAAGCCAAATTTCCCTATCCTCATTGCTTCCAATGGCCTCTAGCATACCCGCTTCGAATAGAACATTCGAATTGTCTTGGTAGGATTGATTGACTTTTTCTATAGGTTCTGATAGATAACAGACTCCGAACTGACACAGAGCTATGGCCTCGGAGAGATCTTTAGGAATCGAACCAGCTTCTCTTCGGTTTGCCCAATCGTAGACATCAAGCCTTGGTTCCATCTTAGCAAGCTCATCCTTGATGATTCCAACTACGGCAGTGTCAGCTTTGCTGGGGTAGGCTAAAAATACCCTTGCCTCCGGCAACCGTGAAACTCTGGCTACAGCCTCAAGATTCTGGATTGCTTCTTGAGTACCATACTGCTGCCTCTTAAAATAAAGTTCCATATCCAGCAAGCTTGCAATTGCACTAGCAATTCGCTTCAGCTCGTCCTTTAGCGATTCAGTCGGTCTGATTGTTTGTGGAGACTCGCATGTCATCATTCCCAACACTGAATCATTTGTTATTAGTGGAATAAGAATCGACGTGCGGATTGGCCTAGAGGTGTTGATGCTAACCCTAATATCGTAGTATTCAGGTAGCTCTGAAGGAGTAATCTCAGACCATATCTCCGAGTAGTCCTGAGAGTTCGCCAGCCCCACTTCCTTATTATCTATCACCCAAAGTGGTATTTTCATGTCGTAGGCGAAGGAAACTTGACCACTGTAATCTCCATTGCTATTTCTGATTAACTGCGACCAAGTTCTAGCCCCTTTCTGATAACGAGTCCGTAGACCAGACTCTTTGCCGATTATCTCTGGTATCAGAATCTCGAACACCTGGGCATCAAGGATTCTACTGAGGAAGAGGAATAAAGTGTCCATTGTATTTTTGAAGGTCTCTTCGGGAACGATATTAGTAGCTCTTGCGAATTGTAGCAGCTGGTTACCAAAGGTCTCTGTCATTAAACTCATCCATTTTCTATCAAAATTTTTTTTAATTTGCTCATAAGAAATTCATCTTAAACGGGATAGTATGCTAAAGCTACTTCACCAATGTCCTAACCGCAATCCCCAGAACCTGGCTTAAGCACAGGCTCAAAGCACTATTGTTGAAACGGTTTCAATTGTCAGAGTACTCTATTAATATAGAGTACATTTTCGGTGACAGCAGAAAAGAATTTAAAATTATTCCACCAGTAAGTATAAGGAATTAATCGAGCGAAAAGATTAACAAAAAAATTCCAAATACTTCGGTGTCTAGAGTGTTTAATTGGTCATTAACAGTTTCAATTAAAGAAATAGTGTTTACGTAGTAAAATTTTATCGATCAGCTTAACTGATTTTTGTTTCATATTTTTCTTGTAGCAAGTAATGAATTGAAGACCTCTTTCATAGAGTTCCTCAAATAATTTTTGACTAATACAACGAATTGCACCGCCATTTAATCCCCATTAACTTTCCACCTGAGAAATAAATTTCTTTTAATTTTATTGTTAAATTAATTTAATAGCTTTATCAACCCCAAGATATTTTGTTGAGAATTAGGGTAGAAGGTAAAAACACCGCATTTTTGCCTTAAATAAACCAGAGAATAGCTAAAAAGCGAGCGTGCAAGGGTGACCAACAGCGAGGAAAACAAAACAAATCAAGATTCAAAAAAACCTCTTCTATTCATCAGCCATAAGACCGACGATATAAAGATAGCAGATGCTGTTACCAAGTTTGTTCGAGGAGTTACGGGTGGGGGAGTAGATGTTTTTCAGTCTACGAATCCTCAATTTGAAGGACCTCGGATTGGCAAAGAACTAAATAAGGAACTAGAAGATGCTCTTTGGAGAGCTGGAATCGTTCTTCTTGTTTATACCTCTGAGGAAAAAGACTGGTCGTGGTGTATGTGGGAATGTGGCATTGCTATTGAACCGAATAGTCCTGATACTAAGGTTGTTGTCTTGCAGTGTCTGAAAGATGAACCCAAGATATTCTCAGGAATGATACGTATACAGGCTTGGGATAAAAGCAGTCTAGAAGGCTTTGCCAAGCGTTTTCTAGATGCAGACTTCTTCCCAAACAACAGCAAAGCAGTTACTGGTTTAAAGGAAGTTGAGTTAACTGAAGCAGCGGCAGAATTTTACGATAATCTCCACAATGCAATTCCCCAAAAGCCCAGAGAAAATTGGAATGCATGGCCATTTGTTCGTCTTCAAATTCTCCGAAATATAGTGGACGAACTAAAGAAAACTGAATCGAAGGAACGGGTCACTAAGACGAGAGAAATATTGCTTAATAATACAATTATTCTCCTCTCAGCTAGCGGATTTTCGCGTCTCTTTGGTCGCGTTGAGATCCCAAGGGGAATGAGTTTTGGGGATCTGGTTCGGGAATGGTCGGAAGGCTATCCTAACCTCTCAATTGATTGGCTAGATGTGATTGCCCAACAGGTCATATATGGTGTGAATCGACAATCTTTATCTGTTAATCCATGGCATCGTTTCAGACACCTAAATAGTAATGAGGAGTCTATTCCTGGACTTGGTCGGATCAAAGGTGATTCCGTAACAATGGAATTTGATATTCACTTTTTCGGGGTCGCCCAGGTATTGTCGGTGACTTCGCAGATGAATCGTCTTGAAAGAATGTACTACCGTGACATTGCTACAAAGTCACCCAATGAAATTAAACTCCTCGATTTGCTGAATAATCTAGAAGAACGGAAGTGGAATCGCCTTCCAGTGCTCGATAACGAGAAGCCCATTTATGTAGTTCATGTGAGTATGGTTGATCGCTTCCTCCGCAAAAAATTATACGATAAGCAAGATATTGCTGATATTACTCTTGCTGATTTTCTGGACGATCAGGAAAGCAAAAAGATGTGTACCGAGACATGGCAAGTTGTACAGAATACTGCGACTGTCATCGACGCACAAAAGCTCCTGCGAACACAAAAAAACTGTCGGGACATTTTTGTGACTAATAGAGGCAAGCGCGATGAGCCTATCTGCGGTTGGCTCACAGATCGTGATATCAATGATGCGATTAATGGGACTTAGACATGGCTTTATTGCATAAACAACTCAATCATTTTGGAGCACTCCTTATTTTAACTATATGAATATCACTACTACTAGCAACAACTTAAAGTTAAATAGAAGTACTTTGCCTGGTCTTTATCAATCAGCAGCCGCAGCTTCCCGTAACGCACAATCCTTTTATTTTTTGTGCTTAAAGTCTTATTTAATATTATTAGTTGCAGCTGCCTTAGTCTCCTTCCGGTGGCCAAAAGATTCATCTGCTGTGATAGTTTCAGCTGCCTTATTTCTGATAACCTTGGGCATTCTAATAACGTTAAGAGTCAAGCGTCCAGATGACTTATGGTACAAAGCTAGAGTAGTTGCAGAATCTGTAAAAACAATGGCATGGCGATGGTCAATGGGAGCAGAACCATATACAGATATGGATAATGTAGAAACTGTTTCACAACAATTTATTAATGATTTAAAAAATATACTCAACCAAAACCGTAGTTTGTCTGGAAGTCTTCAATCAGATACTGGAATCCTAGATCCCATATCAGAAACTATGCTTAGAATAAGAGGTTTATCCGTTAAAGAACGCTTAGAGATATACAAAGAGCAAAGAATTAAGGATCAAGCTATATGGTATTCACGTCAGTCTCAATTTAATAAACATCGAGCTCAGCAATGGTTTTTGATTTCAGTTATTTTTCACGCAGTTGCAATAGCTATGCTTCTTTATAAAATCAAACGCCCAGAGCTGAGCTTGCCGATAGAAGTTGTTGCCACTGCTGCTGCTGCCGTCCTTACTTGGTTACAAGCAAAAAAATTTAATGAATTAAATTCGTCATATCAGCTAGCTGCTCACGAAATAGGATTAATTGAAGGGGAATCACTCTTAGTTAAAACGGAAAAAGATTTATCTGGTTTTGTAGCGAATAGTGAAACAGCTTTTTCAAGGGAGCATAAGCAATGGGCAGCAAGAAAAACTTAGATAAAAAATGATAGAAAAGATACATCAAACTTTTCTTCTTCTAAATATTTTGTTGATAGCGGATTTAGGGAGCGTTCGACTGCGTCGTACGCCCTAGTCGCTGCGTTTGGGGTAATATAATTTTCTCCTTTAGTACCACCACAGCCTCAGTAGTGTGCGCCGAGAGCTTTTTGTTTAAATCTCCTTGAAAATTTAGATTTTTGTTAGAAATTTTGCTTTTTAAACTTGACTCTTTTTTACTTAATAGAATTAGAAGATATTAACGATCTCGAAGAGATCCAATAAACTTTTATTTCTAATTTATTCTACCGTTTCGCACCGGGTACTAGTCTAGACTCCAGTTAGAATTTTACGACTCAAATCGGATTGCTATACTACGATCGAGCTGAAACCCCCAACAGCAAAATCCGACCTTCGATAGATTTTCGGATTTTCCAATCCCTTATCAACCGGGCCTTCTGCCATCAACGAAATATTTACACCTGGAAAAAACTTGATTTTCTAGAAACTGAATCGCTGAAACCCTTGATCTTACTGAGCTAATTTATGCACCAAAGCCCCCGTAATGTATAAAATTTTTTAACAAATCCACTGCTTAATGAGTAACGCCGTCCTGAGAGGAAAGCATGGCACCAGAAAAAAAATATAGTATTTTCATCAGTCATACTCATTCTGACCAAGTAATTGCTCATGCACTCAATCAGGTAATTGAAGCTTTGTTTGGCGATCATATTACTGTCAATTATTCGACTAGTAAGGAGTTAGAGGGAGGAATCAAGTCCGGCGAAGATTGGTTTCGCTGGATTACTGAACGGGTGCAAGCTGCTGATATTTCTTTGATCTTGCTGACCCCAGCATCGATTCAAAAGCCATGGGTTTTATGGGAAGCAGGGGCGGTCGCAGGGGTGGCTCTAGCAACAGGAACTGCCAATCTGCGAAAAGTTCGCCCCTTAGTCTATCAAATTGATTCGAGTCAAATTCCTTCTCCGTTTCAGCGAGTTCAAACTACTCGTGGGGACAAATTTTCTGAAATGGAAGTATTCTTTTCAGATCTGATTGCCAATGTCTTGACAATTCCAACTGAAATTATACAAGCGACACAAAGATTACAGAGAGTGCTGCAAACCTATCAGCAAACTATCGAGCAAGCTCTGCTCAATGCTCCTCTGTTGCCCACGGAAGCAAATGTGCAAGAATGGATCGTGCGGCTCGATCGCATGAAAGAAGAAAATCGGATGTCTGAGGTGAAGTACCTGCATGATTGGATGAATATTGCCTTCGGTCGCGAAGATGAAGGCAGGCCAATTCCCTTAGACTTGCGCCTCCACCGCCGTTTAGGGGAGTTATACTTGAATGCTAAAAATTACGAAAAAGCAGTCGAACAATTTGAGCTAGCTCGACAACTTTCCCCTCGCGATATTTTCATGCTACGACAACTGGGTCAGGCTTATCTAAGCCGGCCAGATCTGGAAAAAACTCGGCAAATTCTCCAACGAATTGAGGAACTAGATGGAGATGCCTTTAAAAATAATGTTGAATGTGCGGCTTTCAAGGGGCGCTATTACAGAGAGCAGAAGAATTTCCAGGAGGCATTCAAGATCTATTACGAGGCATTAGATCGCAATTCCAACTCCTATTATCTAGCAGACTTATGCGGTCAGATGAAGCTTGAACTAGAAGATGTAGAGGGAGCCAAGCAAGTTTATCGCAGGGTTCTTGAAATCATCAAACGAGTTGGGGAGAAAAATATTTGGGTTGATGCGACAGCAGCAACAGCCGCCATCGTTTCTGGAAAAGAGGATCTTGCTATTAAGCATTTAAAAGCAATTCGAGAGTCTAGTCCAACGCCGGAAAGCCTAGAGAGCATTGAAAGAGGATTAGAAACGACTCAGCGCAAACTTAACCTGGATCGAGAAATTTACAATAGTTATCGAAGCGCATTATATCCATGACTTCAGAAAATATTAACGATACAGTAGGAGGTGTTTTAAAACTATAGCCAAATAATGTTTCCACATTATTTTTCGCTGAAATCCAGAGAGGGATTGCTTTCTGCCCTTTAAAAGCAAAAAATAATTAACCATTCACTGAAATATTTTTTTCAATTACAGAACACTAACCCAAGACTACAAGCGGGGTTATTCGACCACAGATTGACGATATGAGCATAAATAGCTGTGGTTCTGGGATCGCAATGTCCTAAAAAATCTTGAATTACTCTCAATGGTTTACCAGCTTGAGTAAGCAAATAGCCCACAGTATGACGCAGCCCATGAGTCGTAACTGTTCTGCTCTCGGACTCCTTTAAGGCAGCTTTTTCTAAATAGGCATTGACAATTCTTTGCATACTCCGCCTAGTCAACCTGCCGAGATCGGAATTCCTCGAAACCGAAACAAACATCGGAGCATTCTTATTTAATTTCTCTCCAGCCGCTCTTCTAGCTTTTAAATATCGATCGAGAATTTTCGCCACATCATCAGTTAAAGGCACGACTCTAACGCTCCCTTTAGCTTCAACTCGCAAACCCACTTGCCCTCTCCTCCGGATAATATCGCCGACGTTCAAACGATAAAGACCGATCTGCCGACAACCCTGGACGACCATCAAGCAAACTAACAAGCGATCGCGCAAACCCACGAGCGTATTTTCCACCGGAAGAGCGTCGATCAACTTTTGTGCTTCTTCTAACTCTAAATAATTATTTCTTTCGGCGGGATCGACCCTTTTCGTTGGCGGTTTTACGTCAATAGCAGGATTACTTACGATTAACCTCTTTTTTAGAGCCAGAGCATAAAAACGCCTGACGACCGTCAATTTGAGGGCAATAGTTTTCTCCTTGTAACGTTTATTGACTAAATAACGCCGATACAACAATATTTCATCTTCTGTGACAACCAGGGGATCGATACGGTTGTACTGACACCAGCGCAAGTATTGTTTCAATTCGTAACGATAAGTTTTGACGGTATCCTCAGCAGCATCGCCGTTGGCAATCGCACAATTGAGGTAATTTGCCAGATCCCGCGCCTGGGGATCGCTAGGTACAGAGTTTGAAACTATTGTCATATATAGGAGAGAGTTAACGTCGCACAAGCCTTATTTTACGTCATTAACTTTCCTTCACCACCCAAATTCCTCTTTTTTTCTCTACCCTCTCGATCAATATTTGAATTTCACTAATTCAACTTTCAAACCCAAATTATTTGAATTTCTTATATTAAAATTTACTTGTTTTTCTTCATACTTTTATTCACCGCGCGATCGGTGCTAAAAGCCGCGACATTCCGCCAAACTTCTTGATTTTTTCTTATCACAATCGGCAAATCCAATGATAAATTAGATTATGGCTGAATTAAATCCTACATTCGGCCAAAAAAAAATGGGACTGCAAAACTCGTCAAAGTTGTTGCTACCCACCAAACTAGTATACTTGTTCAAAAAAGATTTTTAAGTGAAGACTATTTAGTTGTACTTAAAGCTCTTATACTCTATACGATACAGGAAATATGCCCATAGGCCAACTATTAAACAGAAGTTCTTCAAATAGCTCGAATTCGACAAATGTCGAATCCAGTTATTTGAATCTGTTTAAATGGATTTTGGCAGAGTTATCCGGTAGATTGCCCCATATTACCCCAGCATTTCAAAGTGTAGCCCACGATTACAGCAAAAAGCAGCTCGAATCGTTGGCAACGAAC
>JAAUYD010066214.1_pt1 | contig 11151 bp, 12 predicted proteins | sample 7278101 | NCBI WGS metagenome assembly JAAUYD01 (sample SAMN14350128, study PRJNA611818) | marine sediment metagenome | isolation source: surface marine sediment (0.6m) | place: French Polynesia: Moorea | collected 2018-08
AAGAACCCGGCGATGAAGATAATGCTCATCACGATGATCAGGATGCCCCACATGCCGAAGGGCAGTGCACCTATCAAATCCCTGACCAGCGAATCACCGTCGAGCCCGCGAAACACCAATCCCAGGGTGGTGGCACCCACCAGAATGATGAACACCATACAGGTCAGGTTGGTGGTGGTTTTCATCACTTCCCGCAGGATTCCCATATTGAATTTTTTGTGGATCGCCGTCAGGGTCGTGGCGCCCACGGCGCCCACGGAGGCCGCCTCGGTGGGAGATGCGATGCCGGCAAAGATTGATCCCAGCACGGCAATCATCAGCGTCAGCGGCGGAATCAGCGCCTTGAACACACGGGCATACAGCTCCTTTTTGGATATTTGGGCAAGCTCTTCCTTGGAGGCCTGGGGCGCCCAGGAAGGCTTGATCTGCGCAATGATCAGGATGTACGTCATATAAAGTCCCACCAGCACCATGCCTGGAATGACGGCGCCGATGAACAGATCGCCCACGGGCACATTCATGATATCACCGAGCAACACCAGAACGATGCTGGGCGGTATGATTTGGCCCAGGGTGCCGGAGGCCGCCACCGTGCCGGTGGTCAGCGGTTTGCTGTACCGGCTCTTTAGCATGGTTGGCACCGACAAAAGCCCCATGGTGACAACTGTGGCGCCCACGATGCCCGTGGAGGCGCCCATCAGTGCACCCACAAAAACCACACTCACCGCCAATCCGCCCTTAATCCTGGAAAAGACCAGGCCCATGGTCTCGAGGAGCTCTTCGGCAAGGCCTGATTTTTCGAGCATTACCCCCATATAGATAAACAGGGGTACGGCCAGTAAGGTGAAGTTTGTCATGGTGCCCCATATTCTCAGGGGCAGGAGTCCGAAGAAGTCGGTTCCGAAGTTCAGCAGTCCGAAGAACATGGCCACGCCTCCGATGGTAAAGGCAACAGGGTAGCCGGCCAACAGCAGGGCGAAGACAAATGCAAACATGATCAAGGGCATATATTCCTGGATGAATTCCATTATTTGCCCCCTTCCATTTCAATGCCGCTGACGACAAACAAGTTCCGAACTGCTTTTGAGATCCCCTGAAGGATAAGCAACAGGAAGCCAAGCGGGATCATGGCCTTGAGGACGTAACGCGCCGGGAGACCGCCCGGATCGGGAGAGACTTCTTTTACTGCCCAAGAGTTGACGATGAAATTCTCCGTGGAGTAAATGACCATTGCTGCAAAGGGAATCAGAAACACCAGGGTCCCGACCAGGTCGACCCACGCCTTGGTCTTTTTGTTGAAGCGGGTGAAGAGAATATCTACCCGAACATGGGCGTCATTCTTCAGCGCATAGGCCGCACCGACGAGAAAGATGACGGAGAAGAGATGCCATTCAAGCTCCTGAATGGCCACATTGCCTTTTTTGAATGCGTACCGCATGACCGTATCGTAGAATACGGTGAGCACCATGACAGTTGTAAGCCAAGACACTAAAACTCCCGACCACTCAGTCAGCCGGTCAATCCACCTCGCCAAAATTTCCAGAAATTTCATCAGGCTGTTCCCCCGCTTCAGTTTGAACAAGAAATGAACGCTTTAATCTATCGTTATCGATACCAAAAGGCAAGCCCCGAACAGTACCGGCGATGACCGTTATCCTGGTCGAAGCCTCTTGGCAACATGATAACAGCCGCGAATCGGTGCCGGCAGATGCTGACGAAATGACTCCGCATGCGGGTCTAAACGTCAACAGGTGTGGGAAAGGTCTGCACCATTGGTCCTGGTGAAATCTGTACATTTGATTTAAGATTTACAACGTTTGAGAAAAGTGGTACCAATTTGATGTCAGAGGGGGATAGATCTTCTTTTTGAAGATCAATGTAATTGCCAAACACTTCAAACAGAATGGACAAATGGCCCACGGGCGGTTCGACGTGTCGATGCTCCCAGGGGCCTGTGTTATTGGTTTTGCCGGTAAGGTTTAATTCTAAAATGAAGAGGAGGATGGCAAATGAAGAGACGTAGTTTTATCAAGAAACTTGGTCTGGGTGCTGCGGCTGTCGGCGCGGGAATTGCGGCGAGTGTGACGCCTGCCATTGCCAAAGAAAAAAAGTTCAGATGGAAGATGGTCACCACCTGGCCTCCTCATTTTCCGGCACTCGGCGAAGGTGCCGACTTTTTTGCCAAGTGGTGTAAAGAGATGAGCAACGGCCGCCTGGATATCACGGTTTACGGCGGCGGCGAGTTGGTGCCCCCGCTGGGCGTGTTCGATGCTGTCAGCCAGGGCACGGTTGAGATGGGCCACGGCGCCGCATATTACTGGGCCGGTAAAACCCCGGCATGCCAGTTTTTCGCGGCCGTACCGTTCGGCCTCAATGCACAGGGCATGAACGCCTGGATCCTGAACGGCGGTGGTTTGAAACTGTGGGAAGAAGTCTATGCACCGTTCAAGGTCAAACCCTTCCTCGCCGGCAACACCGGTGTCCAGGCTGGCGGATGGTTCAACAAAGAGATCAAGTCCATCGCCGACTACAAAGGCCTTAAGATGAGAATTCCGGGACTGGGCGGCAAAGTGGTGGCCCGAGCCGGCGGCAATGCCGTGCTGGTGGCCGGCGGGGAGATTTATACCAACCTGGATCGCGGCGTCATCGACGCCACCGAGTGGGTCGGTCCCTACCATGACCTGAAGATGGGCTTCTACAAGGCCGCCAAGCACTACTACTGGCCGGGCTGGCACGAGCCGGGAACGGCCCTGGAGATCATCGTCGGCCAGAAGGCGTGGGATTCACTGCCCGCCGATCTGAAGGGCGTTGTCAAGGCCGCGGCGGCCAGATCCAACATCTGGATGCTGTCAGAGTTCGAGGCGAGAAACAATGCCGCCCTGCAGGTGTTGATCAACAAGCACAAGGTGCCGGTAAAGCAGTTCCCGGAATCGGTCCTGAAAGACCTGAAAAAATTCACCGACGAAGTGGTTCAGGATGTGGCCGACAGCGATCCGATGAGCAAGAAGGTCTACACCGCCTTCCAGAAATTCCGCAAAGAGGCGTGGGACTGGGGTAAGCTGACCGAAGAACAGTACCAGAAATTCAAGAATCTGTAATCCTACGGCCAAACGCAGTCGATAACGGCGCTTCGGCCTGTTGCGGGAGCAGCATCCCCAGCACTTCGGCGGCGCCATAACGTCGGCATCAGGTCAGGAAACTAAAAAAAGCAGGGAGACGCTCCCTGCTTTTTCATTTTTTAGCCGGATAGGCCATTGGTAACCGGCGGGCAGCCCCATCTGGGATATGGACCGGCCAGCGTACCGTTGTCCTGATGGCAGATGTGTATTAGGTGTATGGTATAGGACGATAACTATCCGCATTACCCGAAAGGAGGCGGCCATGACCAAGGCGATACGTATGCATGAAACCGGTGGTTCGGATGTTCTCAAGTGGGAGGCGCATGATCCCGGAGCTCCGGGCCCAAGTGAAGCCCTTATCCGGCAGGAGGCGGTCGGTTTAAACTATATCGATATCTACCACCGTACCGGTCTGTACCCACTTCCGGGTCTGCCGGCGATCCCCGGTATGGAAGGGGCCGGTGTTGTTGAGGCCGTCGGGGATGGCGTCAGTGATTTGGAGACCGGCGACCGCGTTGCTTATGCCGGATTGCCGCCGGGGGCCTATGCGGAGAGACGCACCATCCCGGCGCATCGGCTGGTGAAAGTGCCCGAACAGATCTCTCTTCGCGATGCTGCCGCCATGATGCTGCGGGGGATGACCGCACGCTATCTGCTCAAAGGATGTTTTCAGGTGGAAAAAGATACCACTCTCTTGATTCACGCCGCAGCAGGCGGTGTGGGAATACTGGTGTGTCAATGGGCCAAAGCCATGGGCGCCACGGTCATCGGTACGGTTGGCAGCGGGGAAAAGGCAGAGATTGCCAGGGCGAACGGATGCGATCACCCTGTGTTGTATACCGATGCGGATTGGGCACAACAGGTGCGCAAGATCACTGACAACCAAGGTGTGGATGTGGTGTATGACTCGGTGGGCCAGTCCACGTTCATGCACTCTTTGGATTGCCTGCGCCCTATGGGGATGTTGGTCTCTTTTGGTCAATCATCAGGTTCCGTGCCGCCCATGGACCTTTCGATTTTGGCCCAAAAAGGCTCTCTGTTCCTGACCCGTCCCAGCTTGATGACCTATACCGAAAAAAGGGAGGACCTTCTGGCGCACGCCCGCGATCTCTTTGACGTGGTGGGCAGCGGCGCTGTCCGAATTCATGTCGGCCAGAGCTATCCCCTCAAAGACGCGGCGCGGGCCCATATTGATCTTGAAGGACGGAAAACCAAGGGATCTACGGTCCTCATTGTCTGATGAGGGCCGCCTTTTTAGAGGCGCCTCTTCACCAAAGATTGGGAAAACGTGATCATCCACCATACCACATAGAGTTGGATGGAAGCGTATGCTTTCATCCAACTCCCATCCCCTGCTGTCTCAAATGCGATCGGAAAATCTGGTTGGCGACATAAAACGCATTATGCCAACCCCTTGTCACGTGACTGAGGCCAAAGTGGTTCCGCCAGCGGAATGCTTCGGTGTAATCACAATCCGGTTATCTCAGACGCGGCCCTGTGTGACCAATTCGGCAAAGTGTTTGAAGGAACGATCCATGGTGCGCTCGGCATCATCCGGAAAACAGCAGGCCGGAAGTTGTTTATGCTCGATATGATATGAAAGGCACTCACAGCAGGCGCCTTTGCGCGGGCAAGGTTCATAGGTGCAATTACAACGGCTCAAGTTCTTCGTCTGGTTACATCTCATTGTGTGGTTTTCCTACTTGCGATCAGTTCTGTATTCGTTTTCTGCGAACAGGGAATCATCTCCACGCCTCAACGGTCTGCATCAAATTCCAAGTCAAAAAAAAAGCAAAATTTGTGAGCTGCGTCACATACATTTACGTTTTTTTGCACCATGATACCCAAAAATGATGAAAAAACAATGGCTCTGTTGCAGGTTGAGGCTTTTTTCAGCAACAGACAATTCCCGCATGAATACAAGTTGACGGAGACGGAACGATGACCAAAGAACTGAAACAATTGGATATCGACGAACTCTACCACTTGAGCGCCAAAATAGAGCAGGATCCGATGACGGTTGCCGACATGCTCTTTCCGGAGAATCCACCGGATCGCGAGACGTTGATAAAAAAAATCGGTCAATGGGCGATCAATCAAACCGCTGTTCTTGAGAGCACCCTGAACGATCGACATGATGTCGCCTATATCTTTCACAAAGTCGGCGAACGAATCTGGCATCAACTGCCCGGTTTTGCTCAACGTGTCAGGATAAATGTTTTGCAGATGAACAGGTCAGGGATCGGTGCGAACTGCTAGTTGACCCCCCTGCAAGCGCTTACCGATATCGCTCGGTAACAATTGACGACGCCTGAGGCCCAAACCCCCACATTTGCGGGCCACAGGCGTCCTGCCCTTTGGGGGCCGCTATACTGAGGTGTTGGCAGGGGTGACGTCACATGGTGTGCTATAAACTGCAGAATATCGAGCAAGAAATATTGAATGTCGAAATGCGGCGTCGCTGCGCTACATCATTTATAAATATGGCCCAATACCTTACTTCGCCATTCTGCGGTTCCTTGTTCGACATTCCCTAGTCTTGGGACAGCGCCAGCTTCGCGCCAAGGGCGGCAAATAGGATGGCGAAGGATCGCTGCAGGCGGACCATCCAAATCGGCTTGCTGGCGATCCAGGAGCGGACAGCATGAGCTGCCATCCCATATAGTATAAAAATAATCAAGGTCATTCCCATAAAGACAACACTGAGCCAGAACATTTGGACCAGGGGGGACGATGTATCGGGTGAAACAAAGAGCGGCAGAAATGCCAGGAAGAAGATGGATAGTTTCGGATTCAAAATGTTGATCAAGAATCCTCTGGTGGCGATTTTCCAGAGCCCTTTTCTCTTTCCGGTGTTGTTGAACACCAGGCTTCCGGTATCCCGCCACATGGACCACGCCAGATAGAGCAAATAACCGGCACCTGCCAGTTTGACGGCCTGAAAGGCCACGGAGCTCATGTGCAGGATAGCTGATAATCCCAAAATCGATGCCGTCAGGTGGGGGATAATTCCGGCCGTGCAACCAAAAGCCGCTGCGGTGCTGGATCTGCCACCGGAGATGAGACCCGTTGACACGGTATAAATGACCCCAGTTCCAGGTGCCAGCACCACGATCAAGGATGTCAGAAGAAATTCGGAACTAAACATAGTATTTCTCCAAAACCGGGGCATAAGTGCCGGCGGTCTGAATACGCCTTTGAGAGAAGGCGCAGTGTCAGGTTCCGCACATCTTTTGGATAAAGGGCAGCAACCGTTCACGCATCTCTTTGCGTTCCAGCGCAAAGGAGATGTTGGCCATTTGAAATCCGACTTTGGTGCCGCAATCGAACCGGGTGCCTTCATAACTGAAACCATAGATGGACTGGTCGTTCAGCAGCTTTTCCATGGCATCGGTGATTTGAATCTCTCCGCCGGCACCGGTTTCTTTATTTGCCAGGATATCAAATATCTCCGGTGTGAGAATGTAGCGACCGATAATCGCAAGGTTGCTTGGGGCATCCTCCGGTTTGGGTTTTTCCACCAGCCCGCGGATCTTGGTCAGGTTGTCGTTGGGGAGGTCGGCATCGATGATGCCGTAGCTGGCGGTCGCCTGCCGGTCAACCTCTTCGACGCAAACCATGGCGCTTTGAACCTTGTCGAAGCGATCCAGCATTTGTTTCAGAACCGGGGTCTGGGCTTTGATCAAGTCATCGGCCAGAAGTACGGCAAACGGTTCATCCCCTACGACGTTACGGGCGCACCAGATCGCATGGCCCAGGCCCAAGGGTTCATTCTGCCGCGTATAGACCAGCGTTCCCGACTCTGGAACAAGGGTGGTTATCTCCCTTAGCAGGGCTTCTTTGCTGCGCGCCATGAGGGTGTGCTCCAACTCGCAATCGTGGTCGAAGTGATCCTCTATGGCTTGTTTGCCTTTACCGGTGACAAAGATGATGTCTTCGATGCCGGCTTGCAACGCCTCTTCCACTGCATATTGGATCAAGGGTTTGTCCACTACAGGCAGCATCTCTTTGGGCATGGCTTTGGTGGCGGGAAGGAAGCGTGTTCCCAGTCCGGCAACAGGAAAAACAGCTTTACGAACTTTCATTGTGGTTCCTTTCAGAGTATCGCGGCGGATATCAGGGTAACCTCCCACCGTCATCACCAACGCCATCGGCGAACTGTGTTGCCGCCAACGGCCGCAACATGGGCGCGATGAAAGTATACTTTTAAAGACATATACCTGGGGGGTAAGGTCGCCGGTAATCGGCTATCGGCCCCATCCTATAATATGAATACCGTATTATAGAGCTGGTTCAATCCAACTCAATTCATCTTTGGCGCGGCCGTATTGGATATCCATAATGGCATCAAATAACCGTTGGGCGATTGGGCCCACGCTACCGTCTCCGATGGAGATGATGTCGTCTTCGTACTTCAGTTCGCTTACCGGCGATATGACCGCGGCCGTACCGGAACCAAAAACTTCAGTCAGGGTGCCTGCGCGGCTGGCTTCCATGACCTGGTCAATGGAAATTTGTCGCTCTGCCACATTGAGTCCCCATTGGCGAGCCAATTGAAGTACGGATTTACGGGTAATTCCAGGCAAAATACTGCCACTGAGTTCAGGTGTAACCAGCTCATCGTTGATGACGAAGAAGATATTCATGGAGCCGACTTCTTCCACGTACTTCTGATCGACGCCATCCAGCCACAAGACCTGGGTATATCCCGCTTCGGCCGCTCTCTGTCCGGCCAAAAGGCTGGCGGCATAATTGGCCATGGTTTTTGCACTGCCCAGGCCGCCGCGAACAGCGCGTACATGGTCTCGTGTAACGAGGATCTTTATCGGATTGAACCCTTCCGGGTAGTACGCACCGACCGGCGACAGAATAATAAAGAACCGATAGGTAAAGGAGGACCGGACTCCCAGGAACGGGTCGGTGGCGATCATGGTTGGTCGAATATAGAGTGACGTTCCCGGTTCGCTGGGGACCCACTCCTGCTCCACACGCAAAAGAGCTCTTAATGCCTTCATGCCCATATCGACATCGATGGGCGGCATGCAAAGCTGTTCGGCGGAGCGGCCCAAGCGTTTGAAATTTTCCATTGGTCTGAAAAGTTGAAGATCGCCATTGTCGGTGCGATACGCTTTCAATCCTTCGAAAATTCCCTGTCCATAGTGTAGCACCATGGTCGCCGGATCCAGTACAAAGGGTGTATACGGTTCGATTCGAGGGTTATGCCACCCCAGATCAGATGTATAATCCATATTGAACATGTGATCGGTAAAATGGGTACCGAATCCCAATTTGCTTTCATCGGGTTTGGGTTTTGGCTGATCGGTTTTTTTGATCTGAATCTCCATGGAACGCTCCTCTTTATATCCCTGCTTCTTTTGATTGTGCTGGTGCGGCGAGAATGGTCGGAGGTTACCATAACACCACCGTCTACCCGGATGCAAGGCGCAACATGCAAATTCGGAACGGCCAATAGAGGTTCTTTAACGTGTAAGACCCGCATGTTGGAACCCGGTATGTGGTTCTCAATACCGGAAGACGTATACCTTGACAAAGGTGGATTAGAATCCTATAAACAGGTAACCGGTTGTATTTTATGGCTTATATGGTTATCTGGTTTAAGGTGGAGATCCAGATATCGGCCGGCGCCCAGACGCTCTCCCCGTATACGGACGACCATGGAACTCACTCCTCAGGCAGCGAAACTATGGAACGCCATTCCGGCCATGGAACGGTTAAGAATTCTGAACAATGTCTGGTGTGTGGGCTGCATGAAATCGACTTCCATGGGAGAAGCCCGGGGCAGGGTTGAAAAAGGTCAGTTGTCTCTCAAAGGGATTTGTACCCGTTGCGGCGGTATCGTTGCCAAAGTCGTGGAGTGATCAGAGAGATACAGATCCCCGGCCCTGCAATAGGCGACACTTTGTATCTGCCAGGGCCAGGGATTAAATTTGACGGATCATGCGGGTTGTTCAGGAGGGGTAATATCCTCTCCGGTGGCCGGATCTTTGGGATTGAACAGGATCGATTTGAGCCATTTGACGCCGAACTTGAGCAGGGCGACATCATCGGTTTTCAACTGTTCGCGGGTTTCATCATCCACCGGCATTCTCTCCAAAAATGAGCTCTCAAAGACAAAGCTTCTAAACTTGTCGATATTATAGCTCACCATGAAGAACATCTCCTTGGCTTGTTGGGTCAATTTGATATTGGGCGGAAACGATCGCTTGTGAACCACTAGATCGGTCCATGCTGCATTGACTTCATCGCGTAGATCGACGCCCTGATCTTCACGCCAATCCTCCACCGTCCACAGGCAATCCTCGTTGAATCCCTTGCAGTGCGGCTCGTTGACGAAGAAGAAGAAGCCTTCGTCATCAGCGCCTTCCTTGTGTTGCAATGAGGCGACGCCCAGAGGGTAGTAACGGCATGCTGTGGGGCGGTCTTCATACAAAATACATCCGTCCTCCCGCACGAATGGGCACGATTCCTGGTCGTCGTCCAGGTGCTTGAGGGTCACCACCGGCAGATCCGTTTTTTCCAGGATGTGCGGTTCGGTATAGATCGCCAGGAATTGATCCGACGGCAGGTCGAGACGCGTCTTCAGGCGAATGACATCGTAAGGTGTCAGGATAATATGGGTGCCCCGGCAGCATTCGGTGAAACACGACACGCCAGGGTGACATTTAAATTTGAATTTACTCGAATAGGTCAGCCGTACCGGTTCGAGATTGGCGGTTTGGTCTTTGTTTTGCTCCATTGATGTTGCACTCCTTGTTAATTAGTCGGGAAACCATAACCGAGGCATTGGGCGATGTCAAACGGTTGCGCTTGATCCGCAATGGACCGGAGGCTTCCTGTCGAATGGGGGCCTATCCTTTGTCAAGGTATTGGATCAGCCATGCCGGTCGGTCGGTAATGATGGCATCCACACCGGCCCGCACCGCCTTTCCCACCTGTCGGGTTCCATTGCAGGTATAGGTAAAGACCCGGAGGTTGCGCTCATGGGCCCAGTGCACAAGCTCCACCGACAGGTTGCTGATGCGGGTGTCCACCGCCCAGAGGTGTCCGGTCTCCAGCGCGTGGTCGAGCGGATCTTTTTCCGGAAGGTTGAGGACATATTTCAGGCCATCGTCCATGCGGTGCGCCCTGGTGAGCACTTCGGGGTCGAATGATAGCATCAAGGAGCGCTTCCTGTGTTCTTTCATTTCGGAGCGGTTGAGAAGCTGTACAACTTTTTCCGTGAGTTGGTATGCCTTTCCCGATAACTGGTCATCGGGGTGGGACTTGATTTCGATACAGATTCTGGGGCAGTCCTTGAGAATGGTGAGGGCCCTCTCCAGTGTGGTGAGCGGCTCTCCGGTAAACGATTTATGGTACCACCGCCCCCAGTCGATCTGCTCGAGTTCTTTACGTTGCAGGTCGCCGATTTTGCTCCGGCGGCGCGCAACCTTGAAAAGGGTGCGATCGTGGTAGAGGACGGGTACCCCGTCTGAACTCATCTGGACATCGAATTCAACACCGTCGACCGGCAAATCCACAGCACGCTGCAACGCCGATCCGGTGTTTTCAGGTGCTTCGTCCCTTGCCCCGCGGTGTGCGATTATCCATGGTCGTGGTTTTTTCACCTGACTCCCCTCAAAAGATGTGTGGTCTTTCATTGTGGTTCGGTAGCGTTGTCCAATCCCGGATCAGCCCTTTTTGCGCTGACAACCGGTGGCGTATCTTCCTGCTTCTGTGAAATATAGTCCACTGGATTCCGGAAAATCAACTCTAGCCCCAGCTCCGCCATGACGCGCAATCCGCACCATAGGTGTGACGCCCGTTTTATAATACAAAAATGAATAATGATGGGTAGCAGAAGACAAAAATGTTTGAAATTGGTTAGATTGTAATTTTTGTACCATATTGCGGCTTCGCCATAACATACTGAAATATAATTAAATTATATTAAGCCAGGCTTGGTGAAAAGGCGTTGGCATGTAACCTGCTCCTATTGAGCTCCTCAGATGCTGAAAACACCGGCGGATTAGGG
>JAAUYD010055722.1_pt1 | contig 11149 bp, 9 predicted proteins | sample 7278101 | NCBI WGS metagenome assembly JAAUYD01 (sample SAMN14350128, study PRJNA611818) | marine sediment metagenome | isolation source: surface marine sediment (0.6m) | place: French Polynesia: Moorea | collected 2018-08
ACATCCGTACGGGATCATGATTTGGGATATGGAAACCCAAACCGGGCTTTATCGGGAAGGGTTTAACGTCATTCGAGGAGATGAAGGTTGGCGGGGAACCCCCAAGTGGTCTCCCGACGGTACTCGCCTGCTGTTTCAATCTCCTTATCTAGAGGGATTTGGCACCGTAATGACCGATAGAGAGGGAAACGTGCTCACATACCGGGAAGGAGTCGAGGATCCGAGATGGCTAAATGATGAATGGATCGCTTACGAGTATTATGGGCAGGGCCGCTGGGCAGCGGAGAATCTAGAGAGCGGTGAATTAATCGACATCCCCCCTGCCCCATTCGTCTGGCTGGAAGAAACGCTGGAAATTATTGGGGGGAATTTTTGGATCAGCGAAAATCAGCCTCAGCGGGTCAACTTACAAACCGGTCAGCGTACATACATCCCCATGCCGGAAAACAGCTACATCCTAGGCCAGATAAATTTTCAACCGGCAGCGCCTGCTCCCGCACCAGTAGGATTTACATCAGAACTAATTATTCACGGTGATGATGAAAATCCAAATCCGACCACTGATCTGCAGATCGTCAATGACCGGATCTACCTGACGCGAGGCCACGAACTGCTGGTTCTCGACGCGGAAAATCCGCAAAACATTCTCGGCCGTCTACCCTTTGGTCACCGCTTTGGGGAAGAAACCCTGAGTATGTTCGAATATTACAGCTTCGCACCGCTGCGTCTGGCCGTCACCGAAGACGGATTCGCCATCATCAGTGACGATCAACTTTATGTCGTTGATGTCAATAACCCAAAAAATATGACGGTAATTGGGACAGTCGAAGCCACCGGCCGGGATATTCGGGTGCTCGACGGGATTGCTTACCTCAACGACGCTCTAAATCTGCGTCTCGTCGATGTGGCCAATCCGGCCGATCCTCAGCTGCTGGCTGATTTTGCGGTATATGAAAATGGTGATTTTGGCTCCTATCTGGTTGATTTTGAGGTCGTATCGATCAACGGCCGGCGGTTGGTGATCTTTGCCGGGCAGGGTCGCGGGCTGGTCATGCTCGACGTCACCGATCCAGCCGATATTCAGCGTTTGCCCGGCATTCCCGATTTGTGGGTGTCTGCCGTGACCGCGGTTGGCACTCGGCTGTATGTACAGGGGGAGCCACTTTCCACGGTCGATCCGCCTCCCAACGAATTATACTTATACGATATCGCTGATTCGAAGGAGCCTCAGATGATCGTTGAGCCCTTAACAAAATTTGGCAACCGGGAGCTGCTCATTACGGCCGACAATCGCTTCTTTGCCACAGCGCTACGCTACGAGAACGGGCAAAATCAACCCTATTTGCTCTGGGGTTTAGTTGGCGAAAGCCAGCAGCTCCAACCGGTCGGAGAAGCTCCCTTGAATGTTGAGTTGGGATTTTCAGGTGACTCGCTGGCTCTGAACAAAGATCAGCTATTCCTCGGTGGAGGTCTCTCGATCATGGTGATTGAAGAAGTTCCCTAATGGCAGAAATGCGCTTGGTTGAAGAGAGATCGATTGTGCCCTTAAGGAAAGATGGATGTGAATTCCCCGGCCGGGAGCGGCTCCCATACTCCATCCTTTAGCTGCCTTGAAGCTTCAACGTCGATTTCATCCAGGATCAATACCCGGTTCCCGCCGCCCGAATCAACAATTAGGGTACCGACAAACTCATAGGTATCGGGAACCGCATTTACAAACCCATGTAAATTAGGCGGTGGGTTAAAGGGGCTGCAGGTGACGCTGCACGTATTGCCTTCACATTGCAGGCTAGACTCAGAAATAACGATTGGGTGAATTGGATTATCGCGCGACCCTTCAAAAAGGATGACCCGGCCGGTTATTGCCGGATTCTCGAACGACTCGGGCGCGCAGCCGCCCACCTGCAGCGGGTGAAACGGTTCATATCTGAGAACCCCTAAAGCGCGAACGCGGATACGTTCTCCCGCCAGAGAATCCGCGTTTCCCCACACCTCTGAAGGGGTTAAATACTGGTCACGGCCGTTACATCCAGCAAAAGAAATGACCGCAAGCAGTATCGGTAAAAAATATAGAGTGGTCTTCATGCGCAGTTCCTCCCGATTTTTGGCTGCTGGCATTACTGGTTAATAAAGTCACGGATCTATATTTTATTCGCAAATGCGTTATCCAATGCCATGATCCCCAACTTTCTTCGTTTTCCTATAAAAACTACCCTAAAATTGTGGGTGTTTACCCGCAAAATACAGCTTCTTATTGAGTGAAAGTCATGAATTTAACCCAATTCGAAATTATGGTCAGTTTGGCCGAAAACAAGAATTTTACAGAAGCGGCCGAAGCCATCGGTATTACCCAGGCGGCCGCGAGCCATGCTCTGGCCAAATTGGAAAGGGAGCTCGGGGTGACGCTTTTTGAGCGGTAGCGAACTGGTGCTGTTGTCACGGAGGTTGGGGAGATTGTGCGGCACCATTCCCGTCAGATTTTAACCCACGTCGAGGCGATTCGTCAGGCGGCCGTGAAGGCCAGAGGGCTCGACAGCAGCAAGCTGCGCATTGGCGTGGTTCCAACTGCTCCAACCCGGCTTCTAACCGGGATTGTCGGAGATTTTGAGCGACGCTATCCCAACACGGATATCGCCATCTTTGAGGGAAATGAATCAGATCTGGATGACTGGCTTCATTCGCGGATGATTGATGTCGCTTTCACTTCTTCTTTGCATCCCCAGGTAAGCGACAATTACGTGGTCCTGGCGAAAACCCATATCAAGGTGCTTCTCCCCGAAGATCACTCACATGGAAATTGGATCTACCCCCCTCATACTGGCGATCCTTTTTAAGATTAATGGCTCTCAACCCGCATCGGCCGCGGCTTCTATCAATTCAAAATGATCGGTCCTGTTGTGGTAATGCAGCCGCCATGATTCCCGATTGGCGTGGTCGATGTATTCAAAGCAGGTGATCCCCGTATTTCTGGTCCAAATTTCACAGCGGCGCCAGATGCCGGTATCAAAAATGTGATCAAAGCTAAGATCGATGACCCCACCGTGGCAAAAGGACATGATGGTTTGCCCGTCGTGTTTGTGGATCAGCTCTTCCAAAAAGGTCCCCACCCTGGCCCGAAAATGGATCATCGCCTCGCTGTCTTCCTCCAGCGGGTTGAGTGGGGTAAACGGCCGTTCGCTGCTCCAGAAATCTCCATAATCGGGCAGGGCGTGGTTGGGGTACGGCCGGTGATCCCGCTGATTGTTGCCTATTTCGCGAATGCGGTCTTCATATTGAATCGACATCCCGTAAGCGGCCGCAACCGGGGCGGCCGTTTCCCTGGCCCGCTTCATCGTACTGGAATAGATGATGTCCGGCTGGGGAATTTCGGCCGCCAGCCATTTAGCCAGCGCCTGCGCCTGTGCCTCTCCCAGCGGGGTTAATCCGGTATCAACGTTGCCTTTGTCCCACTCTTTCAAATTTACAAAGCTCTCTCCGTGGCGAATTAAAAACAGGATCATCGTTTCATCTCCAAAACTTGATCGATGGTTAACGCAGAATATCCGATCAAATATACCATCATGTTTGGTTTACACCTAAGGAGTGTTTTTTCGACCAAAAGGCGACTTGCTATCTCAACAGCAAGCCGCTTGTATCCAATACCAAGCTGAACTGCTTTTGCCTGCATTACAGCTGTTGTGTGATTGGGGAATAGAGCATTCGGGTTTGTATGCTGCACCTTAACTGCTGAATTACCTATCTTTGTTGCAGACCCTATTCGCTCATCACCAGACGTACCGGCCGGGCAGCTTCTGTTTTTACCGACGCCTTGCGCCGGGATTTACGGCGCATTTTGGCAAAATTGTAAATGTTGATGAAGTGAGCCATACCCAACACCATTAAGACAACTCCGATTTTTGTGCTGATATATTGAATCATTTCCATAACCGTGGCAGGCTCCTCACCAAAACTAAGGAAAAGAGCTACAAATCCAAAATTCAGCAGGCAAAATCCCACCACGAGTAGGCGGTTGACTGAATCGGCCATTTCAGCGTTTTCGTTAAAGGTTTCCAGCAAAAATACCCGGCCGTTGCGAAAGAGGGTCTTCGCCACCCATACGCTCAAGACAATGCTGATTGTTAAGTAAATGAAATAAGTTGTCGTGGCTAACATCATGATCTCCTTTAGGCTGTCTGATTTGAAAAACAAGAACCTCAAAATGATGTCTCATTTTGCTGATGAATCATAGTGCTGGTCGTCATGAAGGCTGATGACCACGGTCACGGCCACCTAAGATGGTATTTAGCGAAGAAAAATAGGCCAATTGAAGGCCAAACACCCAGCAAACGATCGGAATCCCCTTTACCGTTAGCAGTATATCGATCACCCTAAGAGGTTTGCCATGAAACGTTTTTCTTTGTGCTTGATTCTTTTTGCGGCTCTTTTTCACCTCGCCTGTCGGGCCTCCATCCCCTTACAAACCCCCGCTGTGCAAAGCTCGCCAACAGCCACAACAGCTCAAATACCCATCTCACCCACTATCTCCCCCCCTACGATTCCCTCGCCGACAAGCACTGCGACACCGGTGGCAACCCCGACGACAATCCCGCCCGAGCAGTTGTCTCCCACGTCCACACCAATACCTCCCCCCACCTCAGCCCCCTCCCCAACCCCTGTGCCACAGCTGTTAACCCCCATTGAGAAGTTGGCTGCTGGGCAAATTATCGATCAATCGCACGATTTGCTGTTTATCAGCCAAAATGAATTAAAGCTCTGGCAGCCCCAAAGCGGACAGGTTAAAACCCTGCTATCCCCATCCATCGACGAACAATCAATCAGCAAGAGGCAAATGTCCATTGAATCCGGCATTTTCCTCATTCCCGGCGTCCATCCAGATGACCTTCCGGGCTTCACCTTTTATGTTTTTGATGGAGCTACCAGCCAACTTGAAGAGGTGTGGTCCGAGCCAGATCGATTTTTGATGGCTTACGCTTTGTCAACAGACGGCCGGACCATCGGCATGGTTTCAGCCGGGGAAGTTAGCGGAGATGATGAGAAAAAATATGTGATTGATCTCATTGATATCGAGCTGCGAGAAAAAACGCCTATGGTCAGCTGCCCCAATACCCGTCCGATAGACCACTTTGTTTATAGGAAACCATGCTGGATTGCCGCCGTGCCAAACAGTCAAAACTGGATGTGGAGCGATATCGATGGGGTTCAAATAGGGGGTGTCGACCAGCCAGCTCGCCTTCTAGTGCCCCATGTCTTTGATGGAAAGGCTCTGCCCCTGGCGTTCTATCCAACTCCGGACTGGTCCCCTGACGGCCGCTATCAACTGCTTCTGGCCTCAAGATATGAAGGAAGCACGCGCTGGATCTTAGACACTATTACCGGACAAGTGATCGAAGTCCCCGATTCAGTTGAGGGGACTGGCTTAATGACTTTCTGGCAGTGGACCTGGGACAATCGGCTGGTGACCATAAAATCTACGGCCGATGAAAGCAGCGATTCGCCCAGCGCAAAATTTAATTTAGCTGAATGGTGGCGGGTAGTTGACGGTGAGTTACTTCGGGAAGAAGTGGTCGAGTTACCCAGACCCAAAAATATTAATCCGGTAGGTCTCACCCAACCGGCCGACGGTCAAATCTCTTTTATCATTAATAACAATGATCCCGCTGACCCTGACTTGCGCAATATCTATCTCCTCGATTCTGCAAATCTCGAGGTCCAAACCGTAGCCTCTATCCCCCCATATTGGGGCTTGAAATTTCAGCAAACCTTACAGTGGACGCCGGATACAAGCGGAATCTTGTTTCTAGTCATTGATTGGAAAAACAGCCAAATTTTTTACATCCCGGCTGATGGCGGTGTCCTTTATGATATTTCTGAGTTTTTGGGAGAAAACATCACCCAGGCGGTCTGGCTCCCCTAAAACCTTTTAGCCGGAGCGTTTAGGCAAAAAGCGAGCATCCGGCTGTATACTGCCAGATGCTCGCCACTAGATAATCCTAAATTTTGTCGCTTACGGCACCAACGCCGATCTGCGTGAACTCCTGGTTCCGGTGGGCTTCGGCAACGAGTTCCATCGCGATGATATCAAAATTGCCATCGGCGCGGATGTGCCGCTCAACTTCACTTCAATCAGGGACGGCATGAACATGGCCGCCACCGAGCACGACAACAGCGGTACGCTGTCGGGAACGCCAACAGAAGATCTGGAAATATGGTGATTATGAAAGGAAGAGGAATTACGGATGCCTTCACATCAGACCGCCACTTTGAACAAACTGGATTTAACAAGCTTCTTGGATAAAATTGCCCTAACATCGTTTGCAGCCGACAAGAAGCGCAGCTGAAGCTGGTGTTACGGCATTGCTGCCGTCCAAAAAACATTGGATTAGAGAATAATGATGGTTAAACTCAGGAGTGTCATTGGAATAGGAATCGCAGTAGGAGTCGCTGGGCTTGTGTATGTTTTCGTGATTCTGCCCTGGCGGTTGCAACGAGGAGCAATCAATACCAATTGTCAACGCTTGCTGCCTGGTGATGATCTAATCCCTAATTCAAAGATCGGTTACACACAGGCAATCACCATCAGAGCCCCAAAATCTGAAGTCTGGCGGTGGTTAGTGCAGATAGGGTACAGGCGTGCAGGTTGGTACACTTACGACTTTTTGCATCGCTTGGTGGGTATAGCTGGTTGTGTGGATAATGATCGCCGCTCCGCAACACGAATCATTCCAGAACTGCAAGACCTGAGGGTTGGGGATGTAATCGAGATCGCGCCAGGAATGGGATATACGGTAGTCGGTCTTGAGCCAGAACAAGTAATGATTCTGCAAGGTATATGGGAAACAGGCAAGTGGGAATCGGTGCCCCGCGATGCTCCGCTGCCGGAGAAGTATCTACGGTCGAGCTGGGTATGGTTTCTTGAAGAGATAGATGAAAAAACAACGCGGCTGATCGTTCGAGTACGAAGTGATCATAATCCTGGACTATTAAGCACCTTAACCACGCGCATTCCAAATGAACTGGGGAGGTTGCTGATGCAGCCGAGAACGCTGCGAGTGCTCAAGCAGCGGGCAGAGATGAGTGTGACGTAGGAGTTCTCCGCAGATGGGAAATTGAGCTACAAGCGACTCATTCACCAATTATTATTACTTAAGCTGCAATTTAAGTTCTGCAAGTTAATATAGGTATCAAACTTTTGAAGCTGCGTTCTCTCTTACATGTGCGCAAAAAAGTAACAAAGTAGTTTACAAAAACTTTTCTAAAATAATTTGTCCACAAACCCCGTAGGGGTGAATCGAAGGTTCGCAGAGCTCCGCAGGAGCCAGAGAGAAATCTGTGATAATCCGTGTTGATCCGTGGCTGATTTTTACTAGAACCTTTATTAAAGACCTAAATTACCTATCTGAGAGGAGAAACCAGAATGAAACCGCTGACAAAAGCCTCGGAGATTTTCGCCGCCGTGCGAGTTCTTGCAGAGGGAGGGCTCTCTCGATACCACACGAGCGGCGTCTCGGAGGTCGAGAAGTTTGAGGAAGAACTGCAGGAGTTCATCGGCGTCCGCCATGCGCTAGCCGTAAACAGTGGCACCAGCGCTCTGATTTGCGCCTTGGTCGGAGCGGGTGTTGGCCCCGGTGACGAAGTCTTGGTACCCGCCTATACCTGGGTCGCGACCGCTGCGGCACCGCTGGCCGTGGGGGCCATACCCGTGCTCGTCGAAGTGGACGACAGTTTGACCATGGACCCCAAGGACATCGAGAACAAAATCACCGAGCGCACCCGGGCTATCATACCGGTCCATATGATCAACCTCGTGGCGAATATGGACGCCATCATGAAAATCGCCGCGGCTCACGACCTCTTCGTCATTGAAGACGCCTGTCAGGCGATAGGCCTTACCTACCGCGGGCGACGTGTTGGTTCCATCGGCCATGCCGGGGCGTTTAGTTTCAACCAACACAAAAACATCAAATCCGGTGAAGGTGGCGCGCTTTTAACGAACGACGAACGCGTTCACGTCCGCGCCTTGATGTACCATGACGTGGGCAGCTACATTCGAACCGACGGCCCCGGTGGTTTGGACGAGCCGCTCTTTGTCGGAGTCAACTTCCGCATGCCGGAAATTGCGGCCGCCATTTTGCGACCTCAATTGAAGTCGCTAGACAGCATGCTGAGCAAACGCCAAAAGCACCGCCAAATCGCCTTGCAAGAGCTCGAAAGGCTCCCTCAAGCAGGTTGGAGCGTAAGTCCGCACCACGGCGAGAACGCTGTAGCAAACCTGACACTCAAGTTCGACGACCCCAACAAGGCACGCGCGTTTGCGACAGCTCGCGGCTTAAATCGAATGATTGACACCGGTCGGCACGTCTACACGAACTGGCTGCCAATTCTGGCCAGACGGACCGCCCACCCCAAAAGCAATCCCTATCGAGATCGTCCCAACGATGAGAAGCTCACCGAGCGCACCTGCCCGCGCACACTGGCTATCCTCGAACGAACGTGCAGCGTCTCAATGCTGCCGGAGGCACCAAGCCTGCCGTATCGGTTCCTGATGCGACGCCTACTCGGTCAGGGTATGACGGCCGCTACCGCTGCGGCGCCTCAAGCCTCAAGCACAACGGCGCCTGTAGGCACAGCACACGCTGTCGAATAACCAAAGGAAAATCCCACAGCTGAGTAGCAACATGCTCGCTCTCAGCTCAGCACGTGCGGTATTTCTCAGGGTGATGTCCACGCGCTCCAATGCGGCGAGCGCATGGCCCGTTATTGGAAAGCGTGTGCCGGCCGACCGGCATGCGTGTTTCGACACCCTTCTAGGGGCCCTGCTCTTGGCCGAGCCTGCAGTATCCTCGGCAAACACGAGCGAAATCAAAAGAAATATCTCCTGGCCCACGTGCCCGGCTGAGACATAGGCTGCTCGCCAGTGCCTCACCCGACTTCAACCGCAGTCGATGAGGACAGCTGGAGAAGTAACTTCATTGAAAACTCACTGACTGTCTACCCGACAGTAGACAAGCCTGTTACTAAAAAAGTCAAAATGCCAAATTCATGAGGGACTTATGGTGAATATAAATAAAACTTCAAATACCCAAAGTGTCGTCGTAATTGGGAGTGGCCCAACCGGAGCAATTGCCGCGCATGAGCTGTTGCAGAAGGGAATGGCCGTTACAATGCTGGAATCCGGCCGGAGCAATCCTTATGGATTTTTAATCCGTATTAACGGGCGTAATATATTTCGCTGGAAGCCCAGTAAAGGGAAAGAAGGTGACCGTCATGTTGCAACAGGGGATGCTGAAACAAAATTCTTTTACAACTTATCTCCAGGAGGCCTATCAAATGATTGGACAGGGGCGGTTCCACGATTTGCTCCTGAAGATTTTTATGAAGGAGAACGGTTACACGAATGTTATCGATGGCCATTAGATTATCAAGATCTTGTCCCTTATTACGAGAAGGCCGAGCAGCTGCTTGACATCACTGCTACACCAAAGGATGTCCCCAATTTGCCTGTTGGAAAGCATAGTTTCAATCATTTTTTACCAAAAGATTGGGAAGATGTGGCCAAATGTGCAGAAAAACGGGGTCAGGGATTAACAATTCTTCCGCTGGCAGACGGACCGCCATCGATGATGGTAAACCGGGGCACAGCATTTAATAGCTACACAAATATCATCCGGCCATTACTAAAAAATTCAAACTTCCAGCTGATAAGAAATGCACATGCTCTCCGACTGGAATGGTCAGGTCAAAAGAAAAAAGTCGACTCAGTTATTTATTATGACCGCAAGTCAAAAAGCAGAAATCGTTTAGAGGCTTCTGCTTTTGTCGTTGCCTGTGGTCCATTGGGCTCCACAAAGCTGCTTTTCGACTCATCTTGTTCAGATTTCCCGCAAGGCCTTGGGAATAGTGAAGGAATATTAGGACGATATTTACACGATCACCCCAAAGAATGGTGGGTAATGGATTTAGAAAAACCGATTTCTCCTCTTGTTCCGAGTGGCTATTTAACGCGGAAGCCCCACGACAAATCTTCCCCACTTTTAGCAACATCTTGGACCATCGGTTCGGTTTCACTCAAAGATAAGCTGCTCACATTCACTGGAGGAAAATCAAAAGCGTTGGGCGTTCAGGTTTTTGGGACAATGATTCCTGGTGAAAAGTATTACGCAAAACCTGAAGCGAATAAAAAAGATGAATTTGGGCTGCCACTTCTTGAACTTAAGATTCGATTTGATGACGATGTAAGAGAAAATGTTGAATCGGCTCGTGAAAGTTGGCGGTCACTGTTAGAAGAGGCCGGTTACAAAGGAGCCATTCGGGATGTTGATCCGCAGCTTATCCCAGGTCATGCAGTTCATTATGGTGGCACGGTGCGTATGCATAAAAATCCGAAGTATGGTGTTTTAGATGCCTGGAATCGTTTGTATGATTCATCAAATGTAATCGTTTGTGATGCCAGTTCTTTCACAACAGGATGTGAAAAAAACCCGACATTGACGGCCATGGCTCTCTCCGCTCGGGCGATGGATAAATTGGTCGATGATTTAAAAACGGGGTAGTTCATCGTGCAAAAATCAGTGTTCGACAAAGTCATGGTCTTTTTGAGACTTGGCTTTTGGCAAACAGCAAGATGCACAACCCAATGGCTTAACGAGAAAATGTAGCCACAACAACTCAAATTAGGGTTGATAATGGAAAAAGAAATCGGAGGAAGGAGAATTGTGAGGCGTTCATTAATCCTATTAGCTATTTTGTTCCCTTTGTTAACGTTGTCTGCTCTTATGCACACGATACGCGTTCAGGCCAACCCAACTGGTCCCAACGCCACATTCACCGTCAACAGCCCTCTGGATGCTACCGACGCCAACCCGGGTGATGGTGTTTGCGAAACGGGTTCTGGTAATGGCATTTGTACGCTTCGGGCAGCTATACAAGAGGCCAATATTTGGCCAGGTGCTGATACGATTACTCTACCTGCTATGACGCTCTATCTAACGATGACGGGTAACTATGATGATGATGTCGCAGCTTGGGGCGATTTTGATATTACCGATGATCTCACTATTAATGGATTAGATACGTTAACCAGTATTGTTGATGGCAATCATTTGGATCGTATCTTTGAAATCCGTGCCGGTAGCCAGGTTCATTTCAATCA
>JAAUYD010059624.1_pt1 | contig 11149 bp, 7 predicted proteins | sample 7278101 | NCBI WGS metagenome assembly JAAUYD01 (sample SAMN14350128, study PRJNA611818) | marine sediment metagenome | isolation source: surface marine sediment (0.6m) | place: French Polynesia: Moorea | collected 2018-08
ATAATCAGGGGTGTGCAATGTTCACTGCCAGATTTTGCAGTGAATCTAATATTTTGGAAGCCTAACGGGTTGGACCAAATTACCGGCAGTAATAGTGCAACGGATATGCCAAACCAAATACTTCCCTATCCATGAGGTCGATGTTTTTTATATTCTATTTCCGATTACGATTTTTGCACTCAGATATTGAATATTTTATCTTCATGGGAAATTTTGGTACCCTGATGACAGCCGTCAAGCCAATGAGAGCTTGGGTTTGAACACTATTGTACTGCCCCATATTTGTCTTAAAAATAGACCAATTACATTGATACGCAGTTGACATAAAACGCCCCACCGTCATTGAGATTGACAGTTAAACATCCTTTTGACATACTGACTGCGAAATTAAGTATTTTCCGTCTTTCATGCAACATCTCAACTTAAACGATGCAACCAGAGGGTTCTTATGAAGAAAACGAGAATCGGCGTCATAGGAATTGGGCATCAGGGCCAGTATCATCTTAATAAATATCAGATGATCGATGAGTGCGTCATTGCCGGGGTTTCTGATATTGACGAAAACTGCACGAATGGCGCCGCCGAAAACTACGGCTGCTGTACCCACACCGATTACCGTGACCTTATCGGAAAGGTGGATGCGGTCAGCATTGCAGTTCCCACCCATGCCCATTACCGCATCGCCAAGTTTTTTCTAGTCAACGGCATCGACGTTCTGTTGGAAAAGCCCATCGCCACTACCAAGGCTGAGGCGGACGAACTCATTAACCTAAGCCGGGGCAATCAGCTCATTTTCCAAATCGGCTTTATTGAACGCTTCAATCCCGCCATCACGGCCTTGGCCCGATTCATTGAAAAGCCGATGTTTATCGAAGCCCACCGCCTGCACCCTTTTTTCAACCGCGGAACAGATATCGATGTCATTCTTGACCTGATGATTCACGATCTGGATATCATTCTACACCTGGTGAATTCACCAGTTGACCGCGTCGAAGCCACCGGCATCTCGGTGCTCTCCAAAAAAGTGGACATCGCCAATGCGCGCATTACCTTTAAAAGCGGTTGCGTGGCCAATGTCACAGCCAGCCGGGTGACCAATAAAGCGATGCAGAAGATCCGCTTTTTCAGCGAGCAGGGGTATAACTCTGTGGATTATGCCAAACGCGAGCTCATCTCGCTGCACCGCCGGTTCGATGAGCAGGGACAACCTGTTATTGAACAGAATCCGGTATCCATTCAGATGTGCGATCCATTGGAAGCGGAAATCCGTTCGTTTTTGCAGGCGGTCCGCACGCGGCAGCCATCAGTGGTAAGCGGCGAAGACGCCCGCCCAGCCTTTGTACTAGCTTTGGATATTATTGAGCAAATCCATAAAAATATGGATCATTGGCAATCATCGTAACGATGATAATTCAAGGCCTCAGCACTAACGCATAAGACTCCGATCAACGGGGCCTTGCCTCAGTTATGAGCAAGCCTAGAGTGCATTCTTGGCTATAGGTCACCAACCTGGTGATGAGTAACTTTCATAAGTTATCAGATATGGTGTGCCATTCTCACATATGGTCAAAAATTCCATGTATTAAGCCTTCCACACTGAGCTGAGGAGCGTCGAATAAGTAGGGCTACACCTCGGCATGGTTGCCTTAAGGGATCAGATTACTTACTTTGGATACAATCGACAGCAAAAAAGAAACATGAACTCGATCGGACCCTGTAGGAGCGTCGCATGCAAGCATACCTGGAACTTTGTCGGCGGGTCATAGATGAAGGCGTGTGGGTAAACAATGCCCGCACGGGCAAACGTTGCCTAACCGTGATCAATGCGGATTTTGAATACGATGTCAGCGACGGCCTACTGCCGGTCCTGACCACCAAGAAGCTGTTCTGGAAGCCGGCTATCGCCGAGATGTTGGGCTACCTGCGCGGCTACCAAAGTGCGGCCCAGTTCCGCGCACTTGGATGCAACACGTGGAATGCCAATGCCAATGACAATGCCGCCTGGCTGGCCAATCACTATCGTGACGGTGAGGATGACATGGGCCGCTGCTACGGTGTACAGGGGCGCGGCTGGCGCAACCCCGAAGGCAAAGAGATCGACCAGCTGCGCAAGATTGTGGATAATCTTTCAAAAGGCATGGATGATCGGCGCGAAGTGATGACCTTTTTCAACCCCGGTGAGCTCGACCGCGCCTGTTTAGCCCCGTGCATGCATACCCACACCTTCAGCTTATTGGGCGACCGGCTGTACCTGACCAGTTACCAACGCTCAGACGATCTACCATTAGGGCACGGGTTCAACCAGGTGCAGGTGGCATGGCTGTTAATGATCATCGCCCAGATCACAGGCAACAAACCGGCTAAGGCGTTTCACAAAATCGTCAACGCCCACATCTATGAGGATCAAGTGGACCAGATGAAAAACATCCAGCTAAAGCGCGAGCCTTACCCTCTGCCCAAGCTGAAAATCAATCCCGATATCAAGACCCTTAATGACCTGGAAACTTGGGTAACCCTGGATGACTTCGAATTGGAGGGTTATCAACATCATCCGGCCATACAGTATGCATTCTCCGTCTAAATCGTCAATGTATCTTCCTGCAAGTTACTCTCAATTCTTCCCTACAGAACTCCCGGTAGTGGTCTTGCCAGCACGGGTCAATTTCATTCCCGGCTAAGGGACCCGGGCGTGGGCAATCCTGAAATACTGGGAAGGCCGTCCATCCGGCTTGCCGTCGCTTCCGATCAGATACCGCTGGGTAAGTTCCTCATGGCCTATATTGGATAGCACCTCGAGGCCACGGTCATTCATATACGCTTCAGCTGCCGCCACACCTTCGGGAAGACCGCTGACCAGCGGTTCACCTGCCAGTGCCAAACGAAATGCGAGCCGTTGCACACCCGGATAATCTTTGGGATTCCCTTTAATAGCTTGCTGCGGAATATAGTCGAATACCACCGTACTGCCCGGCGCCGATTGGCTGGCGATGAACCGCAAGGTTTGGTCAATCGCCTCTGCGGTAATGTACATGGTGACTTCTTCCCATATAAAAAAGGTAACTTTTTTCGAATCATATCCGGCCTTAAGTAGAGCATCAGCGAGGTCATGCTTGTTGAAATCAATAGGGACAAAGGTAACATTTGTTGGAATATTTCCCAAAATTTCTTTGACCAGTTTCTTTTTTCGAACAGAGGTTGGCGGGAGATCCAACTCAAAAAACCGAACCTTTGACATCGATTTCCCAAAACGATAAGCGCGACTGTCGAACCCGGCGCCCAGCAACACAACCTGCGCCAGTTCATTCCCAGACGATTCCAGAAGAACTTTGTCAATATGCTTGGTCCTTGCATTGACATAGTAGTACCCCCCTAACCGGAACAGTTTGACATATTTCATGGAAGTGTCAAAGTCCCGACTATAATGGGTATAGTGCCAACAATCGTCGCTCACAAACTTCTCGGCAAGATAATCCGGATTTCGAAGCTTCTCGTCTGGATGCATCGCGGCGACAGCCCTCTGAACCGTATTAATTTCCGCAGTGAATGAAACCTCGCCGGGGCGAACGGCGAAAACGCCCGCAGGCATCGCCAGAATTAAAGCTGAACAGAGAAATACGATCCATCTGCTCACCATTCTTTTATGAAATAATGTATGCCGTGACATTACACAGACCTCCTTGATACAGTCATTGCCATTTAAATAACCGAAAGTTAAATCCGGTATCCATGTTCCTCGCGCCTATCGCTGCGGCACGCGGGCATGCATAAGGCCCCAGTGGCTCCCCGCCACACCATCAAGCTTACCGTCGGATCGGGTCATATATTTTTCGGTCATTGCTTTTCCGCTGAGATCCTCGATAACCTCAAGCCCGCTTTTGCGGGCAAACGGAGTTGCGGAGGGTTCAGGGAAACCAAAGATCCAAGGTTCGCCGTGCAACGCGCAGAGTGTTGCGTTAACACGTGCCTTAGGATATCTCTTCCAATCCCTGGCGGCCACACCAGCCATCATATAATCGAAGACCACAGCGCTGCCTGGGGCCGATCGGGTAGTGATAAACCGCAAAGTCCCGGCCACTGCTTCTTCGGTAATATACATGGTGACCCCTTCCCAGACGAAAAAGGTCTTCTTGGCGGGATCGTATCCTACCCGAACGAGTGCATCCTCGATGGTCTCCGTATTGAAGTCGATGGGGGCATATGCAACGTAATCCGGTATGTGACCCAGAACGTTGCGCACCATCATTTTCTTCCGTTCCAGGGTTGCAGGTAGATCGAGCTCAAAAAACCGGACGTGCGGCATCTTTTCTGCAAAGCGGTAGGCTCTTGTGTCGAACCCGGCGCCCAACACCACGACCTGCTCAAGGCCATCTGCCGCCATCTCCTGCAGGACCTCATCGATCTTGTGGGTTCGGGCATTGACCAAAAAATAGGTGTCAATCCGGTATACGCTGATCACCTTCATGTTCCGTTCATAGTTTTTATTATATACAGAATAGCGCCAATAGGCGGGATTAATAAATTTCACGGCCAGATAGTCCGGATTGCGGATCTTTTCATCCGGTGCTTGGGCCCCGATGGCCCGTAGGGCCAATACGCCCTCAGCCGTCCAGGAGACTTCTCCCGGACGAACAGCGTGAGCCGTACCCGCTAAAGTGGAAAAAACCAGCAATAGGGCAATCAAGCCCCACCCGGTTCGCCCTTTGTGCCTCCAACGGTTTGAAATGGTCATGGCGCTCTCCTGTTGATGGGATTTAGGTTTTCTTATAAATTGTTTTCGAAACGGGAGCGAAACCTGACAGCTCTGATCGTTTCTGTCTGCGATGTCTTTCAAAAAGAAAATAGACGCCCATACCGACGCCTATGGTCACCAGGCCGGCCAAAGCCGGAACAGGCTGTCTGCTGATGGAAAAATAGATGATCCACATATTGCCGATAATAAAGAGCATGGGGGTAATCGGGTATCCAAAGGTCCTGTATCCTGCTCCCGCCTGCGGATGCTTCAGTCTCAGGCGAATCATGCCGGCTACCGTAAGCAGCGCTACCAGGGATAGGGTAAAGCCAATGTACAACAGCAGCTTATCGTAGGTGGCAGTTGCCACCATAACAACAGCAATGGCCGCCTGGAGAAAAATTGAGTGGGCCGGTGTGTGGCGGGATCGGTTCACCTTACCGAAACGACTAAAGAAGAGTCCATCTTTTGCCATGGCGTAGTAAACCCGTGGGCCGGTCAGGATCATGGCGCTCAGCACAGAGAGTAATCCAAGAGCAATGGCCGCGCTGATGACTCGGCTGATGGCCGGACCAAAAAGAGAGATGGCCGCCAACGTCCCTACTTCCATAGCCCCACTCATTTGACGAGGGGTCAGCGCAAAGATGTATACAACATTTAGCAGAAGGTAGAGGCCCGTCACAAAGAGGGTTCCGAAAAACAACGCCAACGGGATGGTCCTGCCAGGCCGATTAATTTCACCTCCAAGATACGCTGCAGCATTCCAGCCGCTGTAAGCGAAGGAGATAAAAATCAGCGAGACGGCGAAACGCTCCGCCATCCCGCCAACCGGCACCATAGATTTGGCAAAGTGTTCCGTTGAACCTGTTCCCCAAAAGATTCCTGCAACAGCAAACGCGAAAATCAGCATCACCTTGAAAACGGTCAACACATTCTGAACCCGGCTGCCGATTCGCAGGCTATGAAAATGAAGAACAGAAATCGCGATGACCATCACCATCGCAACCACCACATTAGAAGAGATACTGAAAAGCTGTATATCCGCAATGGAAAAAACGGCCGGCTTTCCCGGTGTAATACCCAGGGCCTGAAACAGGTAAATAGAGAAGCCGATCGCCGCAGCGGCAATGGGGGCCGAAAATCCGACGATCAGGGAAATCCAGCCGGAGAGAAAGCCCATGGAGGGGCCGAAGGATTCTCTTAAAAACAAATATTCACCGCCGGCCTTTGGAAACCGGGATCCCAGTTCGCCATAGCACAAAGCCCCGCAAAGCGCGAATAGACCGCCAGCGGTCCAGCACAGGAGCATGGCAATGGGACTACCCAGTTCCTGAATTACAAACCCGGAGGTGGTAAAAATCCCTGTTCCTACCATATTGGCCACCACTAGTGTAGTGGCGGAAAAAAGACCTATTTCCCTTTTGAGCTCCGAATGGTTCAGGGAATTTTTCACCTATGCCCTCTCGAAAGTAGTGAGGGAAAGAATAATCATCTAAAGAGTTCAATACAGTTGACGGATGCGTGAATAGTATCCAACCGGCAGCAAGAAAGTCCCTCTACAGGATGAATTGTTTCTATAAGCAATGCTAAATATGCTCATTTGGGTGTTTTTTATGCCCATTTGTACATACAATTATACCAAGCTTTGGGTTTTGTCAAATGAACACCTTTTATTTTGGCGGTTCAGCCTCGACAATACCTTTCCATTTCCACCCACCATTTTCTTTGACAATATGCAGGTCACTGGGTAGACCAATGTCACCGAGCGCGCTGCCCTCGATATAGCCGTGCACCCGGTAGGCTGAGCTATTTCGCTGGAGTCCAGTAATATGCAGCAGAACACCGGAACGTCCTTCCAGAAAAGGCCGAAGGCGCTCGACAAACAAATCCCTACCCCCTCCGGCCAATTGAAAATCATCGGCAAAACAATCGCTCTCAATCTTACCCGATTTCCCAATCAGGGCACCGAAACAGTCATCCGCGAATTGCTGCTGGGCCTCACTCAGCTCTGCATCAAAATAGTCGTCACGATCCAGCAGGGCCGTTTTTACCGGCAACCCAAGCCATCTCCATCGACCTTTAAGCTTTATGAGATTCTCCAAAGGGAAAATCCCTTGAGAGCCGGCGTAACTTCTGAAGGCGAACTTCAAATTGCCTCGCAGATAGGCTCTATTATTTTCAACGCGTATCTTGGTAATGTGAACATATTCAAGATGGGGCGGACTGCCACCCCCGCCGAACATCAGACGGGATGGGGAAGCAAAGGTATCCCGACTGTGGTCGTATGCGCGAGCATAATTTTCACCAATACGGCGGGTATCCTTACTGACGATATCAAGGGCAAATTGGTGGAAAAAATCTAATATGTCCTGGGGCACTTGGGTGGAGAACACAAAATTCGGTGAAAGTCTGTCCGTATACTGCTCTGACAACTTCTCCGATTTGTACTTAGCATTGGCCGCCAATGCGGCTGTGTCAGGTGTTTCCATGACAGCTTCCAAAAGCAGCTTTAGCAGTCTTTCATGGCCGTTGTCTTGCGGCAACGCAAAACGGCTCGTAGACGTCGTTACCACTACGACACGCAAAGCCGGAACCAGGGCGAGATACTGTCCACCCTCACCCCGTGCCACCCAACTCTCGTGATGACCAATGGTTGTCTTGGCCCAACTGCCCCCGGTCGAATGGTCTAAGTCTGCGTGGGCAGCATCGGATAGCAGCCAACGGACCCAATCCCTGGAAACAACCTGCCGCCCCTCCCAGCTCCCTTCCTTTGACAGCAGAAAGCCAATTTTGGCAAGATCCAGTGCTCTAAGTTGAAACCCGACCATTGGATCATATGACAGGTCGTCACTTTCTGCAGCGTAAGTCGTAATTCCCAACGGGTGGAAAAGATACCGATAGGCATAATTGAAGACACTCTGACCAGATACCTGTTCAATTACCCGGCTCAACAAATAGGCTGCGGCAAAACTTTTTGCCGACCGAATATCCGCCTGTTGCTCAAAAAGGACTTTCAGGCTGGCACCAACCCGATCTTGAGCGTAAAACAGTTTCCAGTACCCTTGGCTTCCAGAACCCCAAAGCAAAGGGGCCTGTGTCCTCAAAAGATGTTTTAGCGTCGGGGATGGAGGACGAACAGATAGGGTTTGCAGCTGCTTTTGGAAAAAATCAGACAGGGGCTGCTCCGGCCCCTTGATCAATTGTCGGTCAATCGCGATGCCAATCAACACCTGAAGGAGCGGAAGATTCAAAGAGTGCAAGTAGTCCGCAACCTTGGGGCCACCATGCCAATAGTATTTTTCGACGACCGTCTTGTCGTTGCGCAGCAGCAACAGACTTCGGGCGGTGGGCAGCCTTGTATCGATGTATTCCAACGCTTTGTTCAAGCGGGCCAGGTCGATGTGCTGAGTTTCCGGTGCCGCCGGGCGCCACTGCTTCTTTTCAAGATGGAATGTCTTCTGCCCATAAATAGCAATACTAAAGTAGATCCCAGCCGCTATCCCAGCTACGCACACCAGGTAAACGCCTATGGTCCGAATAATACTTTTCACGGGCATCATAGGATTTGCTCCCCTGCAGCTTCCAAACGACATATGGGATCCGCCGTTTCAGCCCTATAATAGATCCGCAACAGGGCCGGTGCGAGCACGACATCGGCCAGAAAGGCGACGAGCAAAGCAATCCCCATCACCAAACCGAAATCGGCTACCACTCTGAGGTCACTAATGAGTCTCATCCAGAAACTGGCAACTAAAATCAGTGTTGTAGCCAACAAAGCGCGTCCGGCCGATCCCAGCGTCTCGCTCACTGCAAAACTGATATCGCCGGACTTCATGTAGTACCTGCGGAAGTTATGGAAAAAATGGATCGTATCATCCACTGCCAATCCAATGGCGATACTGCCGCCGATCAGATTGTACGTATTCAGCGGTATGTCCAGAAGTCCCATTACGCCCAGAGCCACGATGATCGGCAGCAGATTTGGAATCATGGCCAATAACCCCAACCGGATGTTGCCAACGGTCAGGATCATTAATACTGCGATCAGCAGGAATCCCGAGGTGTAACCGATGGCCAGGCTGGTCATCATCGCATGTATGATGCTGGAGTGGATGGCGACAACCCCGGTTACGACCACATCGACACCCGATTTGAACAAGGTTGAGACATAGTCCCGAACCCGTGAAATAAATTTTACATCACGGGCAGCATCCCGCCAGTACATCATCGCTCTCAAGCGGCTAATGCGAAGGTCGGTATCCGTATAATTAAGCAGTTCCTCCGGAACGTGGTGCCCCATGCGATCGAGTTTCTCGTCCAATCCCTGCATAGCTTTGGGAATTAGACGCGAGCCATTACCAGGCCAAGCTTCTCCCCACGGCGTTTCCGCGAGGAGATCGACTATAGAACGGGTCCTTCCGATATAAGCGCGCCCCAGATCATCCGTCTCCGACCTCAAATGGGCATTCAACTGCTCGATGGCCCGAAGCAAAGCGGGGTCGGCAATTCCATTTTTGCGCTGGGTATCAATGAGGATTTCCAATGCCCGAAATCCGCCGGTCTGAGCTTCAATTAGCCGAACCTGCCGCATGTAATCAGAGTTATCACTGAAATAATGAAGCTGGTTGTGAGAAAAATGAAGCCTGGAGATGCTCATCCCTACCCCAAGCGTACCCGCCAGAAACAGAAACAAAACGAGGTAGGGCCGGGCAACACCGAGGCGGCCCAAGGCCAACATGCCCCGGTTGAAAATAGACGCCTCATAGCTTACCTCTCCTTTTTCCGACCCCTCCACAACCTGCAGTATGGAAAGAAAAGCCGGTAGAGCAAAAAGTGTAAACACCAGGATGGCCAAAATTCCGACGATGGTAAAATTCACCAAATCGGTAATCGGCACAATATCCGAGAATGAAAATGAGAGCAGCCCCGCCACCGTGGTGAAACTGGTCATGGTAATCGGAAAGCCCGAGTGCTGCATGGTGGCCACAAGCCCCCGGAACTTGCCTACCCGCTTTTGGAACTTGTAATAAACCACCAGAAAATGAATCGGTGCCGTCAGACCGATGGACAACAAAATAGAGGGCAGCATGGACGAGGTCTGACTGAAGCGGACCGACAGAAACGCCATCATTCCCAATGCAACTGTAAGCCCTAATATTGCAGTCACCTGGGGCAAAAAAGCACCAGACCCTCGACCGAAGACAATGGGCATCAACAGCACCGGAACAACTAGGATTGCCAAACACATTTTCTTCATGTTGGAACGGACCAGGGGCTCGACATGATACTGGTAGACCGGCGTACCACCGAAATAAATGCGGAAGTCCCGGGATTGGTATTCTTTGATCACCGCCTCTACAATGCCGATCACGGCGATATTCTCTATTTGTGATATCGACTGTTGTGCCCCGGGGGAAGATGGTGTCTGTACGCTTTGAACATTACGGGCATATCCCCGCAATCTCAGCCCATCTGGCGTCAATGCGGAGATCGCCTGGGTTTTGATCACTACGATGGCATGCTTACCGTCTGATGTAAAAAACTGATTCTGGAATCCAGGATTGGAATGGCTGCGTTGCTGGAACTCCTGAGCTTCTTCCACTGTCTGTGGCAGGTTATCGAGGTACTCCCTGGTACGCCAACTTCTGCCCGAAGACTCGAAATAGGGTGCATTGGCCAGCGAATTAACCGCCTTTAACAGCGGCACTGAATTCTCCAAATCCTCATGGAACTGCTTAAGTGTTGTGAGAAATTCCGGGCTGAAAATATTGGACGATGAGATCAACAGCACGATCTCTTCGTCCCGTCCGAATTGACTGCGAAACTTTTTGTAATCGGATAGTATTTGACTTTGGGGTGTGAACAGACTTTCTACGGAAGTGGCAATACTGAGTTTGGGGATCTGAGTGGCTGATAGTCCTGCCACCAACACGGTGGCCAGCAAAATAGCCAAACGGTACCGTATGACACGGATGCCCAAATAAAAAAAACCTTTTTCTATCCTGCGCTTGTAGTCATACATCGGATTCACTCATTATCCCTGCATTATTTAAACTCCTCATACAATCCACGGTTTATTTTTTTTAAAAATTCGACCAAGGTGTACCCCATCTCTTCTGACATTACAGAATCTTCAGTTGTTGGTGTGTTCACCCAACCATTGCTTATGAGGCAAGACAACCCATGGATCATGATCCACCGAGCGGCGCGGATCTTGTGCAAAGACGCAATGGACAGATCCTTAAACCGTCCGTCCCTACTCAAGTCCTCTCCAAGTTTCATCCAATGCTGCCGTGCAAATTGCTTTTGAATTGGCGTATGCTTTTCGTCATTGATGCAGCGAAACAAATGCTTTTCTTTGCTCGCAAAAAGGACATAACCCAATGCCTGATCCAGCCAGATGTCGCCCGTCCTCTCCTG
>JAAUYD010222978.1_pt1 | contig 11149 bp, 10 predicted proteins | sample 7278101 | NCBI WGS metagenome assembly JAAUYD01 (sample SAMN14350128, study PRJNA611818) | marine sediment metagenome | isolation source: surface marine sediment (0.6m) | place: French Polynesia: Moorea | collected 2018-08
CGCCGGAAAGACCGAGGAAGTCTTCGACTTGCAGGGCGCAGCCCCCAAAGAAGACGCTCCCGGGCTCTATCTCGCCGATGTGGGGACGCAGCAGCGCGGCCTCTTCGTCGACCACCTTGTAGAGGTTCTTGTTGGCCGTGAAAAACGAAGGCTTGTCCGCGGACACGATGATCGCCTCGAACAGATCCCGCCAGCTCATCCCAGCGGGCAAATAGGGATCGAAGGCATGGACCATGATCCGCTTCGTGTAGTCCCATTCCGAGTTGGTGATCAGCATCAGGCGCTTCCCGGCATGCAACTGATCGACCAGGGCAAGCACCCCCTCCGGATCCGGGTCGACGAACCGCTCGGGGTCTTCGAGTATGTCCTGCTTGATGCTCCCATCGTTGTGCGCACCATCGAGCGCGACGATGACTGCTTGGTAGAGGCCGCCGTAGCCGATCCCCTTCTCGATTCGGCCGTCATCCATGAGATCGACGAGTTGGGCGTAGAGGCTCGCCTCAGACAGCGAGAAGAGCGTGTTGACGAACTCAAAACGATCCTCGGCAAGGTCGACCAAGGTCCCCGCGTACGTGCGCCGCATGGAGTCGTAGTCGAGGAAGTTGGTGCCATGCGATGCGCGGATGACGTACCCGAAACGAGTCGCCTTGACGAGGTTGCCTTCCTCAAGATCGATTGCGAGACCACGGATTACGGCTGAGGGATCGAAGACGATGGTCCCGACCGGGTAACCCATCTCTTGCAGCTTGGCCTTGGCGTGGGTGAAAGCCGCGGTCTCCCACTCGTCGACGTGATAGTGAACGAGTGTGTAGTCCATGTCGTAGCCGATGGCCTTGATCGACCGGAGGTTGATCGTGCGGTTGATGAATATCCCGCGCTCGGCGGGGACGGTCGTGAACGTCATATCAGACCGGCCGGTAGGGCAGGTACTCGGGGAACCACATCGCCTCCTCGATTCGCTGTTCGACATCCGGCATCGGGTCGGCAAGACCGTCTGCGAGCGCTTGATTGGCGACCGCCTTGGCGACGGCCAGCGAGGTGGCTCGCACGTCTGAGATCGACGGGTACAACTGGCCCGACTCGACCAGGTCGTCGCCGACCGAGTCGGCCAACGCCTTCGAGGCAGCGAGGAAGAGCCTGTCGGTTATCTGCCGAGCTCCGACAGTGAGCACACCCAGCCCCATGCCGGGGAAGACGAAGACGTTGTTGGCCTGTCCGATGCGGTGCCGTCGTCCCTCGTGGTGGACATCGGGGAACGGGCTGCCCGTAGCCACGATGGCACGCCCTTCTGTCCATTCGATCGCGCTCGAGGGCGTGACCTCGGCGTGGCTGGTCGGATTGGACAGGGGCATGATGATCGGGCGCCCGGCGTGCAATGCCATCCGTCGGATCATCTCCTCAGTGAAGACACCCGGCATTCCTGAGACACCGATGAGTACCGAAGCGCGGGCGTTGCGGACTACGTCGCGCAGCCCGATGGGATGGTCATCGATCTGCCAGTCCTTAACGGCCTCCAAGGGCAGTGCGAGCCGTTGCTTGCCGGGCGGTAGGTTCGGTCTGCCTTCGACGATCAAGCCCCGGCTGTCGAGCGTCATGATTCGCGCTTCGGCCTCCTTGCGCGCCGACCCTTCGTCGACCATCGCCGTCGCGATCTGATCTCTGATGCCAACCCCGGCGGAACCGGCCCCGACGATCACAATCCGCTGATCTGAGATCTTGGTCCCGATGTGCCGAGTTGCCGCTCTGAGCCCCGCAACCACCATGGCGGCGGTCCCTTGGATGTCGTCGTTGAACGACGGCAGGACGTCGCGGTACTTGAAGAGGTTGTCGAAGCTCGTCTTATTGGAGAAGTCCTCCCACTGCAGCAGAGCACCAGGGAACGCCCGCTGCACCGCATCCACGAACTCGGCCACCAGATCCTCGTACTCCGCACCGCGCAACCGGGGCTGGCGGTAACCGACGTAGAGCGGATCCGCCAACAGTTCAGAGTTGTTGGTACCCACATCAAGGGAGATCGGGATACAGCGGGTCGGATGGATCCCCGCCGCGGCGGCATAGAGTGCCAGCTTCCCGATTGGGATGCCCATGCCACCGGCTCCCTGGTCGCCAATTCCGAGAATCCGCTCGTTGTCCGTAACAACGATCACCGGATTCGACTCCTTGGGGCGGCTACGCAGCGCCTGATAGATGCGGCCTCGATCCCGCGGCGTGACATAGATCCCACGTGCCCGGCGGAATATTCTGCTCCAGTGCCGGCAGGAAAGAGCGACAGTCGGCGTGTAGATGATCGGCACCATCTCTTCGAGATTCTCGATCAAGAAGCGGTAGAACAGGGTCTCGTTGCGGTCCATCAATCCGTTGAGATAGACGTTCTTGTCCATCTCGCCGACCTTGTATTGGATCTGGTTCGCCACTCGCTCGAGTTGCTCTTCGATGGTGGACACGTTGTCGGGTAGCAGGCCGACGAGACCGAAGGCTTCGCGCTCTTCACGAGTGAAGGCCGTCCCCTTGTTGAGCACCGGGGACTTGAGCACGGCGGTACCCCGCTCCGCAATCGGGAGATAGCGCTCCCCGGTGTCTGGATCCACAATCGCTTGAGGAAAGGGAGAGACTCGCTTCATGTGACCAGCTTACGTCGCAAAGATCAGGGTCGAGTTATCCCGGTGAGTCAGCCCGCCGTGGAGCGCCGGAACAGCCTGCTCAACAGAAAGACCGTCAATCCCCCGGCTACACCGAGCGCAGCCGCCTGTTGTGTCCCGAGCACGACCGTGGAGTCCTCGAGACTCGCTTTGCCGGCCAGCAGCATCCCAATCCGCGACTCGGAAACGGACGCCTCGCCCGTCAACATGCCACCGACCGCGGCGTTGGAGAGCTCAGCCGTACCGCCAACCAACATCTGACCGGCCCCGGCATTGCTCATCGACACGTCGCCGCCGGCAACGAACATCCCGCAGCCGGCGTCGTGAAAGGCTGCGTTCCCGCCCGCAATCACTGCCATTCCGCCGGCATCGTGGAGAGAGACGTCACCTTCCGCCCTCACCAGCGGGACGAACCCCTGGGTGATCTCGTGTGCTTTGCTTTCATCCATCGCTTCCGTCTCCCGGTTCCAGCTCGCCAACGATCTCATCAACGGCGACCGTCGCTTTCTCAATCCGCTCCCTGCACAGTTTGATCAGCTCGGCCGAGCGTTTCACCTTCACTGCGAGCGCGTCGACATCTACCTGTTCCTCCTCGATCGCAGCCAGGATGCTCTCCAACTCAGCCAACGCATCGCCGTAACTTATGTTCTCAGCCATTCCCTTCCTCCTGAGCTTGCGTCACCACACTGTCGATCCGGCCACCGGCAACGGTGGTCTGCAGTCTCATCCCCGGCGTCACATGCTCGGGGTCGACAACGAGCCTGCCATCCTCGGTTCGAGTTATCGACCAACCCCGCGACAGCAGGTGTGACGGATCGAGGAGGCTGACGCGGTGTTTTATCTCCGCGAGTTGTCTCTCGGAGTTGCCGGCGGTGCGATGAGCTGCGGAGGCCAGTGCGTCGGTCATGGCCTCCAGGCTGTGAGCCGCCACCAGCACGTTGCGCCGCCCGGCCCGACCAGTCCGCTCATGCAGACCGTCGAGGCTTGCCGCTTCGCGAAGTAGGAGCCCTTTGCTGCCGCGGCCGATGCGACGAGTCGCATCCGTCAGCCGCTGCCGCTCTCTGACACCGACCGCAACCGCCGAACGAGATATCCGTCTTGTCGTGTGCTGCAGCCTCGTACCGGCGAGCATCAGCCGGGACTGCGCTGAGCGGCGGATGGCCCCACCAAGCTCGTCGAGCCGGGTAGTGAACTGTGCAACCAGCGCCACCAGCCCGGCGGCACACGCAGTAGGGGTCTTGAAATCGCGGGCCGCCATGTCGGCAATGGAGACGTCGATCTCATGCCCAATGCCGGTCAGCACGGGAACGGGGCACGCAGCAATTGCGAGCACAACCTCCTCACGGTCGAACACCGCCAGATCGGTTTGGGCGCCACCACCCCTGACCAGGGCGATAGCGTCGACCTCCATCGCTCCCAGGCTGCCCAGAGCGGACACGATGTCGCCGACGGCCTCGGCCCCTTGGACCCTGGCGTCGCGGAGACGCACTTCCCATGCAAAGCCGCTGCGTTCGAGCTCGTCGACGAAGTCGGCGTACGCCGCACTGCTGCGACTGGTGATGAGCCCGATCCGCAGTGGGACGAGAGATAGAGGGAGCGCCCGGTTCCGCTCCAGCAGACCGCGCTGTCGCAAGCTCTTCACCAGCCGATCCCGTTCTGCAGCCAGTCTGCCCAGGGTGAAGTCCGTGTCGATCCAGGTCATCCGCAATTGCACGGTTCCCCGCCCGGCGTAGTAGCCGACGCGGCCCCGGATCCGTACCTCGACGCCGTCGGTCATCCGAACCGCCCCGGAACGAGCCAGTACCCGGTTGACGGCTTGCTTGTCGGATTCGAACAGTGTCACCGGGATTGCGGCTGGGGGCTGCTCTTCGGTTTCGGAATCGAGCAGCGTGAAGTAGACATGACCCGAGCTTGCCCGATTGAGGTTGCGAATCTCCCCTTGTACCCAGACTTCATCGGGAAACATGCGTGCGACGGCCCGGCCGATCGTGCGAGCCAGCTCTCCGACGGTATAGGTCACAACTTCCATCCCACGAACCTACACAGAAGCTGTGACGTAGCTCACTCGTCTTCCCCCGGAAACACGACCCCGCATTCACGCCGGATGGCATCCATCCAATCCAACACGGAAATGGTCGCAGCATGCGGCCTGAGCTCGCTCTCCATCTTGCCCGCAGCCAGGCAGCGCTCCACCTCGGCAACCTCGAACCGCAAACCGTGACCTGCGAAGTCAGTGTCAATCGTGTCGACGACGTCGCCGTCTCGCTCGAGAGTCAGCTTGCGGCTGTGATAGAACGGGGCGTGGATCCGGATCCGCGCCTCGGTGCCGGCCACGATCGCCTCGTTAGAAGTTGCCGCGTTGAATGACGCCACCACCGAGGCTGAGCTTTCGTTCCGGTGATGGGAGATCACTGTCGTATTGATGTCGACGCCGGTATCCGCGAGGTGGGCCTTGGCTGCGAAGTCCTGCGGCGGGCCGAGCAGGTGGTGCACCAGCGTCAGTGGGTAGATGCCGAGATCGAGCAACGCTCCGCCCCCTCGCTCTCTGCTCAGCCACCGTCGGCTTGGGTCGATGGGAGCCGGGAAAGAGAAGCTGCATTGCACATGGGTCGGCTCGCCAATGACGCCGTCGCCAATGAGAGCATCCACCTCGCCGAGGAACGGAAGGAAGCTCATCCACATCGCTTCGATCATGAACACTCCGCCATCATGCGCCGCCGCAAACATCTCCCGAGCCTGTTCGGCATTGAGAGCGAGAGGCTTCTCGCAGAGCACCGCTTTCCCGTTGCGGGCGCACTCAATGACGTTGCGATAATGCTGGTCGTTCGTGGTTGCCACGTAGACAACATCCACATCGGCGGCGGCGACCGCTTCGTGGGACTCGACCGCGCGAGTTACGCCGTGCTGCGCCGCAAAATCGGCGGCGGCCCCGGGGCGGCCCGATCCAACCACGACTACCGGCGACCCGAGTTGGGTCAGCGTGTCCGTCATCGCACCCGCAATTCCCCCAGTGCCCATCACACCCCAGCGGATTGCACCCATGATCATCCCGTCGTCGCCAGCGGTCCGACAGTAGCGCACCAGCCTGCAGAGCCGTGCGCCCCGGAATCAGCGCTAAGTTGGCTGCCTTATGGGGACCGTGCGCAAGACGCTGAGGCAAATCGCCAATTCGCGAGGGCAGACAGCCTTCCTCGCAGCCGCGCTCGTGATTGGCTTTGTGGTCGGCCTGGCCGTGGTCCTGCTCGTGGTTCTCGTCGAGGGTGCTGGAAGGGCCGCTGAGTGGACGCACGAGCGGGTCGGCAACGACCAACTCACTTACTTCGTAACAGTTCCGGCCGGGCTGTTGATCGCGTGGGCGATCGCCCGTCGGTTCTCCAGGAATGTCGAGAGTGGCGGCGTCACCGAAACCATCTCGGCGGTGGGCCTGCGCGCCGGATATCTCTCCACCCGCACCATCCTGCCCAAGATCGCCAGCACTGCGGCAACGCTCGGCGGTGGTGGCAGCGGTGGTCGTGAGGGCCCGATCGTCATGATCGGTGCCGCAATCGGTTCCTCACTGTCGCGCTACACCCGATTCAGCGAGGACCGGATACGCAGCCTGGTCGCCGCCGGAGCCGGGGCCGGCATTGGGGCAACGTTCAACGCTCCGATCGCCGGCATGCTCTTTGCGATGGAGGTGATTCTCGGCAACCTGGCGATCCGCCACCTCAACGCGGTTGTCGTCGCCTCCGTCGTCGCCGCAGTCACCACCCACACACTGGTCGGCGAGGAACAGATCCTGTCATCACCGGGCGGTAGCTTTGACGACCCGCGCGAGCTGCTGCTGTATCTGGTGCTCGGCCTCATTGCGGTTGGCGCCGGCCTGCTGTTCGTGCAGATCCTGACCTGGGTCGGGGAGCTCAAGGAACGCTATGAGATCCCCGACTGGGCTCGTCCCCTGGCCGCCGGTCTGCTCGTGGCGACGATCGGACTGATCGACGACCGCGCCCTCGGCACCGGCCAGAGCTTCCTCTCGGGGCTGATGCGGATTGGCGACACCGATTCCATCGACCTCGTGTTGTGGACCCTACCGCTGCTCGCCGTGCTCAAGATGGTGACAAACGCATTGACTCGATCGGGTGGCGGCTCGGCGGGGACATTCATGCCGAGTCTCTTCATCGGAGGGGTGCTGGGGACCGCCCTGGTGATGATGGTGCAACCGATCTGGGTGTTCTCGGACCTGCAATCGGGCTCCTATGCCATGGTCGGGATGGCCGCCACATTTGCCGCGGTTGCCCGGGCGCCGCTGACGGCGATCATCATGGTCTTCGAGATCACCGGCAACTACTCGCTGGTGCTGCCGCTGATGCTGGCGGCCTCGCTGGCTTCCTTCCTGGCCGACCGGGTCCACCCCGACAGCGTCTACACGATGCCGTTGACCCGCGCCGGCGTTCATCTCGTGCAAACCGAGGACGTCGATCTGCTCGATACCGTGACCGTCGGCGAGGTGATGACCGTGCTCGACGAAACCCTCGCTCCCGGAATGACTATCGACGAAGCCGCCAAGATCCTCGACGAGTCCCGTCACCATGGCATGCCCGTGGTGGAGAGGAACGGAAACCTTGCCGGCGTCCTGACGCTGATCGATGTCGCACTGGCTGACGGCGACCCCAGCGAGACTCTGGTGAGCGAGGCGATGACCGACCGGCCCATCACCGTCACGCCCACGATGCCGGTCTCGTCGGCGCTGGCCCGAATGGCAGCCCTCGGCGTTGGGCGCCTTCCTGTTGTCGATGACGTCGATCCCAAGAAGGTGGTCGGGATGTTCCGCCGCAACAGCGTTGTTGCCGCCTACCACCATGCGCTGGGGGCGACGACCGATCGCCAGCTCTACCGGCAACGGTTGCGCCAGCGGGTCCAGCCGGGGGCAACGTTCTACGAGGTGCCGGTGCCACCGGGATCGGCAGCCGCCGGCAAGCGCATCAGCGAGCTCGACTGGCCGGACGAAGCGGTGTTGGTCTCGATCCGCCGCGATGCTGCCGTCATCATCCCGCACGGTCACACCGTCATCAGAGTCAACGACACCATTACCGCCTTCGGCCACGGCGACTCGCGGGTGGCGGTGGCATACGTTCTCGAACGGCGCCTGTCCGCCGAGGGAGAGAGGGCTGATTGACGATGGATCAACAACCTTTGGCCGGGCCGCAGCCAGCCGATACATTCCCGTGGTGAACAACACAGCGACAGTGATTCCGGTGCTCATGTCCGGTGGAGCCGGCACCCGGCTGTGGCCGGCGTCGCGGTCGGACCGACCAAAACAATTCCTCGATCTGGTTGGCGAACAAACGATGGTCGAGGCAACGCTGCGTCGTCTCGAGGGGCTCGATACCGGCCCTCCGCTGGTCGTGGCCAGCGCCGCCCACTCCGACCTGGTGGTGAATGAGCTCACGGCCGGCGGGCACGACCCGACCCGTGTCATTCTCGAACCATTCGGTCGCAACACCGCACCCGCTGCAGCCGTGGCGGCACTCGAACTCACTCGGGCGGGCGACGACCCATTGGTGTTACTGCTGCCCGCCGATCATGTAATCGAGGACGTCGCCGCGTTCCAGATTGCTGTCCGTCATGCCTGTCGGCTTGCTGCAGAAGGCAGCCTGGTCACGTTTGGCATCGTCCCGACGAAGCCGGAAACGGGCTACGGGTACATCCGGCGCGGCGCCGCCGTCGACGAGACTGCTAGTCGGGTCGATCGCTTTGTAGAGAAGCCAGACCGCAAGACGGCCCAGGCCTACCTCGATGACGGCGAGTATCTGTGGAACAGCGGCATGTTCGTGTTCAGATGCTCCGCCTACCTTGCTGCACTGGAGGAGTCCGCTCCCGAGATCCTGCACGGTTCTCGCCGCACAATGGAAGCGTCGGTACGCGACGCCGGGGTCAGGCTCGACCCCACGAGCTTCGCAGCAACTCCGGCGGATTCAATCGACTACGCAGTCATGGAGCACACCACCGACGCCGTGGTAGTTCCGCTTGATGCCGGATGGAGCGACATCGGTTCCTGGGCTGCCATCTTGGAGATCTCCGACCGTGACGAGGATGGCAACGTTCTCGTTGGAGATGTGGTGGTCTCCGATACCTCCGATTCCTACGTCCGATCTGATCATCGGCTGGTGACCGTCGTCGGGCTCGACAATGTCGTCGTGGTCGCAACGCCGGACGCCGTCTTGGTTACGACCGTGGAGAAGTGCCAAGACGTCAAGAACATCGTCGATAAGCTCAAGGACGACGATCGGCCCGAAGCCGTCAGGACTGTTCTCGAGGAGCAGAGCCGCGACGACGTCGACCCGCAACACACGAAGGAGACTTGACCGTGATTGCAGCGGTAATTGCACTCATTGTCTCAATTGCCCTCGCCGCAGCCCTCCTCACCAGGCAGCGGATGCGCGCCCGGCCGGACGACTATGACCCCGGGCAACGCCCACCAGGTGAGAAACCGGGAAGGCGGGAGCGAATCCTCGAGCAGCTCGAACCCCTCCCCGAGCTACCCACCGTGATGGACCTGATGCGTCAGGAGATCGCCGAACTGGGTGTTGACAAGATCCCAGGGAGCGAGGGATTGGCCGGGCCTGTACTGCTCAAGGTATACAAACGAGACCAACGAGTGGCTGAGAATTGCCCCCGCGAGGCCCTCGAGTACGTGGTCGCCGATGGCGTGGCACCGGCAGAGGCAACCGAGGACGACGTCGTGCTCAGCTGCAAGCAGCATGCCGAAGACGCCGGCGGTGAAGAATCGGGAACCGACTCAGAGGATTGAGCGTTGTACGGGAAGTAGCCCTCTCTCACACGGCTCCTCCCCAAAACCGCCCCTCCCCTTGGGGGCGGTTTTGCCGTCCCCGGGTAGTTCTTAGGCGGGAGCGTCGGTCGCTTGCCAAGGATTGGTTTCGCGAAGATCGCCTTCTGGGGGAGTATCGTGGTCGGGCAACTCCATGGATTTCTGTAACGACTGCGGCAGCAAAACCGATCCCGAATGGGTCTTCTGTAGATCCTGCGGCAGCACGCTCGAGAGATCTGCGACCGAAACCGCCGAACAGGCTGTGGTGGCCGGGCCCGATGCGCCAAAGGTGGAACTGATCAGCCGCGGCTGGGACGTCGTCGAGGTCGACACCGTCGATCTGCCGGGTGATCCCCTCGCCGACGACGAAGTACAAGTGCCCCTGCCTCCTGGTGCCGTCGAGGTCACCGTCGACGAGGTCACCGTCGTCGCAACACCGGCGGCCGAGCCCGATGAAGCCGAGGCCGAGCCCGATGAAGGAGCGTTCGAGCCCGAGCCGGAGGAACCGGCGCTGGAAACCGACAGCTGGGACCACCTTCGGCCTCATGGCAGTATTCCCGGGGTGACCGAGCCGACTACCGCTCCGGCTCGAATCGGACAGGTCGGTGTTCTGCTCGTCGCCTTGGGCGCCGTCGCCGCCGCCGCTCTCCACTTCTACTTGAACACCCGGCTCGACGGCTTCCGCCAGGGTCGGATCTCAGCGGGCGCCGTCGACAACGCCCGGCTGGCGGCCGACATTTCTCTCTTGGTAGTGGCGGGTCTTGCCGTCGTCGCCGCCTTGATTCTCCTCTGGTGGGTGATCAAAGCACGTGGTCACGCCAGCTTTCGGCCGGGCGGGATCGAAACCCTGGCGTTGACCGCCGGCTTGGGCGGTGCGGTGCTAATCGGAGTCTTCGTGTACCTCGATCAAGACAGCATCAACGGCGAGATCGCCGCCAACAGCCTGGTGATCCTGGGACTTGGGCTGCTCATGCTTGCCGCATCCGCGGTCGTGCGCTCGGTGCAGCGTATCGAGTTCCGGGATCGCAAGTGAACCCAACGGACCGGGATGTCATTGCCGTCTTCGGCTCGTCCGCTGCGGTTCCGGGCGACGCGATCTACCAATCCGGGGTTGAGTGCGGGGCCAAGCTGGCAACAGCAGGCTTTGCCGTTGCCACCGGCGGCTACGGCGGGATCATGGAAGCGGTTTGCAGGGGTGCGGCCGGCGCGGGAGGACCAACCATCGGAGTGACCGCGCCCTCCGTCTTCCCACGTCGGGCGGGGGCAAACCCGTGGGTCGAGCACGAGATCGCTGCGGCAGACCTCATCGAACGGATCGGAATTCTCACTTCCATGGCGGCCGGATGCATTGCCATGCCGGGGAGCCTGGGCACGCTGGCCGAGTTGGTGATGGCCTGGAACCTTGCGTTCGTTGCGCCTCTAGCGGACGAGTCGTACGGCCCGGTCGTTGCGGTTGGCGACGCCTGGGCCGAGCTAGTGCCGGATCTCGCAACGCGGCTGGCGACTGAGCCCGATCACGTCACCACCGTTGCAACCGTGGATGAAGCGGTCAACGAGATCATTGTGCGCCTCGACTGAGCCTGGGCTGCGTATCACTCGAACAGCGGCAACAACCGCTCTCGCAATACGGCATATGAGAAATGCCTCTGAGAGATCTCATAGTTGGCGGCTGCCGCGCTAGCCCGCTGGGCAGCGTCAGCCA
>JAAUYD010253473.1_pt1 | contig 11147 bp, 10 predicted proteins | sample 7278101 | NCBI WGS metagenome assembly JAAUYD01 (sample SAMN14350128, study PRJNA611818) | marine sediment metagenome | isolation source: surface marine sediment (0.6m) | place: French Polynesia: Moorea | collected 2018-08
AACTTACTTATTACTTATTACTTATTACTTATTACTTATTACTTATTACTTCCTTCACTCCCCCTGCCTCTTCTTGACTGGTGCCGTGCCCTGACGAAGAATTTATGTGTCGCAAACATTATTTAAATTGGTATCAAAATTTGTCAAATGTGGACACTGGAAGAGGATTTGGGGGATTATACAACAGTAAAAACGTCCGTTGGGTTATAAAAATATGGCTTCTGCTGTCAAAACATCTCCTAGTGTTGGTTCTTGGTTGGTGAATGAAATATTGGCAATTAAACCCCTAGCCAACTTCGCCAAGCACCAAGCAAGACAAATGATTATTAAACGTGCTGAGAAAATTGGTGTACCTTGGACACAGGAAGTAGAGAAGCTCAAAGCACGGGATTGGGAAGGTGATTTGGCACAGGTACAAAATCCCCAGATATCTTACCCTGAATATTATCTCAAACCATTCCATGCCTACGAAAAAGCTAATCTTTGTTGGGAAGCGGCTTTGGAGGTTGAAGTTGCAGCTAAAGCCGTTCATGCCAAAATTTGGCAAGGAGCAGGGGTAAAGGGTGATTCTCAATTGCGCCAGAGCTACCATGATATTCTCAAAGCACAAATTCCCCATGCACCCCAAGATATCATTGATGTAGGATGTAGTGTGGGTATGAGTTCCTTTGCTGTGCAAGCTGCTTATCCCCAAGCGAAAATCACTGGTGTGGATTTATCCCCTTACTTTTTAGCTGTTGCCCATTACCGTTCCCAACAGCAACAAGCTAATATTAATTGGGTTCATGCTGCGGGTGAGTCTACTGGGCTGGCAGATGATTCCTTTGATTTAGCATCTATGTTTTTGATTTGCCATGAACTACCCCAGTCAGCAACTAGAGATATTTTTGCTGAGATGCGGCGTATACTGCGCCCTGGTGGATATTTGGCAATTATGGATATGAATCCCCAAGCCGAAGCATACAAGAAAATGCCGACCTATGTGTTGACACTCCTCAAAAGCACTGAACCTTATATGGATGAATACTTTAGTTTAGATATGGCAAAAACATTGATTGAAGCTGGGTTTCACCCTCCCACCATCATTCCCAATAGCCCCCGCCACCGTACCATAATTGCTCGGGTTAGTGATTGATTTATCTTTATTACTGTGGGCAGTGTTACCGCCACTATTATTACTCTTGGTTTACCATTACCGCGTTGCCACTGCCCCTTCCTTATCCCGATTATTTTTGTTTGTTCTGTTTGGGTTTATTTCTGGTTCATTTGCAGATTTTTTTACACAGGCGTTTGACAATGTTACTGGGGTGATAGTTAATGGACAACGCATCGAGCCATCTTTTCCAGGGGAAATTTTTCGACAATTACTCCTGGTTGCACCCATAGAAGAAGGTTGTAAGTTAGCGGCTGTAGTTATTCCTCTTCAAGTTCTGCAAATCCAGTCTCGATTCTGTATCAGTAGCATTTTTTTGTTTACCATTGCCACTGCTTTGGGGTTTACTGTCCAAGACAACTTGATATATTTATTTAGTGGTACGGTATCGGCTGTGGAGCGATTATTTTTGACTCCGGTTCAAGTCATATTATCTGCTCCTTGGGGTTATGCTTTGGCTATGTCGATTTGTTTGAAGATTCGCTCCCATAGATACACTCAAAGTGTTGCGGTTGCTTGGCTAATGGCTGTGGTTTATCATGCCTTGGTGAATGTATTATCTGTATCTGGTTCCCTGGGTATTTTTGACTATGGTTTATTCCCTTTGCTGTTGTGGCTGTTTTGGCAAATGGAGCAGTTACTCAGAAGGGTAAAAGCTAAGTATCCGATAAATCTGATTTCCGGTTATACCCCTGAGGAGCGTTATTGGCAGATAGCTTTGATGGTTTTGGCTTTTTTCCTAGGTGGAAATGCTATTTTCGGCTTGTTTAATCTAGCAAAAACTCTGAGTCCTTTGGGTATGGACAAAGTTTTTTCTGCTGGTTTTTTCTTACCAACTTTGAGTCAATTACTGGTTAATTTGCTTTTAGGTGTTTTGGGGTGGGGAATTTTTCGTTATTTACGGGATTTACGCAAATATTAGCAGGTGGAGGTGGGTGGTGATTGTGCTGTACTCCACTATCAAGGCCTGCATTACGCTGATTTACAAGCTTGGTTGGATCGGGAAAATATTTAGCTTTCTCGGCGGGAAGCCTCATACTTACCCGTAAGGGAAGTGTGAGATGAAAGCCGAGGCAGAATTTATAGGGTAATTTTTGGTCTACAATAAATATAGTAGGGATATCAATTTAAGAGCTAACCGCCACCTACTACTTAAAAAACAGAACTATTTTGTCAAGTTCCGGTGCGGAGGGGCATCCCGCATCGTTAATAAAGCTCAGTTAATGTCCGACGGGATACCGGGAGTCGCTGAGAAGCCTACACTGTATTGCTTGCAATCAGTGTAGGAGTATGTCACCAGGAGCAGAATATACACGTAGTGGACTGACACACCTAAAATGATGCAATAGCTTTTTCGATGAAAGCCTTGTTTTATCGAGATTATATAGCAATCCTATTTGATTTGTAAAAATGGAGAGGCCTAGATCCCCGACTTTTACAGAAAAGTCGGGGATCTAACTTTTCACAAATGATTTAGGATTGCTATAGTATTTTTCTAAAGCAACAGTTTAAGGCGTGTCAGTCCACTACAATAGTTTGTTAAGGTATCTTGCAAAATAAGCGATCGCCTGTCCATACTTTAGAATTGGATTGGTATTTCCAACTTGAAATTTACCACTAGCCAAAATGTAGATTCAGAGTATCTTATTGACACTTCAACTCTCCATTCTCAGCGTCGATTATAACCTCACTACCCAAGTTAGAGCGCAATCTCCAGATGGGATTTGGAACTTCAGGAGTTACTGGCCAACTGAGGCTAATGCTGTCAAAAGCATCACCGCAATTGACTCGCTGGAAGAGATCAATTGCTTGCTTGTACTTAACTTTGTACTTGGGAATATCTTGTATACCCAGAGGACACTTAATTTTGACAGGTTGAGTCATTCCAATAAGTGGCGGATTAGCTGCGTAATATGATACACAGTAATCCTCTCCTAAAACTCGCTGTATGTAGTCAAATCCCACCACTTCTTCAGCAGTTGTAGCAGGTGTTATTGATAACCTACCAGTTTTACTCAGTAGAACAGATCCGCCTTCAGCATGGGCTGCGGGGACAGCAAATGTCACCATAACCAGTAGGGATAACAAAAATCCGAAAATGCGTTTCATCTTTACCTCGTTAATAAAGGTTGAACTAGAGACAAAATTTGGTTTTTGTCTCTACACCCTTAAGACGATCTCAAAAAGCAATTTCGTAATTTTTCGAGTTAGAGCCATTTTTTTCTTTTAACTCATCTGATTAAACCCACTGCAAAAGCCAAAACTCTTTTTTAACCTAGCTTATAGCCATTTCATTTCTCTCAAAAATGCGATCGCTTGCGCTGACTTGTCAGTTCGTACTTCTTCCATCACAAACAGATGCGATCGCTTTTCAATTCTACAGGTAACATTACTTTGACGGAATAATATTAAGTGCTCGCTCCCTTTAAAAAATAACCATCAAAAATGCGATAGCTTGCGCTGACTTGTCAGTTCGTACTTCTTCCATCACAAACAGATATATTAAAAAACTTTAAGTTTAACTCGAAAAATTACGAAACTGCCTTTTGAGATCGTCTTAAGGCTGTAGAGTACTAAATTCATCATCTTTTTGCTGTCAAACCCTTGGCGATTATCGTCTATACATTACCGTATTAGATGTAGTTATTGGGTTATATTTTAATGCAAAACCGCAGATTATAGCTTAGATTATTGTTCATAAATATAAAGAAAAAATTATATTTATGTAAATAAAATAAAACCCAGTTAAACTCAACTCCATATTCGGCTGATTTTGGCTTTGCTCATGCTCAACGGATACCAAATTATCGATGCAGATTCCCATGTCATTGAACCACCGCAAATGTGGAGCAAATACCTTGAACCTAAATTCAGGGATTTTGCCCCTTCCCCGGACATGAAAATTAAAGGGGAAACCATCACTGAAAAAATATCTCAGCAAGTACGACAAGAAGGAAATAGGCAGATGATGCAGGCTCATCCCCATGCTTATTTGCGTCGCTATAATGCTGAATCCCATGTGCAAGCAATGGTGCAAATGGGGGTTGATATTGCTTTTGTTTATCCCACCTATGGATTGTGGCTGTGGGCAATTGATAATATGGCACCACAAGTAGCAGGGGCTTTTACCCATGCTTATAATACTTGGCTATTTGAAGAATATTGCAGCTACGACTCACAGCATTTAAAAGGAGTAGGTGCAATTAATCTCCACCAACCAGAGGAGATGGTATCAGAATTACATCGAATTGCTAAATATGGTGGTAAAGCGATTTTTTTACGACCTAATCCGGTTAAAGGAAGGCTATTGAGCGATCCTGATTATGAGCCTTTTTGGACAGAGTGTGAAGCATTGGGTATAGCGGTAGGAATTCACGAAGGAACTCACAGTCGTTTATCCACTGTAGGTGCACAACGATTCAATACTCGTTTTGCTCTCCATGCTTGCTCCCATCCCATGGAACAAATGATGGCTTTGCTAGCTTTGATTGAAGGAGGTGTATTAGAACACCATCCCCAACTGAAGATAGGATTCCTTGAATCGGGCTGTGGTTGGCTTCCTTACTGGTTATGGCGATTGGATGAAGAGTACGAAAATTTACATTGGGAAGTGAAGGACAATGTCAAAATTAAACCATCAGAATATTTTCGTCGTCAGTGTTTTATTTCCATTGAGCCATCTGAAACATATTTGGCCGATGTGATTGCATATATCGGTGCTGATAACTTAATTTTTGGTTCTGATTATCCCCATATGGATCATCAACCAGATGTTGTGGAGAAATTAGTAGGGATTGAGCAGCGGTTATCTTCGGAAATCGTAAAAAAGATTGTTTGGGATAATCCCCGTCGTTTTTACGGTTTAGTTTGAGAATATTATCTACTAGAACTAGTTAACGCTTTGATTAATAGGAGTTAGAGAACTATGGAAGTTTACACAGCCAATGCTATTAGAAATATTCAATCCAATTTATCTGTTGAAGCTGATGTAGATACAACTACTAATGAGAAGCATAATGAAGACCATGATTATAGTAAACACTATTTTCAAATACTCATATTCAATGGTGATGAAGAGGATGGTAAATTAGAATTAGTATATGGAACGAAAGAAGATTTAGAAAGAAAATATGGTCTTGATCCATCATATTTGCCTGCCAAGGGAGTACAAATCGATCAAGATTTTTTGCAGCAAGGTTCCGCAGACTATTCCACTTTGCGTTTTTTACTACAGGGTCGTAAACTATCTCAGATTATGACTAAAACTTGGCTCGATCCAAAAGAACAAGATGTTAATACAAAAATTATCAAAAAAATATTCGATTCATATAATATTATTCCTGATAGTTATTGGTTAGAAAGAGAAAATAAACTCGAATCCATCGAAGATATTCAATTACAGAGAAAGCTATTGGATATTCAAGAAAAAACAGGGAGTGGAAATTTTAAAAAAGACTTATCTGCTCTATTAATTAGACCTACACACATAGGTTATAACTCAATATCTTTAGTTTTATTATTATCTGGGAATGCATATTACAAAGATAAACAAGGCGATTATATAAGGATTTATGATGACTCTATTTTGAGCACCTATGAAACGATTTGGGAATATGCACTCGATCTATCTTGGGATACATTTTATGCTTATAGGATAGACCTTTCTCAAGCAGCGGTACAACAAAAACCTCCTTTTACTAAAGTCACTCTAGGTTATCCTCCAAGACCAGATCAATTTTCTCTGAAGCAGGATAATATCAAGACTTGGGTCAATGCAACAGAATATTATAGTAGTGATAATAAATACTCATTTTATCCCGAAAAAGATAGTGATGACTGGAAGAATCAGAAATTAAATGTTGTTGCTCCTCCCTATCCTTATATGCCTCTAACTACCAGTTAGGTGTAGTTAAAATTAACCCAAACTTAATGTTTAAACACAAAAACCTATGTTTTGAACTAGACAATTATATGAGGGAACATCACACTTTTTTCCAATGCCCACAGGCTAAAGCCTGGGGCTATACGAGCCAAGCCTGCCTTCGCAGGCTGAAATATTCTTAGCCTGCGAAGGCAGGCTTGGTTTGTGTAGCGATACCCTTCTAGGGTATTGCTCAAAAAATGGGATGCTCCCATTATATTGTCTGGGATAATCCTTGTCGTTTTTACTATTTGTTTGGAATTACAAATTATATAGGAGAAAAGCAATGACTAGTCAAACACTATCAAATCAACTCAGAATCACAAATTCAAACTTAAAAAATTCAACTTCATTATTATCACAGCAGTGGTATGATAAAGATACCTATTACCAAATATTACTTATAGAGCCTTCTGAACAAAAAGAAAAAGTACAAAATATAAGTACAACAATATTAGCAAATAAAAGAGGTTCGGGAAAGGAAGAAAAACCTGAACTAGAAAGCTTCGATAATTTTCAACTCGATGATTATACAATCAATAATCTGAAAAGTTACCCAAGAAATGGCGATAAAGATAAACTATCTGCATATTTACCCTCCCCAGGAGTTATTTTGATAGATAGTTTTATGGATCAATTATTGGCTGAGGGAGAAGAAAATAACAAACATCAACAAATTGAGCTAGGTAATTTTTATGCCACAATCCGAACTTTACTACATAGTCGTAAAATATCTCAATTGATTGCTAAAAGTTGGTGGTCTTATTTACAAGCACAAAAAAATGAAGGGGAATTGTGGGAAAAATTTACTAATGGTAAGTGGGATGAAATTGATACTTATACTTTGGATGGCCTCATAACTAGGGAAATTTTCCTTTATGGTGGGGCAAATCCTCCTAACAATATCAAATCGGAAAGTGTATATTTGCCTTTAAAGCCTCGAGAGGAAACTGAAGAAGGAAGATTTATGATTTTACCTACCAGCAGAGCTTGGCAGGGAATTTCTTTATCTCTCTTATTGGCTGGGCAAGCCTATTACAAAATTGGGGAAAAATACCACCAAATTTCCCAACCTATTTTAAGTACAGGGGAAATAAAATCTAAGTATAGTCTAGAGGTAGCTTGGAATAGATTTGATGGTAATATAAAAGACCTTATAATTAGTCAAGAAAAACCTTGTATAGCCTATCAAGTTGTCCTCCCCTATCCTTCAATCCCTCCTGAAGCTACTCCAAAGATTCTGAAAGAATGGGCAGACGCAAAGGATGATGATAAACCGTTTCCTTTTTATCGTAAATCTGATGATGGAAAGAAATATTTGATGGAGGTGGATTACTTTAATTCTCCCTATCCCTATATTCCACTCACTTGTAGTTAACCTTCTTTAATTAATCTCGTTAATTTAAAATGCAAATCAATTAATCTAAATTTTCATGATTCAATTTGGTTTTTAAAAACAAGGAGAAAACTTATGTTTGAAACTAGAGAATTCTTCTTGAAAGCTGTCGAGTTAATGAAGGAGTAATCAATTTAGAATCCCAAAAGAAGACAGCGCCTCCACATATTGATGGATAAATAACAAAGCTTCCAATCAATATGTCCCGGAAAACCCTTATATTCCTTCAAGCTCTTGCTAACCAGTTGAATAAAGCCCACGTTTTAATATCGTGGATTCAACATAAAATTTTCAATTATCCAAACGATCAAACGATAAACTATTTTCATTGTTTGATTATTAATTAGATTTTACTCTGTAACAAAAGTAAAATCTGCTTATTTTGATCGAAAAATAACCTAATAGCAAAGGAGAAATTATGATGATAGGAACAAGACAGTGGATATGCGAAACTGAACAGATTCTAGAAAACTCAAATAATGAAGAGATAAAAAGCTCAAGCAATTCAGTTATGAACTTGCATGGAATATTGCAGCAAGGTAAAAAGATTTCTCAAATTATTGCTTATATATGGTTGAATCAAGATGAAAATGCACAAAAACTAGATGAATATTTTAAAGGAGGTAATAAGGAGCGGGTTTTGAGTAAATTGTTATTTGCTGACAATCCTGAAACAGATGAATACAAATTACTGCTCGAAATTTTTGAAGAAAAATATCTTCCGATTTTCTCGAAAGCAGATCAAGAGTTTATTAAATTTAGAGTTGCAACTAATACATTTGAAGGCAGTTTCAACGATCCAGGACCTAGTGACAATGGGTTGTTTATTGTAACAATCCCCTATCCTCCATGCCCAAATATATACGATGATATTGGTACAGACGACAAAACAAAAGTAGAAAAATTTACGATTATTAAGCGATCTGAGTTAAAAGAGTGGTTAGCAGAATCTCCAAATAAACCACCATACTCTTATGAAAAGAACCCTTTTATTCCGGCAACCTCTTCTTAATTCATATCTTGCACTAGCCATCTGATAAATTAAAATAATACTCAGTATGGTGATAATTATTTAGGATTGCTATATCACAAAGCTCAATTAAAACTAGTGTTTTTCATGTAACGGAAATTCATTTTTCATATTTTTGAATTTCCAACTATGTTTTTTATTGCTTTGTTTAGAGAAAAATATAATCAAAAATCTATTTCCAAAAATGCGATAGCTTGCGCTGACTTGTCAGTTCGCATATCTTCCATCACAAACATATATATTAAAAAACTTTAACTTTAACTCGAAAAATTACGAAACTGTCTTTTGAGATCGTCTTAAGGGTGTAGACACTAAATTCATCATCTCTTTGCTTTCAAACCCTTGGCGATTATCGTCTATACATTACCGTATTAGATGTAGTTATTGGGTTATGTTCTGATAAAAAATTCTCTATTATATCTTAGATTTTTCTTCATAAATATAAAGAAAAAATTATATTTTTTAAAATAAAATAAAACTCAGTTAGACTCAACTCAATACTCGGCTGATTTTGGCTTTGTTCATAAATTACATAGGAGAAAAAGGAGAATGACAAGAGGAATAACTCAATACGCTGGTGGTGGAGATCCATTAACACCAAATCAGGGTTATGAACCTAATACTTATTATCAGATGTTAGAAGTACGTCCACCAAGTAAAGAAGAGAAGAGAGTAGGAAAAACAATAGCTACAACTATAGTAGCGAAAAAAAGAGGTACAGGAGATATCAATGATCTACAACCTTGTAGTTTCGACGATTACGAACTTGATGGTAAGACAAAGGAAAAATTGAGGCCTTACCCCAAACACGGCGATGATAATTTGTTATCTTCATATTTACCATCATCAGGAATCGTTTTCCCAAATGATTTTATGAAGTCATTAAGCGATGAGATTCCAAATCAAACTAAGCTAGGTAATTTTTATGATCCATTACGCAGTATATTAATAAGTCGCAAAATGTCTCAATTAATTGCTAAAACTTGGTGGACTTATTTGAAAGCAAAAGAAACTGACTTGTGGGAAAAATTTGCTGCTGGTGAATGGGATGACATTGATACTGATATTTTGGATGGTCTCATCGCCAGAGAAATTTTTATTTTAGCTGGAGGAGATTCTCCTGACAATCCCGACCCTGAAGATCCTAGCATTTACGTTCCACTGAAAGCTAGTGAAAAAGGTAGGTTTTTGATTTTGCCTAGTAGTAAGTCTTGGCAAGGAATTAATCTATCGCTCTTGTTTTCAGGACAAGCTTATTACAAAAGAACAACAAAATATCACCAAATTTCCCAACCTATTCTTAGTACAGGTGAAATAGTCTTTAAGTATAGTTTCGAGTCAGATTGGAGTAAATTTAACGGTGAATTCAAAGAGCTTGCTACAAACCAAGAATCACCTTGGATTGTATATCAAGTTATCATGCCTTATCCTCCCATCCCTTCTGAGAAAGAGCTAGATCCAAAAGATATTAGAAAATGGGCAGAGGCAAAAGATGAAGGTGGAGACCTTCCTTTTTATAAAAAGACATCTGATGGTGATTACTTGATGGATGTGGACTATTTTAAATCTCCCTATTCCTATATTCCACTAAGTACAAGTTAGCAATCTTGTGTCGCTCTCAAAAAACAATAATCAAAGTTAATTTTTAAAGCAATGACTAGGACTTCATTTATAACCTTATTTCCTAATGTTATAAATGAAGTCATTACTTAAGCCTAAAACTCTTATAAGTAGGTGGGTGCTAAAAAATCAACCCATGTAAGAGATATAGGACTTACGCAACTAACTGGCATATTTTTTTGCCTAGGGGAGGCAAAATGCGGTGTAGATTTTCAAAAGGGTATTATTGCCGTTGCGTGGGGTGCGAAAATATTTGAACGTAGCAATAAGACTTATAACCTCACGCACCAACCACCCATTGTGACAATTGCGTAAGTCCTGAGATATTTGGAATTTCCCAAGGTCCTGTACCGTAGGCTAGAATAGAAGCACAATGGTAGAATTCTGGAAAAGTTTTGTCAAAGAAATATTCCAGGATTCTCAGAAACTTCATATGGATTATCAGCAAGATATTATTCAAGCAAATTACCATATTGCTAAAAAAATCTATGAAAGTGCGAACTCATTAGTGTATCGAGGGATTATTAAACCTAATAAGCGACCAATTATTCTCAAGATTCTCAAAGAAAATTACCCCACTCCCTCAGAACTAACTCGATACAAGCAAGAGTATGAAATTACCCGCTCCTTAAATTCTGATGGGATTATTAAAGCATATGATTTGCAGCGATATGAAAATAGTTTAGTCATATTATTAGAAGATTTTGGTGGCGAATCTTTAAAATTATTAATGGGCAATCGCCAATTTACTATCAAAGAATTCCTCTCCATTGCCATCAAAATCACTGAGAGTTTGGCTGCTATTCACGCAGCTAATATTATTCACAAAGATATTAATCCCTCTAATATTGTATATAACCCAGAAACAGAACAACTTAAAATCATAGATTTCGGCATTTCCACCCGTTTACCTGGAAAAAATCAGGCAATTTACAATATCGAACAATTAGAAGGAACTTTAGCTTATATTGCTCCAGAGCAAACTGGAAGAATGAACCGAGGAATAGATTACCGCAGCGATTTTTAT
>JAAUYD010189577.1_pt1 | contig 11146 bp, 8 predicted proteins | sample 7278101 | NCBI WGS metagenome assembly JAAUYD01 (sample SAMN14350128, study PRJNA611818) | marine sediment metagenome | isolation source: surface marine sediment (0.6m) | place: French Polynesia: Moorea | collected 2018-08
AGCCGAACGACACACCCGACAACACCATCAACCGCTGGGCGTGGGGGCCGTCGGCGTTGCGGGCGAGCGACGCGGCGATGATCACCGCCCCGATCGAGCTGGCCGACATGAGCAGGCCCACCGATCCGTCGCCGAGTTCGAACACGTCCTTGACGAAGGCCGGGACGAAGGCGACGTAGTTGAACCCGAACATGATGATGAAGAAGGAGCTGACGACCAGCCGGCGGAGGTGGGCGTGGGCGGCCACGTACCGCACGCCGTCGGCGATCTGTCGGAACGGTCCGTCGGTCGTCGGCGCCGCGGTCGGCGCACCCTCGGGGCAGCGCATGACCAGCAGGAACCCGACGACCGAGAACGCCGCGGCGACGAGGTAGGCGCCGCCGATGCCGAACAACGCGATGCCGGCGAGCGCGCCGGCGAACGAGGGGGCGAAGATGCGGGTGCCGTTCAGGCTGAGCATCGAGAGCGTGATGGCATTGCCGAGCTGGTCGGCCCCCACGAGCTTGGCGGAGAACGCCACCCGGGTCGGGCCGTAGAAGCCGAAGGCCACGCCCTGCAGCACGGACGCGATGAGCAGCATCCAGTACTGGATGACGTCGGTGACGACGGCGAGGCCGATGCCGGCGGCGCCGGCGGTCAACACGGCCTGCGAGGCGAGCAGCACCGATCGGTTCGGCAGCCGATCCGCGGCGACGCCACCCAGCGGGGTGGCGATGAGCATCGAGACGCCGAAGAACAGGTAGACGAGACCGAGCGCACCCTCACGTTCGGTCAGGTCCCAGGCGAGCACGCCGCGCAGCAGGAACTGCATCTGCACGGCCATGAACGACGCCGAACCGGCGAAGAACAGGATGCGATAGGCCGGCACCCGCAGCGACGAGAACGGTGACCGTCGGGGCGGTTCGGGCGCACTCGTGACGTCGTCAACGGCCTCCGGGCCCACCGGCGCAGCGTCTGCGTCGGCGCGGGGATTCACGTGCGGCGGCGACGACCGGGGCGCCGAACCGGCACCGGGATCATCGCCGGCTCACGATCACGCTCACCCGCCGCGATGGCGCCGGCAGCTGCGGCGGCGGCTCCCACGACGGCGATGATGGTGATCAACACAGCAGCGACGGTACCTCGGATCGTTCGCATCGCACGGGTCCAGCGGCCGAGTTCCCCACGTGTTCCCTGCCACGCCGGAATCGGGAATACTGGCGGCCATGTCCGACCTCCAGACGATGCCGACGACCGATGTCGACGTCCTCACCGACCAGGAGACCGAGACCGGGGAGCCGGCCAACGCCCACATCGTCAAGACCGGCCCGGGCGAGAACGCGGCCGCCAAGGTGCTGGAGGCGCGCGTCATGGGGACGCCGATCGAGGCGCTGTGCGGATTCGTGTGGGTGCCGTCGAAGGATCCGAAGCAGCTGCCGGTGTGCCCGAAGTGCAAGGAGATCTACGACATGTACCGCTTCTTCAACGACGGCCTCAGCGAGACGCCCCAGGACTGAGCGTCCGCTCGTCGCTCCGACTCTGCTGGCCGTCCAGCCGGGCGTCAGACTGCGCCGATGATCATCATCAGCGCCGAGATCACCATCCCCCCGGAGAAGCGGGCCGCTGCGATCGAGGGGTCGAAGCCGTTCCAGCAGGCCACCCGTGACGACGAGCCGGGCTGCCAGGCGTACATCTTCACGTCGGACCCGTGCCGTGACGACCTGATCCACGTGTACGAACTGTGGGACGACGCCGAGACGCTCGCCGCCCACTTCGAACACGAGAACTACTTCAACATGCGCAACTTCCTCGGTGCCGCCGGCATCACGGGCGCCACCTCGACCAAGTTCCTCGTGTCGAACCACGCCCCGGTCTACGGTCCCGACGGCGTCGCCACCAGCAGCTTCCCGGACTGACCGGCTCCCCAGCGACCACGCGCCACCGTGGCAGCCGGTCCGCCGGCTGCCACGGTGTGCTCGTTCGGGGTCGAATCGGTCGAGCGGGACGATCGCCCCGTCAGACGCCTGCGCGTTCCCCCGATCGGACGGGTGACTCGATCGAGTCGTCGGTCGCCGGAGCATCGCTGCGCCGCCGGCGGGCGATCAGCAGCGTGACGACCAGGCCCGCGACCCCACCCACGACCAGGACGACGGCCAGCCAGTGGCGGCCGATCGAGCGACCCTCGTCATCGGAGCGAGCCGTCACGGCGCTCGCCGACGCCGGATCCTCCGTCGAGGTGGCCGCCGACTCGTCTGCGGCCGGCGCTGCGATCCCGGGATCGGCCGCTGCACCTGCGTCCACCTCGTCGACCTCCGCCGGCGCCGCAGGCTCGTCGCTCGCATCGTCGGCTCGAACCGACGGCGCCGAGACGATCACGTCGTCGCCGTCGTCGACCGGGTCCGTTGCGGCGGCCGGAACCGAGGCGGGCACAGCAGCAGCCGGCGAGGGCGACGGAGCGGGGGTGGCGGCCGGTGCCGCGTTCGGCGCGGGCGCCGGGGCCGGCGCAGCGGGTGGCGTCGTCGGCGTCGGAACCGGTGCGGTCGTCGGGGTCGGGGCCGGTGCGGTCGTCGGGGCCGGTGCGGTCGTCGGGGTCGGAGCGGGTGCCGAGATCGTGAGGTCCGAACCGGCCCAGCTGCCCTGATCACCGGACGCATCCAGCGGATGGGCACCCGCCGGCACCAGCGGATCGATCGACAACGAGACCGAGTAGTTGCCCTGTGCATCGGCCGTCGTCGACACACGAGCACCGGCGAAGTCGACATCGACCCGCTCGCCCGGCTGGAAGCCCCCACCGCTCACGGTGACGACCGAACCCGCCGGCGCCGGATCCGGACTCGCCGACACCGACGGTGCGGTCTGCGCCGCTGCCGGGGCGCCACCGGTCATGGCCAGGATCGCCATCAGGATCGCGAGCATGGCGCCGACGAGTCGGGCGGGATGTGCGCGTCGCGCAGTGCGCCTGATCGGGCGGGGCGCTGCCCGCTCCGAGCGGATCGGTGAGACGTCGGTGGTGGTGGACATGGGTCTGCTCCTCGTGGTGTGGGTGGTCGGTGTGGTGGTTGGTGGGTGCGATCGGTCGCGGCGGGCGCCCGCAGGTTCAGCGAGGGGACTCCGGCGCTCAGCCGGCCGCCGCCAACTCGAGGGCGAGGTTCGGACCGTCGTGCTCGTCGAGGCCGTTGTCGAGGTCGATGACGAACGCCAGCGAGGCACCTCGACGGCCGGAGAACACCGTCGGACCCGGCTCGTCGAAGGGCGGGACCGAGATGCGGAACTCGGTCTGGACGCCGTCGTCGACGTCGAGACCCTGTTGCGGGTCGAGGGCCGACACGCCGGGACTCCGGCCGAGCTCGGCAGCGGTCGCGGCGGCGATCTCGCGGTAGCAGAAACCGCCCGACTGAGCGTCGTGGGCGGCCTCGTCGTCGGCGAACCGGGCGACGACGACGGCGAGGTGCACCCCCTGCTGGGTGACGATGCCCCGGGTCGACTCGTCGACCGGCTGGGCAACCTCGTCACCGACGCAGGTCGCGGTGGACGAGACCTCCCATGGCGCGATCACCGCGACTCCGGTCTCGACCGGCTCGACGTCGAGTGACGCCGGCGTCCCGACGGTCACGGTGATCCGTTCGGTCACCCCGTCCGCGCCGACGGTCTCGTCGAGGACGATCCGCTCGACCGTGCCGAGTTCGCCGTCGGCATCTCCCGACTCGTCGCCCGAGCAGGCGGCGCCGGCGATGATCGTCGCACCGAGCAGCACACCGAGCCGGATGCCCGTCGCCGGGCGACGGTCCGGCCGCCCCGGCCGGCCCGGGGCCTCCCGAGCCGTGGTGTCGGTGCGGCGGGTCGTGTCGGTGGGACCGGTGGTGGCGGTGTGCATGGCTGCTCCTCGTGCGTGGGGTCGTGTTCGTGGTGGTGCGAACACGGTCCGACGAGCGCGTCAGAACACCGTGAGAAAGTGAGCAGGAGCAGGGCCGACGCGCGTCAGTCGTCGGCGAACCAGCGCCGCTCGACGTCGGCGGCGGCGTCGGCGTCGCCCTCGTCGCGATGCAGCTCGGCCAGTGCGTCGTAGTGGCTGCGCTGCCAGGGCTCGGCGGTGATGAGCGCTTCGAGCGCGTCGACGCGTCGGCCGGATTCGACCGATCGGTCACCGGCGATCGCGGCCGCGGCCGAGGTCACCGCTCGGTCGACCCGAGCGCCCAACTCATGGCCCCACTCGGTCGCAGCCACCTCGGGTGCCAGCCCCGGACGAAGCCGGTCGAACGCCTCGACCGGCGACGAACCCGAGGACGCCTCCGCCTGGTCGAGGTCGGTCGAACCGTCGACCCGCAACAGGTCCTCGCGCGTCTCCACGAAGCTCGACGGCTCACCCGCGGGACGATCCGGTTCCAGCAGCCGGCGGATGTCGCTGAGCGCCGTGCGCAGCAGGGTTCGCCCCTTCTCGGGGTCACGACTCGGCCAGATGTCCTCCACGACGCGTTCGCGCAGCACACCCCGCTCGCTCAGCGCGAGGACGGTCAGCACCTCGAGCGCCTTCTTCGACTTCCACCCGTCACGTCCGATCGTCCGCCCTCGGACGACGACCTCGTGGCGGCCGAGGACCCGCACCACGAGATCGGTCGTCGGTGCACCCGAGTCGTCCGGCTCACCTGCGGCGAGGACGGCGTCGACGAGTTGCTCGATCGTGGCGTACCCCGTGGCCCGGAGGTCGCGGAGGCGGCGCAGATCTCGCTCGTGTCCGGCTCGATCACCCCGCCGGCCCGAGACACGGACGCGGATCAGGGCCTCGTGCACTCGTCCGAGGCGGTGACGCGGGCCGAGCCGGCGTGCGAGTTCGTCCGCGACGACGGACGCATCGTCGAGCCGGCCCTCCGCCAGGGCGACCCAAGCGTGAACGGGGGCGGCGGCGGCCAGCACGTCGCCGCCCTCCCGACTGGCCACCGAGTAGGCCGAGGCGGCCTGCTGACCGGCGGCCGCCAGATCGTGGCGATGGAGGGACCGGAGCCCTGCGGCGGCCAGCGTCCACCCGTCGCCCGTCGCGCCGAGGTCGCCGTCCGACCCGAGTGCGCGCCCGGTGCCTTCATCTGCGATCCCGTCGACGACGTCCAGCTGTGCGGCCAGCCACTGCATCCGGCCGGAGTCCGGGGCCGAACGCATCGCCGCTCGTGCTCCGACGAGGTCACCCAGGAGCCACCGCGTCGTCGCCAGTTCGGGTGTCGCGCTCGCCTGGAAGACCGGATCCCCGCCGGCGACCCGGAGCGCCGCCTCGAACGCCGTCGCCGCAGCGGCGAGTTCCCCGCGGTACGCCTCGACCGACCCCAGACCGAAGAGCGCCTCGCGCCGCTGTTCCGGCGTCGTCGCGCGGTCCACTCTCTCGTTCGCCTCGGCGAGGGCCACGTCGACCTCGACGGTCGCTTGCCCCGCCGCGAGCACCGGAGGGAATCGGCGCCGCAGCTCGGGCGGGAGCCGGTAGAGCCAGGTGAGCGCTCGCTCGACGCCGATCTCCGACAGGTGGTCCGCGAGCGTGTCGGCGGCGTCCTCCGGTCGTCCGGCCTCCAGCGACAACTCGATCGACGTCGCCGGGTCGACCGCGGCGAGTGCGGCCGCTGCCGCTCGCCGGATCTCGGCGATGCGGCCCGGCGCCATCGACTGCCGCCAGGCGTCGGCGGCGGCCGGCACCATCGCGAGTTGGCCGGCGTGATCGACGAAGAGTGCGCTCGACGCCGCCAGCCCGGGGTCGGTGAGGCCGCTGTCGACCGCGGCGCGGACCGCACCGGTCACGTAGGGCACGCACGCGGCGAGGTCGACGAGCGACCGGAGATCCGGTCGTGCGTCGACGAGCGACGCGAGGAGCGGCCCGAGTTGCCCGTCCGCCGGCGCCGACGGCTCGCGCTCGGCTGCGGCCACAGCGACCGGCCAGCCGCGTGTCGCGGTGAACCACCGAGCTGCGTCCTCCGGCGAGCCACCTCCCCGACCCAGCAACCGCTCCGTCTCGGCGACGTCGAACGCCAGATCGCCCGCGTCGAGCACCACGAGGTCGCGTGCGGGGACCAGCCCGATCAGGCCGGCCGGCCGGGACTCGGACGTCACGATCACCCGGCTGCCCTGCGGCAGGAGCGGCGCCACCTCGGCGAGCAGCCGATCGACGTCGGGATCGGCGACCAGGTGGTGATCGTCGAGCACGAGGGTGCTCCCGTCCGCTTCGAGCAGATCGAGGAGCTGGCCGGCGAGGTCCAGGACCCGGCCCGCCGGCTCGACCTCCATGCCGAGCGACGCAGCCGCGATCGCGACGACATCTGCCGCTCGGTCATAGCCCGTGGCGACGCGACACCACGCAACCCGCTCTCCCGCGAGTTGCACCGCCGCGGTCGTCGCGCCCGAACCGGCAGCGCCGGTCAACACGGCGACTCGCGCACCGTCGGCCAGCGCTCGGACCCGCGGCCGATCGAGCGTCGATCCGACGTCCGGTGTGCGCGAGAGGATCCGCGGGACGCTCGTCATCGCCTCGAATCTAGGCAGCGCTCGTCTACGCTCGGGCCGGCATGCCGAGCGAAGACCTGCGGGGACGCCGGCTGGGCGGCTTCGAGCTGGACGAACTGCTCGGTGAAGGTGCCTTCGGATCGGTGTGGCGCGCGCGGCAGCTGCGCCTCGAACGAGACGTCGCGGTCAAGGTGCTCGACCCGTCGCTCGCTCGCGATCCCGCAGCGGCACGACGGTTCGAGCGCGAGGGCCGTTCCGCCGCCGCACTCGACCACCCGGCGATCGTCCCGGTGTACGAGGCCGGCGACGAGGACGGCCTCTACTACCTCGCGATGCGGCTGGTCGACGGACAGACGCTCGAACAACGGCTCGAGCGGGGCGAGACGATGTCGCGTGCAGCCACCGCCGAGATCCTTCGACCGATCGCCGCCGCACTCGACCACGCACACGCCGCCGGCTTCGTCCACCGGGACGTCAAGCCGTCCAACATCCTCCTCGAGGGGTCGCAGGTCTACCTGTCCGACTTCGGGATCGCTGCGCTGACCAGCGAGCTCGGGCGGTACACGACCGGCTCGCTCGGCACCGCCGAGTACATGGCGCCGGAGCAGGCCCGCGGTGAGGAACTCGACCACCGGGCGGACCTCTACGCACTCGGCTGCGTCGCGTATCGAGCGATCACCGGGACGTCACCGTTCGATCGCGGCGATCTGCTGTCGACCATGCTCGCCCAGACGACGGACCCGCATCCGTCGACCGGCGATCCGTCGCTCGACGCCGTCTTCGATCGTGCGCTCGCCAAGCCGGCCGACGAGCGGTTCGAGTCGGCGGCGGCGTTCGTGACGGCACTCGCCGGAACCGGCGGGGCGGAGACGGCACCGGCCGCTCGCACCGCGAGTGCCCGCGGCCGGCTCGCGTGGATCGCCGGTGCCGCCGCAGCAGCGGTCGTGGCGATCGTGGTCGCTGCCGTCGCGCTGGGTGGTGGCGACGGCGATGATGCCGCGGTACCGGCTGCCGCGGACACGACCGTCGAGAGCACGGCCGTCGACACCACCGTGCCTGCCGAGGCCGACAGCGTCGCGACGACCACCGCCACACCGTCGTCCACCGCGGCCCCCGCCGCCGGGACGCCGGCGACCGTCGTGGGTGGCAACGTCGTCGTCGGCACCACGCTCGGGTTCGACTCGCCGAACCCGCACGCGGACATCGACACCGCGACCGTGCTCGCCGAGTGGGTGCTGCCCGTGCTGTTCACGGTCGACGGCGACCTCGATCCGGTGCCGAGCCTGTCGGTCGGCGACCCCGTCGTCGACGACGACGCGACGACGATCGTGTGGCAGCTCCGCGACGACGTGACGTGGGACGACGGCACGCCGGTGACGGCGGCCGACGTGGTCGCGACGTTCGAGTACCTCTCCGATCCGGCCACCAACGCGACGAACCTGTTGATCTACGAATCGGTCGACACGGTGGCGGCCACCGGCGAGTTCGAGCTGACCGTGCGGCTCTCCGAACCGATGGGCGGCTACCGACTGCTGTTCTCGACCATCCACCCGATCGTCCAGGCGGCGGCGTGGAACGAGCATGTCGCCGCAGGCGGTTCGGCGGCCGACTTCCTCGACGACGGCGTCGACTTCGCCGCCGGCCCCTACCGGGTGGCCGGTGGCGGTGGCGCCGGCGAGCTGACGCTCGTGCCGAACCCTGCGTACACCGCCGACGTCGCCCCAGCACTCGACCGGGTTCGGTTCGTGCCGTACGAGGACTCGGCCGCGCTCGTCGGCGCGTTGTCCCGCGGCGAGGTCGACGCCATCTGGGCGGACGACCCCGGACCGGGCGACATCGGCGACCTGATGACGATCGACGGCGTCGAGGTGCAACTCGCCGGCTCGGACCTCTCCAAGCAGCTGACCTACAACACCGCACGCGCCCCGCTCGACGACCCGGCGGTGCGCGCCGCCGTGTCGGCGGCGATCGACACCGCCTCGATCGCCCAGACGGTCGTCGGCGGCGTCACCCAGCGACCGAGCGAACCGCTGGAGAGCCTCGTGTACCTGCCCGGGCAGACCGACTACCTGCCGACGTTCGCCGACGTGTTCGATCCGGCTGCGGCCGAAGCTGCACTCGACGCGGCGGGGTGGACGCTCGGTGAGGACGGCGTGCGCTCCCGAGACGGCGTCGAACTCCGCCTCGCGATGATCCTGCCCTCCGCCGCCGAGGACGTGTCGGTCGCACTGATCGTGCAGGACGACCTCGAGCGGATCGGCGTCCAGCTCGACGGCTTCCCGCTCGGCGCCGCCGAGCTCGGCGACCGGCGAGACGCCGGCGACTGGGACGTCTACCTCCAGTCGCGGCTGTTCAACAGCGACCCGATCGCCACGCGCCTCGTCGTCGGCACCGACGGCTGCCCCGCGGTTCGCGCCGGGTGCGACGGCGTCGGCGTCAACTTCGGCGCGTTCTCCGACGCGGACGTCGACGGGCTGCTCGACGCAGCCGACCGTCAGACCGACCCGGCGACGCGGGCGGCGTCGTACCAACGGATCGACGAACTCCTCCTCGAACGCGGGGCGGCACTGCCGTTGTTCGTCCTGCCGGCCGTGACCGCGTTCGACTCCTCGCTCACCGGCTTCGAGACGGCGCCGAACCGCGGCCCGCTCGTGAGCCTCGCCGACTGGGCCGTCCTGGCGAGCTGACGCCCCACGGCGCAGGCTCCGTCCGGCCGATTCTCACGCTGGTTCCACGCCGCCGATCGACGCTGGCGGCATCCCCTCGACGGGAGGGGTGGGAACCGAGGAGACGACCATGAACCCGGAGCGAGCGCGATGCGACGGTTGATCGCCGCGGTCGTCATGCTCGGCGCGACCGCCGCCGCCATCGGCGGGTTCCGCGTCGTGCACGACACGACCCCGACCGCGACGACGATCCACACGATCGTGACGGTCGTCGCCGCCGAGGTGGAGCACCCGGCCGGAGATCTGTCGCCGATCGGCTGCGACCGGAGCGCCGACCCGGTGACCCAGGCACTCCTCTGGCAACGGGACGGAGCGATCCGGTGGCTGGTCGACGGCGAGCTGTACACACTCTGGCCCGAGCCGGGCATGCCTCCGGTCCGCGTCTGTGCCGATGCCGAGCGACGCCTGACGGCACTCGGGATCGACGCCGATCACTTCGACGGCCATTGAGCGGAGCGGCGGATCGAGCACCCCGGGAGTGCGGGCACGCGCTGCGACGGGCGTCGCCGTAACGTGAGGCCGTGACCGAGCCCGTGGTTCCCGACGAACTCCGCATCCGCCAGGCCGTCCGCGCCGTGCTCGTCACCCCGGACACGTCGGTCCTGCTCTGCCGGTTCGAGTTCCCGCAGCGTCGTACGGTCTGGACCGAGGACGACGGCCCGCTCGGCGACGAGGGCATCCGCACCGTGTGGGCACTGCCCGGCGGTGGCGTCGACCCCGGCGAGTCGCGCCTCGACGCGCTGCACCGCGAGCTGGCCGAGGAGGTGGGGATCGCCGAGATCCATCCCGACTACGTCGTCGGACCGCACATCTGGCAGCGGCGCCACATCATCCCGTTCGTCGACGGGAACTGGGACGGTCAGGAGGATGCGTTCTTCCACCTCGCCGTGCCCGACCGCTTCGAACCCCGACCCGGGCTGGGGTGGGATCAGTTGAACGGTGAGCACATGTACGAACTGCGCTGGTGGACGATCGACGAGATCGACGTCGCCGCCGCAGCCGACGACGACGTGGTGATGGCACCGCGCCGACTCGGTTCGCTCCTCGCCGACCTCCGCGACGACGGCCCCCCGCCGACCCCCGTCGACACCGGCGTCTGACCCGACTCCTGCCGAACTCTGCGCGTCTCAGCTCGCTGAGCGAGCACCATCGCGCAGAGTTCGGTGAACCGTGGATGTCAGCGGGTGTGGTGGCTGGTGCGGATGATGGCGGACTGCTGGGCCAGGCCGAGGAGGCGACCGTCGGACGACCACACCCGGACCGTCGTGTGGGCGACCGAGCGGGCGAAGCCGTCGACGTGCATGTCGAACAGCACCCACTCCGAGGGGCGGGCATCGACGACCCGGACGGTGTTGTCGAGGCTCGTCCCGCCGAGCGGGATCCCCATCTGGATGCAGGCTGCCAGCGGGCCGACGTCCGCGACGAACCCCTGCGTGGCAGCACTCCCGATCATCCCGCGACGGAGTCGCACCCACATCGCCAGCACCCCATCGTCGCGGGGTGCTGCATGCTCCGGCCCGAGCACGCCCGCCGCCATCCGTCGCTCGAGTTGGGCGAAGAACGACTCGACCTCGATCGCCGCGAACGGCTCGAGGAAGTCGGACGACTCCTCGGGCGACGGCACCTCGGGCATCGGGACGAACGGCCGCTCGTCACCGCCGGGCCGGACGTTGTGGGCGGCGAGCGAGGCGATCATCACCTCGCCCGTCCCCGCATCCGACACGGTGATGCGGGTCTGCGAACTCGCCCGGCCGGAGGCCTCGATCAGAACATCGACGTCCAGCTCGGAGCCCGGTCCGGGCGATCCGAGGAACTGCGTCGTGATCCACTGGACCGGTCGACCGGTCGCACGCTCGGCCGCTTCGGCGGACGCTGCGATCCCCGAGCCCCCGTACAGGAACCGGAACGGGGTGCACAGCCGGTCGTGGGCTCCGACCGACGAACCGACCCGGTTCCGGCTCGTCGCC
>JAAUYD010020195.1_pt1 | contig 11145 bp, 15 predicted proteins | sample 7278101 | NCBI WGS metagenome assembly JAAUYD01 (sample SAMN14350128, study PRJNA611818) | marine sediment metagenome | isolation source: surface marine sediment (0.6m) | place: French Polynesia: Moorea | collected 2018-08
CGTGACGATGGACGTCAAGGAAGCCGTTGAAGCGGCTAAGGGCGGTCAGGTCCAGTTCAAGGCCGAAAAGGCCGGTGTCGTGCATGCGGGCGTTGGCAAGGCCTCCTTCGACGAAGCCAAGCTGGTCGAAAACGTCCGTGCGTTCGTCGACGCCGTTTCCAAGGCGAAGCCGACCGGCGCGAAGGGCACCTACATGAAGAAGGTCGCGATTTCTTCGACCATGGGTCCCGGTATCACCATCGATGTGACCAACGCCACCGGCAACTGAGACCCTCGGAAAACAAAGCTTCAGGGCGGGCTATTGGCCCGCCCGTTTCTGTTGTAGCAAAGAGCCATGCGTCCTTCGGCGATCCTTCCTTTTCTGGTGTTCGGTTGCGCGGACGAGACGATATCGGGCTTCGCGGATCCGGCAGCCGTTTATGGCCTTGTCGAGTTGAATGGCGAACCGGTGACGTCGGACGCGACAGTTACTTTCCTGACCGAAGGGCGGGTGGAAGGAAACGGACCGTGTAACGCATGGTCTGCCAGCCAGACGGCACCGTACCCATGGATTGAGTTGGGCCCCATCGCTGCGACCCGGCGGGCCTGCCCGGAGCTCGCATTCGAAGGTCGGTTCTTTGAAGCTCTGACGAGTGTCAGTCTCGCCGAGGTCTCCGGTCCGTTACTGGTTTTGTCGGGCGACGAGGTGGAGATGGTGTTTCGCGCGAGATAACTTCGAAAGGCTTCGCAGCCGGATTGTCAGGGAGGCTCCGCGGACCTTCACCTCTTCAGGAGGTCAACCAGCCTTTGGCGCGCTTGAGGGATTGGCTTCGTGCCAATCGACGGAGCCAGCCGTGTTGTGAGGAAGTGCCCCGTAACCACTAAGCCCGAATTGACGTCGTCCCGTTCTGCGCTCTCCCCGGAAAGTGCCGGGGAGAAGGGAAGGAGCTTGTTCTCCCACGCGCCCGCGGCACTCGCCGCCACGGCGCGGCCGGACTTCGGCGAGATAAAGGTTAGGCCGGCTTCCGCCCCCGTCACCGCGCATCGCGATAGGTCGAGCCCGAAACCGAGTTCTTCCAGCAGCGAGAGCTCCCAGCGCAGATAGGCGAGTGGCCAGAACTCCCCGTCCATCATGTCGAGCACGGTGAGAGTCTGCCGGTACAGGGCGGCGTGCACTTCCCTTTCCGGAAGCGCGTAGGACAGAAGGGCGGTCAACGCGTTCAGACCGGCAAGTGTGAGCCTGTCGCTCATCAGATGTGCCCGCGACATCAGGGGTTCGACAGTAAAAGCGCCAAGATGGTCTTCGAGCCGCGCCCGCCATGTCACGTCAAGCTGAGCGCCAGGCTGAAGCGTCGCGGCCATCTTGCGAGAGGCGCCGCCCCGAACAATGCCGGCATGGCGCCCGTGACCTTCCGTCAGGACCTCGATGATGGCGGCGCTTTCGCCGTGCCGACGAACCGCGAGCAGGAGCGCTTCTTCCCGCCACTGCATTACTTCCGCGCTGCCTCTCGTCCAGCATCGGTCAGATCGTAGATGCCCTTTTCGACCCGGGCGAACCAGCCGTAGTGGTTGTCCGCCATCAGCCGTGTCGCCTTTTCCACCCCTGTTTCGCGCGCGACGATCGCACCCTTGGTGGGTCCGATCTTAGCCAGCAGCGAGGCGCATCGCAGCGCGTCCTGACGATATGCCGTGACCAAACCCTGCCGCGTCGCGCCCCCGTTGTTGGGGTCGCCTTCCCGTTTGGCGAACTCCTTCAGGAGTGCGGCCTTGCGCGTTTTTGACTTGCGGGGCGCATAGGGCGCCGGGTCGCAATGCACTTCGAGGTGGTCGTCTTTCATACGAATCGTGATGAGGCCCAAACCGAGGCGGCGGCAGAGTGTCTTCATCTGTTTCAGCGCGGTCTGAAAGCGCCGCCCGTTGCCAAGAGGGGTCGCGATATACACGGTGTCGGTGATCACCTGCCGGGCCACCGCCTGATGGATCAGGGAAAGCGAAAACCCCGTCTTCAGTTCCACGACCAAAGGGTCTTCTTCTTCGCCGCGGCAGGCCACGACGTCGGCGGCCCCGATCTCGGCCTTCACAACGTAGCCCTGACCTTCGAGGAAGGCTTTCAAGGGCGGATAAAGCTCGGTTTCCTGCATTTGCATTTGCGCCTTTTGGCGTGACCCTACGCCCCGCCGGCACTGGGTGACAAGGTGCTGGCGAGAGGCTATGACGGCGCCGAACACGTCACCAGCGAGCAATTCCCATGACCATCAAAGTCTTTGGCCACAAATCCCCCGACACCGATTCCACCGGGTCGCCGATCATCTGGGCCTGGTATCTGAATGAGTGCCGGAAGACGCCTGCGGAGGCGCGCCTTCTGGGCGAGCCAAATTCCGAAGCGCTCTTCGTCCTGAGCCGCTGGAATCTCGACAAGCCCGAGTTCCTGGAGGACGTCGGAGAGGGGGACACGTGCGTGATCGTCGACACCAACAACGTCGCCGAGCTTCCGGCGGGTGTGAATGATGCCAACGTGACAGAGATAATCGATCACCACCTGTTGCAGGGTGGACTGAGGACCAAAGGGCCGATCAACATCACCGTTCGGCCCGTGGCCTGTACCGCGACGATTATGCACGACTTGATGGGTGAAGATGCGGCCAAGATGCCGGAGCCCGTGAAGGGCGCGATGTTGTCGTGCATCTTATCGGATACGCTTGAATTCCGCTCTCCCACCACAACGGATGTGGACCGGCAGCTTGCCGAGCAACTGGCTGGCGAACTCTGTCTGTCGATCCCCGATTACGCGGCTGAGATGTTCGCGGCGAAGTCCGATGTGTCGTCCTACTCCGACGCCGAACTCTTGCGGATGGACAGCAAGGCCTATGAAGTCGAGGGCACGAAGCTCCGTGTCTCGGTGCTTGAAACCACGTCACCCGGGACCGTCCTGTCGCGCAAACAAGGGCTGATGGACGACATGGTCACCATCGCCGAAGAAGACGGCGTCGATCAGGTGTTGTTCTTCCTCGTGGATATCCTCAGCGAAGAATCGATCCTCTTCGTACCGAATGACCTCGTGAAGACAATCGCGGAGAAAAGCTTTGGTGTCAGTGTCGAAGGCGACTTGGTCACCTTGCCCGGCGTTGTCAGCCGCAAGAAACAGATCATCCCGGCGCTGAAGCTCTGATGCGCATCGTCGAATGTCTGGCAGAGGTTTCGGATCGCTATGACGCGGTTTTCTGCGATCTCTGGGGTTGTCTCCACAACGGCCTGACCGCCTTTCCCGAGGCGGTCGAGGCGCTCCGCACCTATCGGAAGGCGGGCGGGAAGGTTGTGTTGCTGACGAACGCGCCGCGTTCCCGCGTCGAGGTGGCGAAGCAGCTCAAGCATTTTTCCGTGCCGGACGATTGCTGGGACACGATCGCGACCAGCGGAGACAGCGCGCGGGCCGCCATGTATCGGGGCGTGGTCGGGCAAAAGGTCTGGTTCATGGGTCAGAGTTACGACCAGCCGTTTTTCGAGCCGATGAAGTTGGTCGAAGATCCGGTCGAGATTGAACAGGTGGCGCTTGAACAGGCGGAGGGCATCGTGTGCCTTGGGCCTTTCGATCCGCATGCCGATCCGGCTGAAAACCGGCCGCAGTTCCTGTTCGCCAAACAGAGGGGTCTGAAGCTTCTCTGCGCAAACCCGGACATCGTCGTGGACCGTGGTGAAACACGTGAATGGTGTGCGGGTGCCTTGGCGCAGCTCTACGAAGAGATGGGCGGAGAAAGCCTCTACTTCGGCAAGCCTCACCCTCCGATCTACGATCTGGCGCGCCGTCGCCTGGCGGAGCTGGGGGATCTTCCCGGAGATGATCGTATTCTCGCGATTGGCGACGGTATCGGCACCGACGTAAAAGGTGCCTTGGGCGAGGACATCGACGTGATGTTTGTCACCGGCGGACTTGCGGCTGAGGAAACCCGGACCGAACGCCAACCAGATCCGGCGTCTCTCAAGGATTATGTTACCAAGGTTCAGATGACCCCGACCTACGCCATCGGCTTCCTCCGGTAATCAAAACAATCCACGGCGGATCAGATTGAGACCCGCCACGGCAAGCACGAGCAGGATGACCCAGCGAAACCTTTCCTGATCCAGCCGGTCCTGAATGGCGAAACCGATCGCCATGCCGACTATGGCGGGCAGGATCAGGATGGCCGAGAACTTGAAACCTGCGGCGTCCAGAATGCCGCTGTTCAGATGCGCAAGGGCCAAGGCAATCGATCCTGCGCCGTAGACGACGCCTTGCACCCGGACGTGTTCGACCTTGGGTACGTCCATCGCGGTCAGGTATAGCACCGTCGGCGGCCCCCAGACGCCGGACAACCCGCCGAGCGTACCGGCGAATGCACCGACGCCGAATTCCGCCGTTCGTCTTCGTTCCGGGTCGATCCTGGGCCGCCAGCCGATGAGTTGAAGGACGGCAAAGAGAGTGACCGGCAGGCCGAGGACAAGAAAGAGCGTTGCAGCTGGAATGCTCGTGACGAATTGGGCGCTGATCGCCAGACAGATCAGGACAACGGCAAGATATCTCCAGTGAAGCTGAACGGACCGCCACGCGGCGGAAAACCCCTGCCGGACAGCTTGCCAGACATTTGTGACCAGCGTCGGCAGGATCAACCCGGCAAGTGCGACCTCCGGCGAGAGGAAAGATCCCATTCCCGAGATCAGGATCATTGGCATCGCGAACCCGGTGACGCCTTTCACCAGTCCCGCGAAAAGCGCGAGCGCCATGGCGACGAATAGAAAGAGGAGGGTTATGTCTGCAGGCATATCTTCCCCCTAACGAATGGCGCGAAGTCGGAAAAGAAGAAACAAGTGCGACACTATTGTTCAAAGTCTGCGTCGTTCGCGAAATCTTCTTGCGCTGCGACTGCATTGCACTTACCACTTCGCAGGTGCAGAAAGAGTGGAGCGAGACATGGCGCATGATGGCGGTCATCCGATGAACGAGACACCGGTTTTGAGTGGGCTTCTGGGGTTAACGAAAGCGGCCGTGGGGCCAGTAGAGGCTCTGCTGGAACGGGCGACGGAAGTTGTGCGCGACCGCGTCAGCGAAGACGGCAAGGTCAATTCTGCGCTCATCGAGGCCAACCAGACGGCGGCGCACGGCCTTGCCTGGCTTGCGACCTATGTCGAGGCGCTCCGTCAGATGCAGGCCTGGGCGGAAACGTTGGAAGAAAACGGCAAATTCGGCGAAATCGAGCAATTGATCCACCAGATCGCCTTCGGAGAATACCTCTGGCAGATCTATGGCGGCATTCCGATGAGCCAGGGCGAAATTTTGCGTCCGCAGGATCTTGGTCTGTCGCAGGAAGATCAGCGTCTGATGATGGACGATGCGGTGATGCGCCTCACGCAGGAGGGCAACACGGAGGCGGCCCGCATGAGGCTTGTCGCGGCCATGCGGGAACGGAACGCCAATATCATCTATGGAGCTTCCGGCCTCGACGACGAGCTTGAGATGATCCGCGAGCAGTTTCGGCGTTACTCCAAGGAGAAAGTCGAGCCATTTGCCCATGAATGGCATCTGAAAGATGAGCTGATCCCGATGGAGGTTATCGGCGAATTGGCGGAGATGGGGGTCTTCGGATTGACGATCCCGGAAGAACATGGCGGGTTCGGCTTTTCCAAGACGTCGATGGTGGTCGTGTCGGAAGAGCTGTCGCGTGGGTATATCGGGGTCGGTTCCCTCGGCACACGGTCGGAGATTGCAGCCGAGCTGATCCTGTGCGGTGGCACGGAGGAACAGAAGGCGAAGTGGCTCCCGGGTCTTGCATCTGGCGAGATCCTTCCGACGGCCGTGTTCACCGAACCGAACACCGGCTCCGATCTGGGAGCGCTTCGGACCCGTGCCGTGAAAGACGGAGATGACTGGGTCGTGACGGGCAACAAGACGTGGATCACGCACGCGGCGCGCACGCATGTCATGACTCTCCTCGCCCGCACCGAGCCGGATTCGGAAGACTACCGCGGCCTTTCCATGTTCCTTGCCGAGAAGACGCCCGGGACGGACGAGGCGCCCTTCCCGACCGACGGCATGAACGGCGGAGAGATCGAGGTTTTGGGATACCGCGGCATGAAGGAGTACGAACTCGCCTTCGACGGATTCCGGGTAACGGGAGAGAACCTTTTGGGCGGGGAGACCGGCAAAGGGTTCAAGCAACTCATGCAGACCTTCGAAAGCGCGCGGATCCAGACCGCCGCACGTGCGATTGGCGTGGCGCAATCGGCGCTCGATGTGTCATTGCAGTACGCTGAGGACCGCAAGCAGTTCGGCAAATCGCTCGTCGCGTTTCCACGCGTAGCGTCCAAATTGGCGATGATGGCTGTTGAGATCATGGTGGCACGTCAGCTCACGTATTTCTCAGCGCGTGAAAAGGATGCGGATCGCCGCTGCGATCTCGAAGCGGGGATGGCGAAATTGCTCGGCGCGCGCGTGGCTTGGGCAGCCGCCGATAACGGTTTGCAGATCCATGGCGGAAACGGCTTCGCGACGGAGTATGCGATCAGCCGCATCCTTTGTGACGCGCGCATTTTGAGCATCTTCGAAGGAGCGGCAGAAATTCAGGCGCAGGTGATCGCACGACGTTTGCTTGGCTAGAAGCTCACCTTTCCGCTTGCACGACGCGGCAGTCGTCTCTGCCTTCGCCGAGCGGGATGTATCTTTCAGCCGAGCGGCTTCTTCGGTGGCATTCGGCGAGTGCGCCTGCGATGGCGTCGGACAAGGTATCGTCGCGATACCACGATCCACTTGCGCCGTTTTCGTGAATGGCAAAGGCCTTTGCACCGGGAAGCGTCAGGAACTCGGCGAAGGCTTCCTCTGTCTGTCGGCTGACGACGAGTTCTTCTGTGCCAGCGTCATTTAACGGCACGCTCCGTGCAAAAACCCGGCAGTCGGGAGCGTCGCAGTAGGCGAGTGCGGCGGTCTCCGCTGCCGCGAGGGAATTGTAGGACGAAACCCACCCGTAGTCGCCGAAGTCTGTGGCGGCAAAGGCACCGAAGTGAGACGGTGCCCGTGACCATTCGCGGTAGGCGTCGAGGGCATCGCCCGTTAGTGTTGGCCCGAATGATGATTGAAGCCGGGAGGGTCCGGCGACCAGAATTCCGATCACCTCGTCGCGGTCGTTCAGATAGGATCGCGCTAAAAATAGAAGAAAGATTAGGCTGGCTGTTGCAAGGGCACCTTTGAATGTCATGGCAAGGGTCTTCGGAGCAGCTTGTCGAAGGAGCATGGCCGCTTTCCTCGTCAGCGCCAACCCCGTAAACTGACACAAAGCGGAGTATGATCGCATGTTCTTTGCATTTTGGGGATCCTTGGTGATCGGTGGGATCGTTGCCTACCTGTCCGAGAAGTGGGGCTTCACGCATCACGGTGTCGTTCAAGCGGTCATCATCGCGCTTGGTGGCGTCATTCTGCTTTTCATGGCCGGCGTTCTGTTCGGCATTTCGTTCGGACGCCCCGGAGTGAACGCGATCATCGGGGCATTGGGCGCCCTGATTCTGATACCCTCGGAAGCCGTCGCGCGTCGCAGGAGAAACCGTCGGCGATAGGCATTTTGGAGCGCTGCCGGTTCACGCTTTCTTCTTCGGTTTAAACGGCTTCATGCCCGCCCGGGCCAGCTCGTCGGCACGCTCGTTTTCGGGATGGCCGGCATGACCTTTGACCCATTCCCAGGTGACGTCATGACGATCCTGCGCGGCATCGAGCCGTCGCCAGAGGTCTTCATTCTTGACGGGCTTTTTCGCGGACGTTCGCCAGCCATTAGCCTTCCAACCATGGATCCAACTCGTCACACCATTCTTTACGTAGGCGGAGTCGGTGATAATCGTCAGGGCGGATGGCCGTTCCAGCGCTTCGAGTGCTTCGATGGCTGCACGCAATTCCATGCGATTGTTGGTCGTCTCCGCCTCGCCCCCGTTCAGTTCGCGCTCCTTTAGGACCTTGTCGCCGTTCTTCGCGACGAGCAGGACACCCCAGCCACCAGGGCCGGGATTGCCGGAACAGGCACCGTCCGTATAGGCGAAGAGGTCGGTCATTCGGGAATGTCGTCGAGTGCGACATATCCGGGTAGGGCCACGATCCGCTCGAGCCAACGATTGATGCCGGGGAACCGGTCGAGATCGAAACCGCCCTTGCTTCCGGCGCTGTGCGTGTAGGCATAGAGGGAAAGGTCCGCAACCGTCGGTGTCTCTGCTGCGATCCAGTCATGCGCGGCGAGGCGATCTTCCATCTGCCGAAGGCGTTCGTGGCCCGCTTCCAGCAACTCGGCCAACCGTTCCGGGGTCGCGAGGTGCTTCCGGCTTGCATAGGTCAGCAGCGCGGCGCGCACCGCGATCACGCCTTCATGCTGATTCTGCTCCCAGAACATCCAGGCCAGCACTTGGGCTCGCGCGACAGGATCGAAAGGCAGCCATTCGGTTCCTTCCGCAAGAAAACAGAGGATGGCGTTCGACTCCGGGATGCGGGTGCCATCCGCCAATTCAAGCACCGGAAGTTTGTTCAGCGGAAGCCGTCCTTCCGCATGCGCCGCGTCGAGCGCCGGGGTCTCGTATTCCATGCCGATATGCCTGTAAGGCGTTCCGAGCAGCGCGAGCAGCAGGCGCACCTTGTAGCTGTTGCCGGAGGACGGCATCGAATAGAGCGTGAGTTCAGGCATTCTTCCTCGCAAGCAGGATGATCCACGGGGCGACCGTTCCGTCGAGGCCCGCTTCTTCTCCTGTCCGCTGACGTATCACATGAAACCCGGCATCGTTCAGAAGCCCGGTCAGTTCACCCAATTCGTAGTAGGCGTAGAAGCGTCCGATGGCGTCGCGCTTCTCGCCGCTTCCAGCCTTGAGCCCGATGTGGAAGACGCCGCTTGACTTGAGTGCGCGCGCAATGCGGGCAAGATGGGCGGGCATCTCGGCCTTCGGCGCATGGAGAAGGGAAAAGTTTGCGAAGACAGCGTCGTAGACGTCGCTGGCCGTGAGGTCGTCGAAAGTGGCGAGACGCGCATTCACACCGTACTTTTCGCGGGCGATTTGGACGAATTCTGGCGACGCGTCCCACGCTTCCACGTCAAAACCCGCGCGCATCATCGCGGCGGAGGTGTGCCCCGGCCCGCATCCGAGATCAAGGATGCGGCCACCTTCGGGCACTTCGGCGAGGAAGTCCGCCAAATGCGGGCCTTCGCCCGCCTTGCCGAAACGATCCGCGTAATCCGCTGCCCGTTTGGCATAGACGGCAAGGGTTTTGGCATCCGCCATCAAAGCACCAATACGCTCAGGCAGGCCAAGACGATGACGGTCAGAAGCACACGAAGGCGCATCCACCACTCTGGCGTCAAACCCTGGCGAGCAAAGGTGAAGTCGAGGCCCAAGAGGGCGACAAACCCGGCAATGAGGTAAATGCCGGAGGAGGTCGGTCCGGCACCGACCGTGAAGAACACCCATAGGGCTGGCAGTGTGGAAAGGGCGTAGTTGATCGCAGCCTGTTCCCCTTCGCTTTTCGTCGCGAAGCCCCAAAGGACGCCCGACATAAAGGCGAGAATAATCTGGCCGTAGTTCAACAGCACGAAAGGTGCGATGAATCTGGGCCCCATCGTCTGGAAGCCCATTCGAGCGAGATCATCAGAAAGTGCGGTGACCGCGCCCCAAAGGAACGGGATCAGACCGGCAAGGCCGAGAAGAAGGGGCGCTGTCGGTATCCTCATGCGGGTTCGCGGAGGACGCGGGGCACCTTGAACTCGACGTTCTCCGTGGCCGTTTCCACGATCTCGACGGTTACATCGCAGCGGTCGCGGAAGGCGTCGATCACCTCGTTCACGAGAATTTCGGGCGCGCTGGCCCCGGCGGTGAGGCCAAGAGCTGAAATACCTTCAAGCGCGCGCCAGTCAATCTCTTCGGCGCGTTGGACCAGTTGGGCATATTGACACCCAGCATTGCGGCCAACCTCGACCAGGCGTTTGGAGTTGGAGGAGTTCGGGGCGCCGATGACCAGCAGTGCGTCGATCCTGGGGGCGATCGCCTTCACGGCTTCCTGCCGGTTGGTGGTCGCATAACAGATGTCTTCCTTGTGCGGGCCGACGATTGACGGGAAGCGGGATTGGAGCGCCGCGACGATATCGGCAGTGTCGTCGACCGAAAGGGTGGTCTGGGTAATAAAAGCGAGCTTTTCGGGGTCGCGGGGCGTGATAGCCGAAACGTCCTCGACCGTCTCGACGAGGATTACTTCGCCCTCAGGAAGCTGCCCCATCGTACCCAGCGTCTCCGGGTGGCCTGCATGGCCAATCATGACCATTTGCAGGCCATTTCGGTGGTGGCGTTCCGCTTCGATGTGGACTTTCGAGACCAGTGGGCAGGTCGCGTCCACATAGACCATCTCGCGACGCTCAGCCTCCGCAGGGACGGCCTTCGGCACACCATGGGCCGAGAAGATGACCGGGCGGTCCGTCGGGCATTCATCCAGTTCTTCCACGAAGACCGCGCCTTTCGCGCGGAGGCCATCGACCACGAATTTGTTGTGGACGATCTCGTGTCGGACGAAGACCGGTTCACCCCATTTTTCGAGTGCCATTTCAACGATCTTGATCGCCCGATCCACGCCGGCGCAAAAGCCGCGCGGGGCTGCAAGATAGAGGGTCAGGGGCGGTTTTGTCATGGTGCTTGTCTCCCGTCACAGACCTAGTCGCAGTTGTTTGGCGCGTCCAGAGGAGTTGACCTTTCTGTCGGGAACACTCCTATCAAGGGTCGAGGAGAGAAAACGGAACTCGGATGATGAAAGCATTTCCACTCAACGTGGCAGTTGTTGCAGCGCTGCAGTTGCCGTTCTCTGCAGGAGCGTTCAGTGTCGACCTCGACGCCCACCGGATGCCGGAGGTCGTCTCGGCGGGCGAGACACTGTACGCCGAGCATTGTGCGTCCTGTCACGGATCGAACCTCGAGGGGGAACCGGACTGGCAGTTGCGTGACGCGGAGGGCTATCTGCCTGCCCCGCCGCACGACGAGACCGGACACACCTGGCATCACCCGACGGCGCAGCTCTTCGATATCACCAAATACGGGACCGAGCAGGTTGTCGGCGGCGGGTGATGCCAGGTGTGTCCGGTCTCGTCGTGCGGCGGGGCAGGCAGATAGCCCTCCGCGTCACGCAACTGCCAG
>JAAUYD010090047.1_pt1 | contig 11143 bp, 11 predicted proteins | sample 7278101 | NCBI WGS metagenome assembly JAAUYD01 (sample SAMN14350128, study PRJNA611818) | marine sediment metagenome | isolation source: surface marine sediment (0.6m) | place: French Polynesia: Moorea | collected 2018-08
ACTTCGACGCATCCCGCTTCGAGTATTTCGACGAGACGTTCGAGTTTTCCAGCAATGACGGCGAGTTTTTTGTTACGGCCCTGGGTGCAAACGGTGAGCGCAAGACCTGGCCGGTGACCTATGCGTTTGGCATTGAGCCACTGCAGCAATACCTCGTCGAGGCGGGCGATGGACGCAAACAGGCCTTGCCGGTCGTTTGGGACACCCGACCCGCGGCCGCTGGCGGGCAGCGCTGGTTTCATCTCTATCCGGATGAATACGTCGGACCGGGCGACCCGTTACATTGGACAGGGCCGTACCAGAACTGGAACTTCATGTGCGCCGAGTGCCACTCCACCGACGTGGCCATGGGCTATGACTTCGCGGCTGACTCCTTCGCCACCACATATGCCGAAGTTTCGGTGGGCTGCGAGGCCTGTCACGGCCCTGGCTCGACGCACGTTGCCCAGGCCGAGCGCGGAACACTTAACCACCAGCTCGGATTGACTCTAAGCCTTGATGATCACGATGGCGCCGCCTGGGCCTTCGCGGTTGGCGCCAGTATTGCGACGCGAACGCGGCCGGCGGCGCTGCCGACACGACAGGCAGAAGCATGCGGACGCTGCCACGCCCGGCGCGGTCCGATTGCCCCGCAGTATCGTCACGGCGACCGGCTCGCAGACTCGCACAGTATTTCTCTCCTGGACGCACCGCTGTACTTCGCCGATGGCCAGATCCTCGGAGAAGTCTACGTGTACGGTTCGTTTGTGCAGAGCCGCATGTACCGCGCCGGCGTGACCTGCGACGATTGTCATGAACCACACACCGCCAAACTGCGAACTGGTCCCAACCCCTCCGACGTCTGCGCGCAGTGTCACCTGCCGACAGAGTTCGCGAGTCGCGATCACACCGGACACGAACCCCAGGACGCGGCGTGCGTCGACTGCCACATGACGTCGCGCACCTACATGGGAGTTGACGATCGGCGGGACCACAGTTTTCGCGTTCCCCGGCCGGACCTGCATGCCGCCATCGACGTGCCGGTTGCGTGCGACGACTGTCATGCGACAGACGTTCTCGCGGCCTCGGGAGAACAAAAGTCGCGTTCCCATTTCGGCGATATGCTGCACGAGGCGCGACAGCGGCCCTCCAATTCGATGATAGTTGCCGCGCAAACCAATCAGGAGATTCCGTCAATTGCCCGAGCAACACTGTTGGCGTTGCTCACACCACCTTTCGGCCAGCGGGAGAACCGGGCCATCGCCGCGGCGTTGGAAAGCCCGGCCCCCCTTATTCGCATTGGCGCTCTGCGCGCGCTCCGTCTCGCCGCACCAGCGCTGAAAGCAGATTTCGATGGCAAGGGGCTTGCCGATCCAGTCCGCTCGGTTCGCTTTGAGGCTGTGACGACGTATGTCGAGGTTCGTGACCTGCTGACGCTCGAGAACGACCGTGCCTTCGGCAGGGCCGCCGAGGAACTGCGCGAATCCTATCGGCTGATGGGCAACATGCCAGACGCTCTGGCAAACCTTGCCGGGTTCGAAAGTGCAATGGGCAACCATGACGATGCACTGCGCCACCTGCAGCGAGCCGTTCGTAAGACACCGGGAATTGCAGCACTGCAGCATGCTCTGGGGCTCGCCCATGTACGCGTAGGCGATCACTACGATGCTCTCGAGGCGCTTCGCCGTGCGCACGAACTCGAACCTGCGGAGAGCCGGTTTGTCTATGTGTATGGGGTCGCGCTCAATTCGCTTGGTCAGACCGACGAGGCTATCGCGGTCCTGAGGCAAGCGCTCGATGAACATGAAGACGACAGGGACATTGGCTGGGCGTTGGTAACGATTCTCCGAGATGCGGGAATGCCGGACGAAGCTCGCTCCGTCGCGTTGGCATTGGCCGAGAAGCACCCGGGCGAGTCGGTCTTCAAAGCCATTCTGCGCGAGCTCAATGGTGACAACCCGGACGGGAGCCGATAGTTTTGACGTCGCGCCTCCAAAGGACCGCCCCATGACCCAAAAGCCAAGTTGGCTCCGGCGAGCCGCCACCGCGATCGTGGCTGGCGCGACCATCGCCAGTGTCGCTATGCCCGCCAGTGCGTTGGCGCAATCGACTGAAACCAGGTTCGAAATAACGCCATGGGCCGGTTACCGCGTCGGCGGCCGGTTCGACGAGACGGATGGCGGCGCTGAATTTGACCTACAGGAATCAAACACCTGGGGCCTGTCTATCAATGGCGCCGTCAGGTCTGACGCCGAGTGGGAGCTACTCTACGCAGAGCAAACCACGTCGATTGACGTGTCCGGCCCGATTGCATTGCCTGTCGGTCTGGATGTCGATGTTCAGTATTTGCAAGTCGGAGGCACGTTGCTTTTCGACGGGGAGCACGCACGACCATTTATCGCATTGACGGTCGGTGCATCGCGCTTCGACCCGACACCGGGGAACTACAACTCCAAGACGTTCTTGTCGGGATCATTTGGGGGCGGGTGGAAGATCGGTCTCAGTGACAATTTTGCGCTACGCCTCGAAGGCCGTGTTTACGCGACGTTGCTAGAAGACAACAACAGCCTTTTCTGCGAGAGCAGCGGCGGCAGCGGGAGCTGTCTGATCTTCGTTGATGGCGACCTGTTGGCTCAGTGGGAGGCCCGCGCCGGACTGACCGTTCGCTTTTGAAGACCCAGGACCTGGCGGGCGGTGGATTGTCAGCCGTCGCGCAGGGCCGCCTCGAGATAATCGCCGAAGGTTTCCAGCACCTTGACCCGGGCATAGTTCTTGTCATTCGCCGGGATTATTTCCCAGGGTGACACGTGGGTGCTTGTGTACTTGATCATGTCGTGCGCAGCGGTCTCATACTCATACCACTTGCCACGATTACGCCAGTCTTCGGGCGTGATCTTCCATTGCTTGAATGGCGTCTGTTGTCGCGCTTCGAAGCGCCTTAGCTGCTCGTCGGGCGTGATGTGCAGCCAGTATTTTACGAGGATCGTGCCATGCTCGATCAACTGATCCTCGAAGTCATTGATCTCGGCATAGGCGCGCTTCCACTCCGTATCGCTCGCGAAACCTTCGATGCGTTCGACCAGCACGCGGCCATACCAGCTCCGATCGAAAATCGTAAGATGCCCCGCTCGTTGCAGATGACGCCAGAAGCGCCATAAGTAGTGCCGCGATGCTTCCTCATCGGTCGGAGCGCCATACTGCAGCACACGGTAGTTGCGCGCATCCAGCGTCGGAAGAATGCGGCGAATTGCGCCGCCCTTGCCGCCCGCGTCCGGACCCTCGACGACGAGCACCGAACTGCGGTTCTGCTCGATCGCTTCCCTGTTGAGCAAATGGATGCGGCGCTGTTGCGCCGCCAACTGGGTACGGTACTCCGGCTTGTCGAGGCTTACCTCCATATCAAGCGCGCTGAACACCGTTATGTGCCGTTCAGGCGGCTCCGGGATCGGGTCCTCTACGTCGGTCGCCTCGGCATCGATCAGCAGTTCCGGTGACAGCTCGTGTCCGTAGGCCTTTAGCCGGGACTTCAGTGCCTGCAGGATGGTTTCCGCGACCGTGAGAATTCGATGGTTCTTGTCCGCACCTTCGACAATGTGCCAGGGTGCGAACTCGGTGTTCGTTTCGGTGATCGTGCGTTCAGCCGTCTCGATGAACCGGGTGTACATCTCCCAGTGCTCCCAGTCCCGGTCGTTGACTCGCCAGGCTGTCTCCGGATCCGCCTGCAGAGATTCCAGACGCTGCTGTTGCTCTTCTTTGCTCAGGTGCATCCAGAACTTGAGAATTAACATGCCGTCTTCGGCCAGCGTGCGTTCGAATGTCTGTATGCGCTTCAACTCGGCAAGGTATTCGAGGTCGGTGATTCGCTCGTAAACACGATCGAGAAAAGGTCGCGAGTAACGCGCCCGAAGATTGAGCGCAATTCGACCGGCTGCCGGCAGATCGCGCCAGAATCGCCAGAATCTCGGCCGGTGATGATCGACGTCCGTCGGGGGACCGTAGGAATTGGTCGTGATCAGCCGGGTATCCATCCAGCCATTCAGCAGGTTTACGGTGGATCCTTTGCCCGCACCATCGACTCCGGCAAAGTCGATCAATGCGCTGAAGTCAGCCGTCTGACTGAGCAGCACCTGAGCCTCGAGCAACTGCCGTCGGACTTCGCGCGCCCGCGACTTGTACTCCTTCTTCGATACGGTCTGCCCGAGTTCGGCCGCTCTGAACATTGCTTATTGTTCTTGTCTGGTCCCCAGTCGAGCACAGTCTAGCGCGAGTCACCCAGATCGAACAGTAGTGGAAAAGCGCAGGAGGATAGGCGCTACGCGAGGGATAGGCGCTGCGCGACGGATAGGCGCTTCGCGAGGGATGGGCGCTTCGCGAGGGATAGGCGCTGCGCGAGGGATAGGCGCTACGCGAGGGATAGGCGCTTCGCGAGGGATAGGCGCTTCGCGAGGGATGGGCGCTTCGCGAGGGATAGCCGCTTCGCGGCCAGGCTTGCAGCTTCGCGGCCGCGCCTGTCGAACAACGGCTCTAATCTCCATCTCGCTACCACCAGACAAAAACAAGGGGCCCGATTGGGCCCCTTGTTTTTGTCTGGCGGAGAGAGAGGGATTCGAACCCTCGGTACGGTATCACCGTACACTCGCTTTCCAGGCGAGCACCTTAAACCACTCAGCCATCTCTCCGAATCTGTTCAGCTATCCGACCCTATTGGCGGGGGCATGTCGACGCAGCGTCCCTCGATGGTCTTCGGCGCACTCGGATCTGCCCGCGGGATTGGCATCTCAGCGAATTCATCGAGCCCATCGAGCCCTTCGGGCACCTCGACACGCTTGCTCTCGACGCGATTCTGATACTCCTCACCACCGTCGCAATCGACCACGACATTGTCGTCGCCACCGCAGGCCGCGAGCAGTAAACTGCCGAGCAGAATCGCGATCAGCTTGTACCTCTTCATGCTTTCTCTCCAAAGCTGACGCCCGCCAACCCCATGGCTGACCGCATGTCGTCATGATACTGCGCCGAAAACGGCGTCAGCGGCAGGCGAATATGCGGTTCTATCAACCCCATCTCACCAAGTGCCCACTTCACCGGAATCGGGTTCGATTCGATGAACAACGCTTTGTTCAGTGGCTGCAGCGTCACATCCAGCTGCTGTGCCTCGTCAGCCTTACCGGCACTCGCCAGCTCGCACAGTGTGGCGACCTGGCGCGGTGCCACGTTGCCGCTTACCGTGACCACGCCGTGCCCACCCTGTTCGATGAATGGACGGAGCGTAAAATCGTCGCCACTATAAAGCCTGAAATCCTCACTTACGAGTTCGCGAATCTGTTTCAGGCGGGCCATATCCCCCGTCGCCTCCTTGAGCCCGAAAATGTTCTCGTGAGTGGCGAGTCGGCCGATCGTCTCAGGCAACATATCGGCCACGGTCCGACCGGGCACGTTGTACATGAGCAGCGGCTTGTCGATTGCATCGGCGATTGCGGTGTAGTGCCGGAACAGGCCTTCCTGCGTCGGTTTGTTGTAGTACGGTACCACCGCCATGTATGCCGCGATCCGCGGATCTGCCACCGCCAGCGACAACTCGATCGACTGCGAGGTCGAATTCGACCCCGTGCCGGCAATGACAGGAATTCGACCGTCCGCGATCTCAATCGTTCGGCCAACCAGTTCAATGTGTTCTGCACGTTCCAGCGTCGGCGACTCGCCGGTGGTTCCCGCCACAACGAGCGCATTCGAGCCCTGCTCGACATGAAAGTCGACCAGCCGCTTGAGACTGCTGTAATCGACCCGATTATTGCCATCGAACGGCGTCACGAGCGCGACCAGACTGCCGTGAAACACGTTGAATCCTCGCCACAAATAAGGCGGCGATGTTACTGTTCATGTCCGGTGCTGGCAAGGGCTCGCGCAGCACCGGCGAATAAACCAGAAAAGATCTAAATAAATGTCACAACTTATTGTTATTTCAGCAGTTGGTTCGGACCATACTGGTCTGGTTCAAGACCTGACGAAAGTCATCCTCGCGTGCGGCGGCAACATTGAGGAAAGTCGCATGACGACACTCGGCTCCGAATTCGCCATGCTGCTGCTGGTATCGGGCAACTGGCATACGCTGAGTCGCCTGGAACAGGACCTCGACAAGCTACACAAGTCGAATGACCTGCAGGTCTCGATCAGGAAGACCGACGCCAGACCCACCGAAGAAGACCGCATGCCCTACGCGGTCGACGTTGTGGCGCTGGATCAGCAGGGAATTGTGTTCAATCTCGCGAACTTCTTCGCCAGTCGCGATATCGAAATAGCTGACGTGGCGACGAGCAGCTACGCCGCTGCACATACGGGGGCGCCGATGTTTTCGGTGCAGATGACGGTCAACGTACCCTCTTCCATACACGTTGCACAGATGCGGGATGAATTCTACGACCTGTGCGACGAGATGAATCTCGACGGTGTCGTCGAAGCCATCACCAACTAAACGACCTTCCAGGAGAAACGACTTGAGTGCACCTCGCATGAATCGTGTCGTCGCGGACTTCACAGCACCGGCCACCGGCGACCAGACAATTCGCTTGAAAGACCTGCGCGGCCAGAACGTCGTGATTTACTTCTATCCCAAGGACAGCACTCCGGGCTGCACCACCGAGGGGCGCGACTTCAGCGCCCTGCACGCGAAATTCCGGCGCGCCAAAACCGTGATTCTCGGCGTTTCCCGCGACAGCCTGGCATCCCATGAGAAGTTTAAGGAAAAACAAGGCTTTAAGTTCGACCTGCTCTCCGACCCGGACGAGACATTGTGCCGCCAGTTCGACGTAATCCACGAAAAAAACATGTATGGACGAAAGGTCATGGGTATCGTTAGGAGCACGTTTCTCATCGATGCAGACGGCAAGCTCCGCGCCGAGTGGCGTAAGGTCAAGGTCAATGGGCACGCCGAGGAGGTGCTGGAGGCCGTCAAAGCCCTGTAAATACAGGGAACGTCTGAGGCTGAGCCCAGTCCGAACCTGAAACAGGAATTCCGATTAACCTATGATCCTCCGAACCGCCAAACGCCTCCTGGTCGCCGCGCTTGTCAGCACCGTCGTTTTTGTTTCCGGTGCTGGTGCGGACGACATTAATTTGCCGGACATAGGCAGCCCCGCGGACGCGATCCTCAACACAACCGAAGAAGCGCGCATCGGTCGAATGATCATGCGCGACATTCGCAACAGCGGGCAAGTGGTCGAAGACCCGCTCATCACCGAGTACCTGAACGACGTCGGCAGCAGGATTGCGGCGCAAACCAATGACGGCGAACACAGCTTCACCTTCTTCGCCGTCGACGACCCGCGCATCAATGCATTCGCGCTGCCCGGCGGGTACATCGGCATCCACACCGGCCTGCTCGAAGCGACGCGCAATGAAGATGAACTCGCCGGCGTGCTGGCACATGAGGTCGCGCACGTAACCCAGCGACACATCGCTCGCGCCATCCATGCCAACTCCCGCCAGAGCCTGCTGACAACTGCCATCATGCTTGGCGCCATTATCGTTGCGGCTGCCGGCGGCAGCGGGGATGCCGTACAGGGCGCGATGGCAGTTGGGCAAGGCATGGCCGCACAACAACAGATCAACTTCACCCGTACGAACGAGTACGAGGCCGATCGCGTCGGCATCGCCGCGCTGGCCGACGCCGGATTCGACCCCTATGGCATGGCATCTTTCTTCGACGTCCTGTCGCGCCAGACGACGACGAGCCCCGAGATGCGGGCGCCCGAGTTCCTGCGCACTCACCCGGTCACAACCGCGAGAATCGCTGAGGCCCGCGCCCGCGCCCGCACCTACCCGGTAATTCGCAGCGATGACTCGACCGGCTACGGCATTGCTCGCATGCGAACGATCGTGGCGCGCTTTGACACAGCCGCCGAGGCCGTTGCGTATTTCGAGGCGCGCGACTACGAAAACCAGAACCAGATCGAGCGCTACGGGCGCGCCGTCGCCTACCAGCGGGCGGGTAATCACTTCGAGGCCCTGAAGATCCTCGAAGACCTTCTGGAAGAAGACCAGTCGGTCATCGCCTACCACATCGGTCTCGGCCAGACCCTGGTTGCACTCGATCAGTACAGCGATGCGCTCGTGATCTTTGAGCGTGCCCTCGAACTGTTCCCGCGGAATGTGCCGCTGGTCATCGAGTATGGCGAGCGACTGCTCGATCTCGGTCAGCCGAAAAAAGCTCACGCAATGTTGCTGGACCTGCTCAACAACGTGCCACCCACGCCGGATCAGGTGCGTCTGATTGCCCGGGCCGCCAGCCTCGCCGGCGAAGACGCGGAGGCCTACTACTACCTGGCCGAGTACCGCCTCATGATTGGTGATCTTGCTGGTGGCATCAGCTACTTGCAGCAAGCGCTGCGCCTCCCCGAACTGCAGGAAATCCAACGCGCCCGCTTCGAGGCGCGCATCGATTTCATTCGTGAATTCATGACCGAGGAACAACTCAAGCGTATGCAATCGTCACGACCGGTCGGGGTCGCAAGGACGACCCGGTGAAGCGCATAGTCGTGCTGCTTCTTGCAGGCCTCCTCTCCACCGGGTGCGCGTCCATACCGGAGGAACAACGTGTCGACTACGACCCTTGGGAGGGTTTTAACCGGGGCACGCATCGTTTCAATGACGCCATAGACCGCGCCACGCTCAAGCCCATCGCCAAAGGCTACAACAAGGTCTTGCCCGAGCCCGTGCGCAATGGCGTGACCAACTTCAGTCGCAATTTGTTTACGCCGCGCTCGATGCTCAACAATTTTCTACAAGGCAAACCGAAGGACGGCTTTTCGGAACTTGCGCGCTTTCTGGTCAATAGCACGGTCGGGATTGGCGGCATCTTTGACGTCGCTGCGAAGAGTGGCGTAGAGGCGAAAACCGAAGATTTTGGCCAGACTGCGGCCGTCTGGGGCGTGCCGCAAGGGCCCTACGTCGTTATCCCCTTCCTTGGTCCGTCGACACTGCGCGATACCGCCGTGACTCCGTTCGACATCGCCGCGGACCCTTTGTACCACTACGACAACAGTTCGGTCCGCGACCCGGTGACCGTGCTGCGGCTGATCAATCTGCGTGCGCGATTGCTGTCGCTCGAAGAGTTGCTGCAGGAATCTGCCGACCCCTACGTAACGATTCGTGAATCCTATCTGCAGAATCGTGAGTTCGAGATCTACGACGGCGACCCGCCGCTCGACGACGACGACGAGTTCTACGACGAGTTCCTCGAAGAAGAGGACTACTAGGGGCTAACGGGTGCTCGGCGCCTCGATGAATCCGGCCCAGCGCTCACCGCGAGTCAACAATCCCTCGACCTCGGTCGTGCGCGCAATCGCCAGCACCTTCTCAGGCATGTCCTTGAAGCGAATCTCACGCACGCTGTGATTTGCCCACGTAACCCACTCAAGCAACAGCGCAAGACCGGCCGAATCGCTGGCAATCACACCGGACAGGTCAACCTCGATCTGCGAGTGCTCTTCGAATGGCTCTTCGCTCGCACGCAGGATCTTCTCGGCGGTTTCGAAGGTCATCTTGCCGGCTAACGAAAACCGGCCATCGCCAAGGTCGCTGATTTCGAAATCGCTCATCGGTTACTCGCCCGCAATCCCTGCCTCGCCTTCGAGCCGGTCAATAACGGCTTCGAGGCTCGAGCCACGAATCTCGGAATCGAGCTCGGCGCGGAAGTTTCGCACGTACGAGACGCCCTCGATAACCACGTTGAAGACGAGCCAGCCCGCCTTGCGCTTGACGAGCTCATAGTCGACAGCGACCTTGCTGCCATCATCCAGCAGCACGGTGCTGCGCACCTTGGTCCGTTTCTTGGTGGCATCCCCGCGGTAGGGAAGTACCTCGATCAGGTCCGGATCGAACTCGAGAATGCCGTCGGAGTACTTGCGCAGGAGCGCCCGGTAGAACGCTTCGATGAATCGAGTGCGCTGCTCCTCGGTCGCCGTACGCCAGTGCTTGGCCAGGACGACCTGGGCCGCGAAGCGACGGTCAAAACGCGGCATCAGAATCTCGTCGATGATTTCGTACAACTCGGTGCGATTTTCCGACAGTTCCTGCTTGCGCCCGTCGAGCTTTTCAGTCAGCAACACGACGGAACTTTCAATCACGGCGTTAGGCGACTCGTCGGCTGCGAACGCGCCGCTGGCAAGCACCAGCGCCGCACCGGCAAATAGAATCTTGCGTAGCATCCTAGTCGTCTCCCTCATCACCAGAGCCCGCATTCACCAGGAACCGGCCAATCAGATTCTCGAGCACGATCGCGGATTGCGTGAACAGGATCTCGCTGCCTTCCTCCAGGTAGAGGTCGGAGCCGCCGGCCTGAAGCCCGATGTACTGGCTGCCCAGAATTCCGGACGTCAGGATACTGGCATCCGAATCGTCGGGAATCTGGTCATACTCGCTGTCGATGACAAATAGAACGACCGCCTCAAGCGATTCTTCGTCGAACGACACGTCTGTGACGCGGCCGATCGTGACGCCCGACATTGTGACGGGTGCTCTCGTACGCAGGCTGCCGATGTTCTCGAAGCGCGCTTCGACTGTGTAAACCGATTCCGCCTGGAAATCATCGCCGCCCGTTGTTTGCGTCGTAAGAAAAAACAACGCGCTCATTCCGAGCAGTACGAACAGGCCGGTACTAATTTCGACTGAACGTGTTTGCCGCATGCTAAGTCCTCAAATCAGCGCCGCGGTGATCATGAAGTCGAATACGAGAATCGTAATCGCCGTAATCACAACAGTGCGAGTGGTTGCACGGCCGACGCCTTCCGCCGTCGGCACCGTATTATATCCTTCCCAAACCGCGATCAAGCTTGCCGCCACGCCGAACACGATGCTCTTGAGAATACCTTCGTTAATGTCTGACGGTTCGACCGTCAGCTGTATCTGCTGCCAGAACGAGCCCACGTCAACCTGGAATAACTCGACGCCGACAAGATGAGCCCCAAACATACCGACGGCACTGAAAATTGCGGCCAGCAGCGGCATGGCGATGACACCTCCGAGAAAGCGCGGCACAAGCACTCGCCGAACCGGGTTGACGGCCATCATCTCCATTGCCGCGAGCTGATCGGTCGCCTTCATCAGACCAATCTCCGACGTGAGTGCTGTCCCGGCCCGACCCGCAAACAGAATGGCCGTCATCACG
>JAAUYD010160386.1_pt1 | contig 11142 bp, 8 predicted proteins | sample 7278101 | NCBI WGS metagenome assembly JAAUYD01 (sample SAMN14350128, study PRJNA611818) | marine sediment metagenome | isolation source: surface marine sediment (0.6m) | place: French Polynesia: Moorea | collected 2018-08
AAACAACAGTTTTTCATGAAAGGGTAATACCAAATCAAAAAATGTTTGCAACAGATCCAATTGTAGGGATGTGGTTTCCGCGTCCCTACCAACCAACAATCTGTCGCATTCTTTTTTCAAATTGGTATAACTATACCGAAGCGGGATTGGTTGAGAAGAAAACAATTTTGGTAAGATAACAGTTTTTTGTGGAAAGGTAACTATACCGAAGCGGGATTGGTTGATAAAAAAACTATTTTGACAACACAATAGTTTTTGGTGGAAAGCTAACTATACCGAAGCGGGATTGGTTGATCAGAAAACAATTTTGGTAAGACAACAGTTTTTTGTGGAAAGCTAACTATACCGAAGCGGGATTGGTTGAGAAGGAAACCATTTCGGTAACACAAAAGTTCTCTGGAAAGGTAACTATAGCGCTAGGAGTGCTTAGGAAGGAAACTGTTTTGATAAAACAAGAGTTTTTCATGGAAGGATAATACCAAATCAAAAAATGTTTGCAACAGATCCAATTGTAGGGACGCGGAAACCGCGTCCCTACCAACCAACAATCTGTCGGATGTATAACTATAGCGAAGCGGGGTTGCTTGAGAAGGAAACCATTTTGGCAACACAAGAGTTTTTTTTAGAAATGGAAGAGAGGCTGTTATTATCTTCCATGAAGTTTTCAAAAAAGACTCATGAACCACTTTTACAAGGTACTACTTCTTCTAACTCCACTTTTACTAATCACAAATCAATATCAACCTACTACTCTCGCTGATTTTCAAAGTCACCGTGAAAAACAAAAAAACATCATCACAACGTTAAACACCACACCAAAAGATCGTCGTGCTTTTTGGATAGAAAAAAATATCATTGCTTGGAATCATAAAGATGCAGTAAATTACGAACTCCACTATCAACCCAATGGGGAATTAACTGTTCCTTTGAAAACTGGTTCTGGTATTCCCCTAATCAAAGAGACAAAATCACCAGTATCTGATAAATTCCCCAATCTAAATGAGTATAATACTTGGCGCATTCCTCCCAATTCCCTCTCCCTAATCCCAGACATCCTCAAAAGCGAGATAGCGATCGCAGCTTACGACAAAAATAGTAATCTCATAGACACCACCGGTATACAAATTCAAGGTGTCCTCGATGATATTTACACTTATGAGGGGGAATTAGGGGTAATTTACTCCAATGGTATCCCAACCTTGAAACTGTGGGCACCTACGGCTAAATCTGTGACTCTTCACCGCTTTGCAGATGCAACTACTCAGACTGTAGCTGCTAAGATTCCCATGAAATTTAACCCCAAAACAGGAGTTTGGACTGTGACGGGTGATGCTAGTTGGAATCAGCAATATTATCTTTACCAAGTGGAAGTATTTACACCCTTTACAGGAAAAGTGGAAACAAATTTGGTTACCGATCCTTATTCCGTAAATCTTTCCCAAAATAGTCAACGCAGTCAAATTCTAGATTTAGAAAATGACCCCAATCTTAAGCCAAAGGGTTGGGATAATCTTGCCAAAACTCCTTACAATGCACCGGAAGATATATCAATTTACGAAGTACATGTCCGGGATTTTAGCCGGGATGACGAGACAGTAGCAGCAAATCATCGTGGTACTTTTAAAGCCTTTACCTACGATGGTAAAAATGGTAGGAGAATATCCAACGGGATGAAGCATTTACTAAATCTTAGCAAAGCAGGTCTAACCCACATTCATTTTTTACCAGTCTTTGATATCTCCACAGTAAATGAAGACCCCAAAAGCCGCACTCTTCCCGATCACAAAATTCTAGCTAGTTTTCCTCCAAATTCCCCCAAACAGCAAGAAATTATCGCTGCTACCCGTAAACAAGACGCTTTTAATTGGGGTTACGATCCCTATCATTATGGAGTACCAGAAGGAAGTTACGCTACCTCACAAAATGATATTAGTCGTATCCGAGAATTTAGGGAAATGGTGAAGACTCTAAATGAAAATGGATTACGAGTAATCATGGATGTAGTTTACAATCATACTTTTGCTAGCGGTCAAGATTCTCAATCAGTATTAGATAAAATTGTTCCTGGTTATTATTACCGTTACAACCACAAAGGTGAACAGCAAAATACTAGTTGTTGTCCCGATACTGCATCAGAATTTAACATGATGCAAAAGCTAATGGTAGATACTGTAATTAGATGGGCAAAAGCTTATAAAGTAGACGGATTTCGCTTCGATTTAATGAATCTCCACACCGTAGAAAATATGATGTCATTGCGTGATACTGTGCAAGCATTGAATATCAAAAACGACGGTGTTGATGGTCGTCAAATATATATTTATGGCGAGGGATGGGACTTTGGTTCCGCAAAAGAGAAAGGACTAAAACATGGTGAACAATTCAATATGGCTGGTACTGGTATTGGAACATTTAACGATAGAATTCGTGATGCTACCCATGGAGGTTATTCTCAAGATACTATAGGTATTCGTCGCCAAGGTTTTATTAATGGTCAATCCTACGATTGGAACGGTTATTTTTATAATCAGCGTTACCGTGGCGATTTACTTTACTCCATGGATAGAATTCGGGTAGGTTTAGCAGGTAACTTACGGGATTTTCAGTTTATTGATCGCAACGGAAAAACCATCAAGGGTGGAGATTTAGACAGTACTGGTTATAACTTAGATCCCCAAGAAGCCATTAACTATATATCCAAACATGACAACGAAACTCTCTATGATTTGAACGCTTTTAAAATGCCATTAGGTGAAAATGGCATGGCTGTGACGAGTATGGATGCAAGGGTGCGATCGCAAAATCTTGGACTTAGTATTATCGGTTTAAGTCAAGGTATACCATTTTTCCATATGGGTAGCGATATGCTGCGTTCTAAATCCCTGGATAGAAATAGTTATGACTCTGGAGACTGGTTTAATACAGTGGATTTTACTTATAAAACTAATAATTTTGGTGTTGGTTTACCCCCAAAATGGGACAATCAAAAACGCTGGTATATTATGGGTAATTTGTTAGCTAATAAGGCATTAATACCTAGTAAAAGTGACACTGTTAAAAGTGTTAACCACTTCCAAGAAATTCTCCAAATTCGCCAAAGTTCCCAGTTATTTCGTTTAAAAACAGCTTCAGAAATTCAAAAACGTCTCCAGTTTTATAACACTGGCACTAATCAAAAAGATGCGCTAATTGTCATGTCTATAAGTGACAAAAATGAACCAGATTTAGACCCCAAATATGAGCAAATTTTTGTATTATTCAATGCCCATAAAATATCACAAAATTTTACCATTCCAGAATTAAAAGGTATTTCCATAGAATTACATCCAGTACAGGTTAATTCTGCGGATGAAATTGTGAAAAAAGCAAGTTTTAATCCAGCTAACGGGGAATTTACAATTCCTGCACGTACAACCGCTGTCTTTGTTGCTAAATAAAGGACTTACAAATTTAACTCCTTTCCAGGCAGAGCCTGGAAAGGAATTCTAAAAGGCTCTGCCTTCAGACTGAAATGGGAGGCACAGCCTCCTAAAATGCATTACAAGGTAAAACCTTGTAACGAGGGCTTCTCTTAGCCCCTATTCCCCGTTAAGAGTTCCCTATTCCCTATTCCCTATTCCCCGTTCCCTGTGTTTCTCCAAAGCCTTTAAAAAGAAGTGAAAGCATACTTCTTCAATTCATCCAAAGAAACCACTTCCAAAGCTCTAATATGAGTAGAAGATAACACCACAGGAGGAGCAACACCAGCATCCATCGCTTCTTGCCAACGTGCAGCACATAAACACCAGCGATCGCCTGGTTTTAACCCAGGGAAGTTAAATTGTGGGACTGGAGTACTCAGGTCATTTCCCTGGGATTTAGTATATTCTAGGAATTCTGCTGTTACCTGTGCGCAAACAACATGCATCCCAAAATCTTGACCCCCTGTACGACAAAACCCGTCGCGGTAATAGCCAGTCATGGGAAAAGTGCAGCAACTTTCCAATTCTCCACCCAGTACGTTTTTTGCTTCTGTCATCCCCTGTTTCCTATGGCTTAACTAATAGTGACTGTGACAGTTGTCCAAAACAAATACTGGCAAATAACTTCGCAATCGAAACAAAACGAGCGTGGAGGGATTCGAACCCCCGACCTACAGAACCGGAATCTGACGCTCTAATCCACTGAGCTACACGCCCTTAACCTTCTGTAGTATAGCATCACTGTGATGAAATTTGCAGTAGTTCTGCAGCTAAATTTGAGAAACCACAATTTGTCGTTTCAAAATATCCAATTTTGCTGGGGTGCATTACGAACTCATCCTAACGCACCAAAATCTGATCAAGATATTCCCCCCTCTCCCATTGGAAGAGGGGTTGGGGGTGTAACCGCACCCTACTCTGGGAGAAGCCGCTACCCTTTTGGTTCTCATGAAAGAGTACGCGTCTATAAGGTAACAATCAGGAAAGAAAACACAAGCTGGAATTAGAAATCTGGTTTTTCTGAATGCGATCGCAAATTGGCTTGATTTTGCGAACCTAACACCACGAGTGTGAAAAGTTAGAACCCCGATTTCTTGGAGAAGTCGGGGTTATGAAGAGAAATTCATGCAATTTAAAGTTGTAGCTTCCTATAAAATAAACTGCTTTTTTAATTTAAATTTGATGTTATGAAACTGGGGAAATTCTCTCGGGTTTGGCAAGGTATGGTGGGATACTTTGCTATTGCTTCGCTAACGGGATTTGCTGTGATTGCAAGTACCACCCAGCCTAGCTATGCTGGACGTTCCAAGTTTTACTGTGCTGTTCTCAACGGTATACCATATACGTGGGTGAAGACAGTGCGGGGAGATGAGAAATTTATTCGCTGGTCTAGTAATGCTTTTAATATGTCTCCTCTAGAACGCTGTAAGATAGTTTCGGCAAGATTTCGTCGTTACTATGACAATGGCAGATTTTACATTACTGGTAGAGACAATGTGAATGGCTATCCGGTACTGTGTATTTTTAATCGTCGGGGTGGTGGTTGTTCTTCCAAGAATATATTAATGACTCTCCAAAAAGGAAGCGACCCTGGATTTGTACTCCAACAAATACTTGATTTCCGTCGTGGTGCTGACGGTAAAATTATCGATCTTACTTAGTGGCGATAAATTTATTAAATATGTGAATGGTGAGTTCTACCTTGATGTTAAGAAGCTTGTAGACAGTAAATGAATTGGCATTCATTGCTAAGGCAAGGAATTTATCCCATACTAATTATGCTTGGTCTTGGTGGCATATCACTAGCGCTACCAAGGCAAGAAACTGCTGTGGATAATTGTAAAAAAAGTGATTGCCAGCAATCCCCAACACCACAGTCATCGAATCAATTACCAGTCGCACAAATACGACAGATAGCTGATTCCATTACAGTTAAGGTCTTGTCAAAGGAGTTTTTAGGCTCAGGAACTTTACTTAAAAAATCAGAAAATATTTATACGTTAATTACTAATGCTCACGTACTCAGAGCAGCTAAACCCCCTTATCGCATTCAAACCCCAGATGGACGGATTTATCAAGCTACTGTACTTGAAACTGTGAAACTGGATGGTAATGATTTGGGATTATTGCAGTTTCGCAGTGCTGATGCGGTGTATGCAGTGGCAAATTTAGGAGATTCATCTACTTTAGGGATAGGGGATAAGGTGTTTGTGGGTGGATTTCCTGCTAATACTGATACCAAGTCGCCAGAAAAGGAGGAAGCAGACAAGAATAATTCTTTACGTTCCCGTCTCCGTTCTACCCCTGTGACACAGCAAAGGGGTTTGGTGTTCACCACGGGAGAAGTTTCCTTGTTATTAGAGAAAGCTTTAAAAGGAGGTTACCAAATTGGTTATACCAATGATATCCGTAAAGGGATGAGTGGCGCACTATTGCTGAATATTCGCGGTGAAGTGGTGGGGATAAATGGGTTACATAAATCTTTGTGGGATGCTGTCGATTTGTATGAGGATGGGACTGAACCGAGTAAACCCTTGCAGGAACAAATTACTCGTTCTAGTTTTGCCGTTCCTGTGAAGACGGTGTTTAATCAATTTCCGCAATTGGATGTGTCCAGAAGCATCCCCACCCACCTGGGATTCAAATCCCAGGCTAACAGTCTAAGTACGTTGAAAGTGATAACTTGCACCAATCTCAGAAACCGGGTTTCTTAAGATCATTGACCTGTAAAATCCTACATTTTGGTTTAGAAACCCGGTTTCTCTGTACTTGTTGAGAATGGTGCAAGTTGTTAGTTGAAACGCACTCAAAGCCTTTCCCAGTCTGATTTATCAGACTTTGTTTATTGGTTCCTGGGAATTTATTCCTAGGCTAATTTGCCTAGTTAAATTCGGGTGTAAATTGTTAGTAGCATTCCCACCCACCTGGGATTCAAATCCCAGGCTAACAGTCTAAGTACGTTGAAACGCACTCAAAGCCTTTCCCAGTCTGATTTATCAGACTTTGTTTATTAGCCTGAGAATTTATTCCTAGGCGGCTAATTTGCCTAGTTGAATTCGGGTGTAAATTGTTAGTAGGATTCCCACCCACCTGGGATTCAAATCCCAGGCTAAGAGTCCAAGCAGGTTAAAACGCGCTGAAATCTTTCCCTAGTCTGATTTATCAGACTTTGTTTATTAGCCCGCAATTTATTGCAGGGTGGGTAAGCAAGGCAAAAATTGATTCCCAGGAGAACAAAGCTAAATCAAGGACAGATATGAAATTTGCTTATGGACTACCTGTAATACTCCTTGCTGCAACCAACGTTATGGTGGTGCATCAAGTCGCAGTGGCATTAGAACCACCACAAGTAAACGCCATTGCCAAAAAGATTACAGTTCGTATCAGTGGTCCCGAAGCTGGTACGGGGGTAATGGTTAAGAAAGAAGGCAATAATTATACTGTCCTTACAAATTGGCATGTAGTAGACACCCCAGGAACCTACATCATCCAAACCCAAAATGGTAGGCGTTACCGAATCAACTATAGCGAAGTAACACGCTTATCTGAGGAGGTAGATTTAGCGGTTGTGGAATTCCAGAGTAAGCAAAATTATGAAACTGCGAAGATAGGTAATTCTGACAAGGTGACGGAAGGTACAACCGTTCATGCTGCTGGTTGGGTTACTCCAGATAGAGTCTGCTTGGAACCACGCTGCTACAATTTTTCCACTGGAAACCTGATCGGAATTCGCAATCGTTCTAAAGATGGTTATGGGTGGATTTATAGTAATGAAGTTAGGCGAGGTATGAGTGGTGGTCCGGTGCTGGATGAGGAAGGAAGGTTAGTAGGTATTAATGGAAGAGCAAAAACTAGTCCTCCATTTCGGGATTTTTTGGCAATTCCCATTAATATCTATGTGAATACTCCTCCTCCACTAACCAAGATCCAATTTACCCTTGCTAAAACCCTCTCTGGTGATACCACTTCATTCAACAGCGTCGCTTTCAGCCCCGATGGTAGGACTTTGGCTTCTGGGAGTTGGGACAACAGCATCAAGATTTGGGATGCAGCCACAGGTAAACAACTCAAAACCCTTACTGGTCATAGCAAATCAGTCAGCAGCATCGCTTTCAGTCCCAATGGCAGAACTTTAGCTTCTGGGAGTTGGGACAACAGCATCAAGATTTGGGATGCAGCCACAGGAAAACAACTCAAAACCCTTACTGGTCATAGCGAGTGGGTCAGCAGCATCGCTTTCAGTCCCAATGGCAGAACTTTAGCTTCAGGGGGTATGCATCCATTCGATTTGAGTGGGGACAACAGCATCAAAATCTGGGATGTAGCCAGTTTATTTCCTACGGACAAGCTGCGCTAACAGTGCATTTTAATGTACTTGGTTTGTTAGCCTTGAAATTTATTTCAAGGTGGGTTATCAACCTTAACAACATTGGTATAAATTATCCGACTAATTATCTTCCACAATTTTAAATGAATTAATCATTTTTTCTACGGTTGGTAACAACTGAGAATATTGTTTTTCTTCTGCCGTATATGTCAGAAAATACGCCTTACTATTTCTCACCGTCCCAATCTCCATTACCTTTAAACTACATTCTTCCTCCCGACGAGTATAAACCAATTTATAAGCTCTAAAATTAGACAAAGTAGTGCTTGAAGTTGAAATATCATTAATCTTAGTATTAGGATTAAGATTTTTAATTTTTCTCATGACTAAATTTTTATATTCATTTAAAGACAAAATTCCACCTTTTTGGAAATTATCAATATTAATAAATATATATAGAGGACACGAAGATGATTCGTTTTGATTAGTAGGAAATAACTTAGCAACTTCATCAGTGATATCAGGAGAACCACCTGGATTTTGTACTGCCCAATTATCAGGATGTTTTATTTTAATACCATAATTACTATTTTCATATACTAAGTAATTTACTTTTACTTCTTGAGTTAAATAGAAAATTGCCACTGATACGGCTAAAACTGTTCCTATACTCACTCCCACCAAAGCCTTCCACGGTGGAGAATTAGGCATCAATCCTTTTACAGCTTGCAAAGCCTCTTCCCCAGATTGGTAGCGTTGTCTAAAGTCATAACGCACCATTTTATTGATTACATTTGCCAACTTAGAACTAACTTTGAAATTATTTTGCCACTCAATTTCTCCTGTAGTTTTATCTGGTTCTATATCCCTAGAAGACAAACCAGTTAAAGCTTGAATGGCAATAATTCCTAACGCATAAATATCACTACAAAATTGAGGATTTCCTTGGGTTTGTTCGCTAGGCATATAATCGGGAGTACCAATGTGACGAGTAAAAGCGGTATATCCATGCTGATTACCTTGCACCCCCGCAACTTGTTTAACAGCACCAAAATCAATTAATACTATCTTGCCGTCGGATTTACGACGCATAATATTAGAAGGTTTAATATCTCTATGAATACGGTCTTTTTGATGAACAAATGCTAAAACTTCTAAAATATCTATTAATAATTTGATAACTTCCGCTTCACTCAATTTTTTGCCCGGATCTATTTCATGAGTGAGGTCATGACCTTCGATAAACTCCTGCACCAAATAAAACTGTTGTTTCTCTTCAAAATGCGCTAACAATCGCGGAATTTGGTCATGGTTTCCCAATTCTTCTAAATTCTCTGCTTCCCTATCAAATAGAATTTTCCCTACTCGTAAAGTATATGGATCGGTACGCACGGGTTGAAACTGCTTCACCACACATGGGGGATTACCCGGACGTTTGGTATCTTCTGCAAGGAAAGTGACACCAAAACCCCCCCTTCCTATCTGTCGGATTATTCTATAGCGTCCACCCACTATTTGACCTTGCATTCAACTCACCGTATATCGTTGCACTTATTACTTTTTACTTTATGCCATGTGAGGAGTTAAAACGCGCAAAGTAGGGGTGCAATGCTTGCACCCAGGGTGCAATGCTTGTACCCAGGGTACAAAGCTTGTACCCAGGATTGATGAGGTTGGAAGACGATCGCAATTCACAGATAATTCGCTGGATTTACAGGTGTGCCATTTTTACGCACTTCAAAGTGAAGATGGGGACCGGTGGATAAACCTGTAGAACCCACAGCGGCGATCGCTTGTCGTTTTTTAACAGTTTGTCCTTCAAAAACGTATAACTGACTACTGTGTCCGTAAAGAGTACTTATATTTTTACCGTGGTTAATAATTACAGTTTTGCCATAACCACCGTACCAACCGGCAAAAATCACCGTTCCGGAATCAGCAGCACGGATAGTACTGCCATAACTACCAGCAAAATCCATACCAGTATGTAAGCGACGATACCCCAAAATAGGATGAGTTCGCCAACCAAAGGGACTACTGATTGGTGCATCACTGGGATATGCGAGAATACCACTCCCACGAATAAAGTTTCTACGGCTGCGGGCTTTGGCTGCGGCTTCTCTGGCTTTCGCTTCTGCAATCTTTCTTTGAATCAAAGCCGCAATTTGCTGTGAATCCTGATCTAACTGCGCTTGGGCTGCTTCTAAGGCATTGCGATCGCTATTGAGACGTCCAATTAAATCCTCTTGTACTTGAGCCTGTGTTTGATAATCGGCTTTTTGTGCCAATAATTGCTGACGAATGAGGGCAATTTCATTTTTTGTGGCTTCTACGTCGGTTTTTTGCTGATTAATCTGGTTTGCTTGTGCAGTCAGGTTTGCCAATATTTTCTGGTCTGCCTGATAAACTAACTTGAGGTTGCGACGACGACTGAGGAAATCATTGAGATTTTGACTTTGCAGTAAAACAGCCCATCCTTGATTCACTGGCGATTGTTGTAAAAAGCGCAACCTAGCAATTGTGGCTTCTTGCTGCTGTTGGTAGGAAACTTCCGCTGCTGCTAAATCTGCTTGTAATTGTTGCAAGCGCTGACTCGCCATTTCCAGTCGTTGTTCGCTATCTAGAATTTGGTTATTTGTGGTTTGAAGATTTTTCTCTAAACCACTCAGGCGTTTTTCTGCTTCTTGCTGTAAATTTTGTAAGCGTTTTTGCTCTTTATCTACATTTTGACGCTGCCGATCAATTTTTTGCTTTTCTTGTTGTAAATTTTCAATAGATTTAGATGCAATTACTGATGCAGCATCAACTGGCGAACTTGGTTTAAATACCCAAATAAACCAGAGAATACAGCACAATAGTAGATTTAACCAGAATAAAAATCTCTTTTTCCTTAACAATGGCGTTCCCATGCGGTGAAATTAACCACACCTGATTTATAAAGACCATCAGTATTATTCCCAGTTATTCCCAGTTATTAACAAAATTATTTGTCCCTATGTTCTGGTTACCAGCGTGACGCTGGTAACTAGGGGAGTTGAGGCTCTGCCTCCTGGTTATCCTTTTTGGAAGTGCAAGTTGTTAGTTTAACCCCAAATTGATGATGGTCTTGAAAATAGGGGGTTTAACTGGCAAAAAAACTCGCTTCGCTATAGTAAGGGGTTGAACTGGCAAAAAAACTCGCTTCGCTATAGGAAGGTGTTTAACTGGCAAAAAACTCGCTTCGCTATAGGAAGGTGTTTAACTGGCAAAAAACTCGCTTCGCTATAGGAAGGTGTTTAACTGGCAAAAAAACTCGCATCGCTATAGTAAGGGGTTGAACGGGCTAGAAAGATCGCTTGGCTGTAGTGCGGGGTG